>Ga0157371_10001412_pt1 | contig 25032 bp, 22 predicted proteins | sample C45metaG_FD_113462 | JGI IMG/M metagenome (GOLD analysis project Ga0157371, IMG submission 113462) | Corn rhizosphere microbial communities from Kellogg Biological Station, Michigan, USA - C4-5 metaG | ecosystem: Host-associated > Plants > Roots > Rhizosphere > Soil | place: USA: Michigan...
TCATCTGGGGGGCAGGCGCGTAGCGCCGTGCGGCGAAGCCGCACACATCGAGAGGAGGTCGTCGCGAAGCAGACCGGAGGCGATGCCCCCAGATGAATGCCGGAGCGAAGGAACACCGAGCCCCAGCGAGGGGCCGGACGCCGGGGCAAGCCTTTTTGGGTACTTTTTTGGCGTTTGAAAAAAGTGCCTCGCCGTAAGGGCGAAACCGCCAGCCGCCGTTACCGCAGCAATGGATATGTACACCAAGAACAACATGGTCGGCTATCAGGCCGCCATCGCGAGCAGGCTCACTCCCACAGAGCATGGTCGGCCCGAAGGCCGCCACGGCTCACTCCTGCTCCCCCTCAGGCACAACCCTGTTCTGAGTCAAATACCGATCCAGCGTCGCATTGTTATCAGGCGAAGAACTATCCCCCGCCACCTGCCACAAACGCCGCTCAATCCCCTGAGCCAAAAGATGCCCCACCGCCGCCTCGATCGCCGACAACACACACAACTGCGCCGGCTCGTTCGTCGTATACCCCACCTCAGCCTCAAGCAACTTCTTGAACTCGATAAACTTGAACACCCCGGCACTACGACCCACCGAATAAATCGTCTTACTGGTCATCACATTCGCCAACACCTGCCCACTGCGCACATCCACCGCACGAAGATTCACCGACACCTGATCCACCCGATACTCCCGAGAAAGATCGATCCCCAAATACCGCGCCCCTTCCCCACCACTGCGCACGTTAGTGTCATACGCAATGATCCCGCCCTCCAGCATCAGATTCGCCGCCTGCAACGGCGGCAACTCACCCTGGATATTCACCGGCGTATTGGGCTTCTTCTGCGAAGCGCGAATAATCTTGCGCTCGGTCAGCAAGTTCTGCAGCCCCTCCCGCTCCAGCACCACAAACCAGCCACTGGCCTGCAACGCATCCATCAACATGCTCGCCGCACCCTGGGTCACACTGGTCGAAAACGAACTGGCCGGAGTCGGTTTGTATTGCCCGGTCTGGTCCCGGAAACCGTACACCACCGCCATCAAGCGGCCCTTGGGACGTGGCATGTTGAGCAAATCGTAATAGGTCGACGCCCGAGGTGTCAGGGTCGGTGATTCGGTGTCCTGTTCGGCTGGCATCGTGTCACGCAAACTGCACCCTTGTAATGCCGCCAACATCAGCCCTAGCGCTATTATTTTTTTCATGTCCTTGACTCCCCATCGACCCAAATCCCCGTCAAGGGGCCAGGCCATTCACCTGGATTTCCGAAACCTCACCGCTCGCTCGGTCCGTGACTTCAATGGTCAGCGCTCCGGAGTCGTCGACGACGTTGACAATAAAAGCGTCAGTGGACAGGCTCCCGGTATTGCCCGTGGAGATGTTGTCCAGCAGTTGCCCCAGCAGCCGCGATTGCAACTGACTGGTGAAGCGCTCCAATGCCGACGTCCCGGCCGCCGTCGTGCGCTTCTTCAGGTCTGGATCGTCATAATCGTTTTGCGCCTGAGCGTTATTGAGCAGCCAGGTGCCGTTCAACGGGTTGCCGCCGAACGAGGGGTTGACGGGGGTGTAGACCAGCTCCGTGGCCTGGACCAGAGCATGAGTTCCGAGCCCGAGCAGTAAGCCTGCGGTGCACTGCAAGAACGTTTTCGTTTTCATAATTCGTCCCTCTCAAGGTCCGTCGTGTCCTGCAACAAGGTTTCCAGCTTGCGCTGCACAATCTGCCCGCGTACCCAGTCAGCGGCGTCATAGGCCTCGTCCTTGAGTTCCACGGTGTTCGGCGGCAGGAAGCGCCGATAAACCAGTCGTTGCTGATATTCCACGGTCACCAGGCTGCCCCAGCGCGCCGAAGGCCGTTCACGCACCACCAGGTTGAAATCCATCGGGCTGGTGGCGCGCAGGCGTTCACTGAACGAGTAATAAAAGTCGTGGCCGATGTGCGAGATCGTGTCATCGATGATGAAGCCGAGCATCTCGTCCTCTTCACCGGCGCTGGCGAGCGTCGCCACACACGCCAGGACCATGGCCGTCAGCCACTGCCGGTTCATGGCGACAGCGCCTGCGGCAAGGTGGACTGGTTTTTCACCGGGCCGGAGCTGCCGTCGAGGAAGGCTTTCTCGGCGACAAACTGCCAGTCCGTGTAGCTCGCCATGCCGGTGAAGTCCGACCACTGGCTGGGGAAATCCGTCTGCTTGAGCGGCAGGTCCGTGGACGGGCTGTTGAGTCCGGTGATACGTCCGTCGAAGCCGCGCATCAACGTCCATTCCCCGCCGCCGATCGGGTCCGGATAGAGCTGGCGAAGATGGTGTTTAGGAGTCGGAAAACGCTCGTCCTGCAACAGGTCTTCCAGCTCTTTGGGGTACTGCGCCAGCCCCGGCGAACTGCGGTAGTAGCTGCGCAATGCCTGGGCGTATTGAGTGCCGACCCACAGCAACTGACGTTCGCGATCCCGGCGCGCGGCGGTCGCCCACAACTCACCGGCACTGGCCAGGCCCATGCCCATCAACATGATCAGGAACAGCACGCCCAGGTAGGTGAACCCGGCCTCGTCAGAAGGCTTACCACTCGGAGTAAAGGCTGCCATCACGCGCCCTCCCTGTGGCACCGCTTTTGATATCGGCCACCCCGCCCGCCACGCCGTCAGGTGGCGCGACCAGCACCCAGGTGTCCTTGCGTTCGGCAATCGGGTCCGTCGGCGGGTTGCGCAGGTAACGCTGCTCCACCAGTTGTTCCAGGGAATCGGGGTAGCGCCCGGTGTCGCCGTAGTAGTGATCCAGGGCTTCGCGCATGGCCGACAGGCTCTGACGCAGCGTCGTTTCCTTGGAGGCCTCGAGGCTGTTGAAATAGCGCGGCAGGGCAATGGTCATCAAGGTTGCGATGATTGCCATGACCACCATCAGTTCCAGCAGGGTAAAACCCTTTTGCCGACGCATGATTCACCACTCCCGGTAGGCGATGCCGTTGAGACCCTTGCCGCGCGCATGGGAATAAACGTCGAAGACGTCTTCGCCATCGCGCGGGTTTTCAGCCGTGCTGTCGTAGGAGCGCAAGCCCCAGCCACCATCGTCGTCACGCTTGACCGGTGCCAGTGGGTCATGCGGCAAGCGTCGTAGAAAGTAGAACTTGGCGCCCTTGGCGCTGCGCACATCACGCACGCCGTCGACCAGCACTTTCAGGTTCGGTGGATAGCCGCTGCTTTCCAGCGACTTCTCGATGTAACCGGCGTCATAGGCGCGTTTGTAGGCGTCGATGGCGTCGCGGATCTGGTACAGCGCCGTGCGCAATTCCTGCTCTTTGCCCCGGCGCACCACGGTCTCGGTCAGCGGCGCGGCCATGCCGGCCAGCAGGCCGATCAGGGCCAGCGTCACCACGACTTCAATCAGGGTAAAACCACGTTGCGAGGCGTTCATGATCAACGTTTCTCAACGACGACAGTGGTCGTGGCCGAAGCCACCGGCCGATCGATGTGTTCATTCTGGATCGGTGTTTCCATCCGACGGTCCGGCGCCTGGATATGCATGCTGGTTTCAGTGCCGGTGGTGAACTCCATGTCCGACGGGCTCTGGTACGGCAGGTTGCGCACGACGCGCGGGGTGATCGACAGCACCAGTTCGGACTTGCCGACGGTGTCCTTGTTGCTGCCGAACAAACGGCCCAGGCCAGGGATGTCGCCAAGGCCCGGAATCTTGTTACCCGTGGCGCCGTGGTCGTTGCGCATCAGGCCGGCGAGGATCTGGGTTTCGCCGTCATGCAGGCGCAGCGTGGTCTGGGCGTTGCGGGTGTCGACCTGAACCGGAATCGTGCCCTGGCGGGTCGGCTCCAGCGGCGTGGCGTTACTGACTTCGAGGGCGATCTTGATCGCCACTTCGTTGTTCAGGTGCACAGTCGGCTGCACTTCCAGTTTCAGACCGACGTCCAGGTAGGTAACGCTTTCGGTGATGACCGGGCCCTGGGTCGAAGGCACCGAGGTGGCGCTGATGATCGGCACACGCTGACCGATGTGGATGCGCGCCTGCTCGCGGTTGCTGACGCGAATGACCGGGCTGGCCAGGGTGTTGATGTCGTTGTCCTGCGCGTTGATCTTGGCCTGGGGCGACGGCGAAATAGTGATCCGGCTGGAGTTGATGCCTTTGAGTTGATCGAGCAGCGTCACGGCCGAGCCGTCGCTGTTGACCACACCGAAGGTGTTCGGCCATTGCAACCCGAGGTCGAGAATCCGCTGCGTGGCGACTTCCATCACCTCCACTTCCAGCACCACTTCCGGGTTGGACTGGTCCTGTGATTGCAGGAGTTTTTCGGCCATGCGCACCGCGTCTTCGGTGTCGCGCATGGTCAGTGTGTTGAGGCGTTCATCGACGAACACATCGCGGGTCTTGAGCATGGTCTTGATCATGTTCAACGCGGTGTTGGCGTCGATGCTGGTCAGGTAAAACGTGCGCATCACCAGCTCTTGATAGTCCTTGAGCTTTTGCGGCGAGTCGGGGTAGATCAGCAAGGTGTTTTCATTCACCACTTTCTGATGCAGCTGGTTCTGTTGCAGCAGCAGCTCCACGGCGTCTTCGATGCGCACGTCACGCACGAAGATGGTGGCTTTCATGTCCGGGCGCAGGTCTTTGTCGAAGATGAAATTCAAACCGGCGACCTGGGACAGCACTTCGAAGATGGTTTTGAGGTTGGCGTCGCGAAACTCCAGGGTCACCGGCCGGTCCAGGCGAGTGCGCAGTTGTGGATACGGAATCACATTGCGGCTTTGCACCAGGTGGATATTGCCTTGCAACTCCAGGGCGCCTTCATTCGTGGGGTCCAGTTCGAGGATCTGTTTGACCTGGCGGTCGGCACCGTAGATGTCGCCGCGACGCAGGTCGCCGCGGGCCAGTTCGAGTTTGTCGTCCAGGCTGCGCATGTGCTCCAGCTGACGCAGGCCATCCTGGGCCCGGCGGTTGTTCGGCTCCAGGGTCAAGACCCGGCCATAGGTCAGGCGGGCAGAGGCGAAATCACGCTGGGAGCGGTCCATTTCGGCCTGGGTCAACAACGCTGTCACCGCGCGGGCACGGCCGCTGGTCAGGGCCAGGTGCAGTTCGGTGTCGCGAGGGTTTTCCTTGAGCCCTTCCTGGATACGCGCCAGGCCGGCTTCGTACTGACCCGACTCCATCAAGTCGGTCCCTTCCTGCTTGGCAATCTGCGCCGAGCTGCACGCCGCCAGCCCAGCACACATGCAAAGGTTCATCAGCAAACGGGATCTGTTCATTGCGCGCTCCCCACAGACAAGGTCTGGGACAAATGCAGAGGCAAGTAGACAAAGCGGAGTTCCACATCGGTAATCCCCTCGATCCGCCAGGTGTCGTCGATCACATCCCCTTTGCGTACGACGTATATTTTTTCGCCGTTCTGCAAAAACACTTGCAGGTCGGCACGATCATCAAGCTTGCCAATGAACTGGAAAGGCATCGGCGGCGCACTGGGGACTTGCACCACCGGGGTCTGGTTAACGGGTTGTTCGTTGACGCTGGCCAATGTCGGTGCCGCTTTCCAACTGCGGGCGGCGAACAGGTCGCCGGACGGGCTCAGGTCTTGGATGACGGTCGGTTTGTCACTGGCGGTGGCGGCCGGCAACGTGCCACGGGTTTTGCCTTTAGCCGGCGTTACAGTGGTCGCGACCGCCGCATCGCCTTGCTCTGAAGGCATGAAGTAATCAGGCCCCCAGGTCAGCGCCGCCGCTACGCCGAAGAACACCACCCAACCCACTACGCGTTTGGTATTCATCATGACCTCGACAGGTAAAGGGTCATGCGGATCCGCCCGGTCAGGTCGGTGTCGGCGATTTTTTTACGCTGGAACTCCACGTCCTCCACGACCACGGCCGGCAACTGGCCGAGCAAGGCGTGCAGGAAGCGCCGCAGTTGCGGGTAGCTGCCACGCACCGGCAGCAAAATCTGATAACGCGCCAGGTGGGTCTTGGGGTCGACGCCCAGCGAATATTCACCGCGGGCCAGGGTGATGTGTTCCTGGGCCGCCAGCGCGTAGATCTTGTCGATGGCTACGGTGGCTTGTGGCTGCGCCGGCAACTTGCTGCGGAAGTCATCAAGCTGACGTTGCGGCACCACCGGGGCGGCGACGCTGCCGTCCTCGACCTTGGCCAGGTACTCGCCGGCTTCGCGGGTCTGCTGCGTGAGGGTTTGCAACGAACTCCAGTCAGGCATCAAGCCACCCAAGGCCCAGACCAGTGCCAGCAACAGCATCGCCAACCCGGCCACGCCGGGCACACCCAGGCCTTGCAGGTATTCGTGGACGATCAATCTAGAGATTCGCATCGCCGATCTCCCAGTTAGCCGACAGGTTGAACAACACCGGTTGTTCAGGGGACTTCACGACAATTTCATGGCTGAGCAGCGACACATCCGACAGCTCCTCGCTGGCTTCCAGGCGACGGTGGAAGTCGAGCATCGCTTCCAGGTCGCGCGCTTCGGCGCTGATGCGCACCTGACCTTTGCGGGCATCCGGGGTCAGGCTCAGCAAGGCAATGTTGTCGCGTGGCATGGCTTCGAGCATGGCGAACAGACGCTCCCAGGGCCGGCGCAGTTGCTGCGAGACTTTGCGCATCTCCGCCAGGTTCTGCGCCTGCTCACGGGTTTCAGCCGGGGTCAGGGTGGAAGAGGTGCCGGTGTCGCCGGTGAGGACGCGTTGGGCGTGTTGCAAATGGCCCTGCTGTTGCGAGGCCTGTTCGGTGACATGCTGTTGGGCGATGAAGCAGGTCATCACCAACACCACGCCGCCGGCCAGCAAGCTCCAGCCCAATGGGCCCGAGCGGCGGCGCGGCTGGAAGTCGAGCGTCAGGGCGCGCATGTCAGGCCACCGCCCGGGACATGACGTACAAACTATCGCGTACGCCAGTCCGGTCCTCTTCGAGGGTGCGCAGGTGCACACCGGGTACGTCAGGCTGCACATCGATGCGAGCTGGCGCGTGCAGGTAAATGTTCAGCGGCCGCTCGCTGGTGGAGGCTTGCAACTGGCTTTCACGGCCGATCAATGCGCTCAGCGCGGCATCGCTGTCGTTGCTGCCGACCGAGCGCACCGAGGTCCAGCGCCCTTCCCTCGCCAGCAGCAAAACACTGCGCACCGGCTCAGCCACCACGAACAGGAAGTCGCCGGCATCGAGGCTTTTATCGAAGTGATTGAACGCCGCCATCAGGTACGGTTGCACCGAGCGCAGACGCAGGCCGCGCCCGCTGACCAGGCTGCGCAGGCGGGCCAGCAAGTCTTCGGGTAGCGCGGTGGCGATCCGGTCGTAACCCGCAGGCTCGGCTGACAAGACCATGCTCCAGGGTTGCGTCGGTGCGCCGTAAAGGTCTTCGAAACACAGCTGGGCAAACCCGAGCAATTCGTCGGGGCTGCTGATCTGCTCACTCCAGGGCACCAGGCAAAAGCGGCTGAAGTGACCGGAGATCACCACGCTCAATTCGGCACCGGCGGGGGCGTGTTCGCCCAGCAAGCGGTCGAGGGTTTCGAGGGCGACGGCCCAGGCATGGAAGCCTTCGTCGATAAAGCCGACGCTGCCCAGCCACAGGGTTTCACTGCCCTTGCGCTGACCGAGGCCGACACCACTGGCGCCGAGCACGGCGACATAACGATCACGAGACAAAAGTGACACGATTGATCTCCTCGAGCGTGGTCCGCCCCTCTGCAACCAGTTCCAGCGCCGACTCGCGCAGCAGGCGCAAGCCACGTTTGCACGCGTGTGCCTTGATTTTCGAAATGGGTTGGCGCTCGACGATCATCTGCCGCAGCTCATCGTCCAGGTGCAGCAGCTCGGCAATTGCGGTACGTCCGCGATAGCCGGTGCCACGGCAATGACCGCAGCCTTTGCCATGGACGAAGTGAAAATGGTCGACGTTTTGCGGGTCGAGGCCGGATTGGCGCAGCTCTTCATCGCTCGGATTGCTCGGCGCACTGCAACTGCTGCAGACCAGCCGGATCAGCCGTTGGGCCAGCACGGCGTTGAGGGCCGAGACGAGGCTGTAGGGGTCGATTTCCATCTGGGTGAACCGGCCAATCACATCGAACACGTTGTTGGCGTGAATGGTGGTGAACACCAGGTGCCCGGTCAGTGCCGACTGCACGGCGATCTGCGCCGTATCGGGGTCGCGGATTTCACCGACCATGATCTTGTCCGGGTCATGGCGCAGGATCGAGCGCAGGCCCCGGGCGAAGGTCAGGCCTTTCTTTTCATTGACCGGGATTTGCAGGACGCCCGGCAGTTGGTATTCCACCGGGTCTTCGATGGTGATGATCTTGTCCACGCCGTGATTGATCTCGGTGATCATCGCGTACAGCGTGGTGGTCTTGCCGCTGCCGGTCGGGCCGGTCACCAGCACCATGCCGTACGGTTCGGCCGCGAGCCGACGCAACGCACGCAGGGTTTCTTCTTCAAAGCCCAGGGCCTGCAATTGCACGCCACTGACCTTGTCCGCCAGGTCCTGTTTGTCGAGGACCCGCAACACCGCGTCTTCGCCAAAAATGCTCGGCATGATCGACACCCGAAAGTCGATCTGCCGACCGCTGATGCCGATCTTGAAGCGACCGTCCTGGGGCACGCGTTTTTCGCCGATGTCGAGTTCGGCCATGACTTTGACTCGGGAAATCACCTGCTCGGCGAACTCGCTGCCCTGAATCTTGCTGATGTTGTTGAGCACGCCATCGATCCGGTACTTGATCACCAGGCCGCTGCCGGTAGTGCCCAGGTGGATGTCGCTGGCGTGCATTTTCAGCGCGTCGTAGAGGGTCGAGTTGACCAGTTTGACGACGACGCTGGCGTCTTCGCTGATGCTGGTCAGGGACAGGCTTTGCAGGGTATCGGTTTCGACGCTGGCGTCGGCCTGGGCGTTGAGCGATTCCACCGCGTGGAAGCTCTCTTCATGGCGAGCCAGATAGGCTTTGAGGTCGTCGGCATGCACCAAATACAGCGGCGCGCCATGCAGGCAGTCATCGATCCAGGCCAGGCGCGTGGTGTCGAAGGGGTCGGCAAATACGCCGATGACGGCATCGTCGTGACGCAGCAGGATGAATTCGCGCTTGAGGCATTGGGCCAGGGTGACCCGGTCGAACACCGGGGTGGACTTGAACAGCGTGTCGGTGTCGAGCACCGGATAATGCAGGGTTGCGCCCAGGCACTGGATGAAGGGCATGGGGGCCAGTTCGCACAACACCCCGAGGGCTTCCAGGACCCGTTCCCCGGAACTGGTTGCCCTGGCCCGGGCCTGGGCCAGTTGCTCACTGGTAAAACGGGACGGTACACATTCCAACTGCGCCGGTTCTACGGCAAGGGATAGACGGTCCATGGCTTGCTCTCCAACGCCGGGGGCTTTGAGCCCTGTCGACGCGGCGAGCAATTTCGGTGGAGGCCGGAACCGCTTGTCGCGCCACTACTCCCCGGTGAGCAATTGTTCGTCGTCTGGTGCCATGGAGGTCGATGTGCTTCGTCGACGATCTGCCAGCACCCAACTGCCGTCGTACAACTGCAGCGGGAAAATCTCGGTCCTGCTCTGGCGTCGTTCGACGAATCCTTCGGATTGGCTTGCGCCTGCCCGGCGTTCGCGCTGCATCCCTAAAAGGTCACAGACTGCTCGGGCCAATTCCGCCATCGGAAACGGTTTGAACAGGATATGGCTGACTCCCAGTTCCCGGGCCCGCTCACAGACTTCAGCGGTGGGGTGCCCGGTAATCAGCACAAAATGACACTTCCTGTTCTGGCGGACGGCATCGAGTACCTGAAAGCCTTCCATATCGGGCAAGCGGTAATCGAACACCATCACATCGGGTTCAAAGCGTTCGGCTTCGCCAATCGCTTCGTAACCGCTGTGCGCTATCCGGACGTTCAGCGCTTGCGCCTGCAGGTAATCCTGGAGGTTTTGTGCAAGAAGCTGTTCGTCTTCAACAACCAGTACTTTGTTTAACAAGGTGGACTCCTTGAAACCGCAGGTCCGATATTCGTGCCTGGGAGTACGCGCCTTGATTAGGCTAACGCACACTTCATGCCAGGCTGAGCGCCGGTTTTCGACCGATACAACTTATTGATTTTCGTGGAAAAAACTTTTATCTCAGGAACTCCATCCCCCAAAGGCGGGGAAGCACTCGGAATTGCCCCTGAAGCTTTCCCCACATTTGGGGGGAAACCTTCAATCATCGTCAATCCGCTCGATTCGATTGCTCGATCGAAGCTTCGCCAACACCTGGAGACGAGCCTGAGCGTTTTGCTGTCGGGCAAGGTATGCCCGAACCATTTCAAGCCCCTGAGTTTCTGAGACATCGGCTGCCTCCAGGTGGTTCTGTAGGTAGATCAAATGCCAGCCCAACGGTGTACGCACCGGTGCACTGACCTCGCCGGGGGCCAGGGCAAACGCTGCGGCGTCAAAAGACGGCATCATGCGTCCGCGAGGAAAATAGCCCAGATCTCCGCCGACCGTGGCCGTCGTATCTTCGGAACCGCTACGGGCCACGCTGGCGAAGTCCTCGCCCCGAGTGACTTTCACACGCATCTCCTCTAAGCGTAGCCGGGCGGCTTCAACTGTGGCGGGATCGGCCCCCTGAGGCACCTTGATCAATATATGCCGCGCCTGGATCTGTTCGGGGCGGATCATTTCAGCGCGATGCTCTTCAAAGAAAGCACGGACCTGTTGCTCATCCGGCGCCGCCACCCGGACCAGATCGGCAAACACCTGCTGCGCGGCCAGCTCGCGGCGGGTGTACTCGGTAAAACCGGCCTCATCAAAACCGGCATCGGCAAGACGGCGGGTGAACACCTCGGCACCGCCGATGGCCTGGCGGGTCTGGTCGATCTGGTTTTGCACCACCTCGTCACTGATCACCACCCCGCGCTTGAGCGCTTCCTGCCACAGCAACTCCTTGTCGATCAGGGCGTCCAGGGCTTTCTGGCGCAATTGTTTGTACGCCTTGGGACTGCGAATGCTGGCCACTGCCCGCCCCTGGTCCTCAAGGAATTCGGCGAAATAGCGTTCCAGGCGAAACTCGGAAATTTCCTCGCCATTAACCCGCGCAGCAGCCGGACCGTTATTGCACAACGCCACAGGGGCCCACATTGTGAGCAGGATCAACAAAGTGTTGAGTTTCATTGTCAGGCCTCCGGTCAGGGTGTCGCGGCAATGGGTTTGTAAGGGGCCACCAGATAGAAGCGCTGGTCGGGCAAATCGACGGTGACGATATGGGCACCGTTCAAGCCCAGCCGGCGCCCCGGTCCGAAGCTGATCAGTGGGGTCAGCCCGGTGTCGAAATCGTGCAAGCCTTCCAGGGCGTTGATCAGCTTCTCGCGGCTGGCGTCGCGCCCGGCCTGCTTCATGCCTTCACTCAACAACAGCATCGAACTGTAGGCGCCGACTTGCAGCACCGCGTGCTCACCGCCGAGCCCCTGGTGTTCGCGCAACTGCGTCAACGCCAGGCGTCCGGCCAGCGTCCAGTCACTGGGTACAAACGGATACGCCAGAAACACCCGCCGGGAAAAATCACTGGGCACCTGAAACAGATCACCAGCGACCTGATTCGACGCTGCGAACAGGTACGGCACCTGACCCGCCGTCTGCAAGCGTTCGGCCAGTCGGCTGAAACCGCCGCTGCTGCCCAGGTAGAACACCGAGCGCGAGCCCAACGGCAGTTCGTCCTGCGCGGAGTTGTAGGGTTGCAGCCGCACTTGCTGCCAGGCGTGGTCTTGCAGGTATTGGCCGAGGGACTGCGCCGCCAGGCGTTGGCTTGGCTCGTCCGGGTAAGTGATCAACGTCGGTCCCTGAAGCACGCGCAAACTGCTGGTGGCGTAGTCGGCCAAGGCGAACAGTTGCTCACGCAAGCCCGGCAGCGGTTCGAAAATCTGCCGACTGGCCTGGGGCGAGCCCTGCAGCGAGAGCGGCCCGATCAGTGGAACGCCGGCGCTTTCCAGGCGCTCGACCAGTTCCGTGTCGAGCGCCGGCGCCAGCGGCGCGATCAGGGCGAACACCTGTTCCTGCCCGATCAAGCGTTCCAGCGCCTGCTCGGCACTGGCACGATCGGGCCCGGGGTCGAGGATGGTCAGGCGCAATTGCCGGCCATGAATGCCCCCCGCCTCGTTGATCCGCGCCACGCAGCCCCTGAGCACCGCCGCCACCGTGGCGCCCTCGTCACTCAACGGCCCCTGGCGCGGCAACAAGGTACCCAGGTGCAAACTGTCGGCGCTCAGGCCGGGATCAAGGTCATCGGCCACACGCTTGAGATAGGCCGTGAGGTTGCGCTGATCATTCATCGACAGCACAAACCGCGGCATGGCCGGGTCCAGTCGATTGTTGGCCGAGTCGCGCCCCTCCTGGATCGCACGGGCCAACGTGCCCTCGGTGTAGGCCGGGTAATCGCGGCCATTGACCTGCTGCTGACCGTATCTGCTGGACAGACGCGACCAGCTGATGTCCGGTGGCCTGACCCCGCCCTCGGGACGTCCCTGGCCGTCGTCGCCGTGACAATTGGCGCACGGCAGGCTGGTGGCGGGCAGCAGCATATCCGCCGCACCGACCCTGGCCATGATCGGCTCACCGCTCGCCGACACCCCTTCGCGGTACAGCCGCTTACCGGCGCTTTCGCTGGGGCTCAGCGGCAACGCATGGGCGGCAAGGCTGATTCCGCCAAGGAGGAGCAGGCCGAGGACGAGGGACGTTTTCATGGCCCGGACTCAACGACCGGCCACGGGCATTGTCAGCAACTGCAAGCGCTGGGCAATGGCGGCAGCCGGCGCGTCGGGACGGATCTTGCTCCAGCGTTTGTTGGCCACATCACCCACGATCAACTGTGTTGAATGCTGTTCGGGGGTCGGCACGATCTGGCCGATGCGCCCCAGTACAAGGTCCATTTGTGCCTTGTCGCCGGTAAGAAAAAGCCAGTGAGGACCATCGACGCCCTGCTTCAAGGTGTAAGCCTTGAGCACCGCTGGCCTGTCCTGCAGCGGATCACTGGTAAGGGAAATAAAGGTGATGCCATCGGCCTTGTCGCCCAGCAACTCACGCACTTCCTTGAGTTTGCGGGTGATCAGCGGACAGGCATCGGTGCAACTGGTGTAAATCACGTTCAGCAGCACCACGCGGTTTTGCAGCGCATCGCTGTAGAAGCGCAGGGTGTTGCCGTTCTGGTCCTGCAACGGGGTGTCGGTGAACCAGGTTTTCGCATCATGGGTGCCGGTCGCCGGTTGCGCAGCGGCGACCGCAGGCGCGGGTTCTGCGTGTTCTTCATGGGAAAACGCCAGGAAGCTGATCACGCAGAAACACATGGTAAGGAAGATCAACGCGAGCGCTTTCATGGCTGTTGCTCCATGGCTATGGCGGTGTGCTTGGCGTGGGCGTTGCGCTGGCCGCTGAGTTTCTCGACTTGGCGGGTCAGCACGGCCGGATCGGTGAAGCCGTAATAGCGGGTCCAGTGGCGGCTGTTGCCGTCGCCGACGAGGATCAATGGCTGGTGGCTCTTGAAGTCACCGCTGAAGGTGCCGAGGCCCTTGAGGGTTTCGTTGATCGATTGCGCGCTGCCGGTCAGCCAGCTCCAGCCCGGGCCGTTCTGGAAGCTGCGTGCGTAGTCGTTCAGGCGCTTGGCATCATCGCGTTGCGGGTCGATGCTGATCGACACCAGTTGCACTTCGCCGCCGACCCGCGCGCCGAGCTGTTTCTGCACCTTGCCCATGATCGAGGACACCACCGGGCACACCGTGGTGCAGCTGGTGTAGATGAAGCTCATGACCACGATCTTGTTGGTCACCAGATCCTTTTCAAGACGCACCGCTTTACCGTTCTGGTCCACCAGCGCGACGTCGGCGAATTTGACCTGGGCGCTTTCCGACGTGGCGCTCTTGGCCGGCATGTCATGCCCGGAATGCTCATCCGCCGAGTGCGCCAGGACTTGACCGATACTGGCGGCCAACAGGCAAAACGTCAGCAGTCCACGGTGTGCGAATCGCTTCATGTCGGTTTCCTCTTCAGTGGGCATCGCCGGGCAACACCCGAACGCTGGCAAAGGTCGTGTCATCGAAATTCGCGCCCAGGGACGCCGCACGCACGTGCAGGTACCAGGCGCCGTTCTGATCGAGGTTCACCGGGGCTTCGTAAATGCCGTTGCCCACTTCCAGCGCGGCGACCTGCCGGGCCCGGGACGTCGGGGCGCGGAAATAGCGCACCTGAACATCCTTGACCCCGCTGCGCTGAGCCTTCTGTTTGCCTTCGACGATGCGAAAGCGCACCACGTAGGGACTGCCGAGGGCCGCGGTGGATTTGTCGAGCATGAACTCCACTTTCGGCACGCCTGCGTGCTGTTGAAGGTTCTTGTCCGGCTCCACCAGCGCCGTGAAGCAATGGATGATGTTCGGCTGGTTCAGCAGGAACGCCACGTCAAAGCGCCCCGCTGCCGGCAGTTTGATTCGCGCGCTGTACAGCCCCGGCTCGACCTCGCGCAGGCTGCGGTCGATGACCATCGCCGCGCGCGCCACTTGCCCGCGATTGGGGTAACCGGACATCGGCGCGTTCATGCCTTCGGCGTAGAAATAGGTGGTGTTGTCCACCGGGTTGACCACGAACACCGCGTTGTCATCGCGCGACACTGCCAGGCTTGACGCCAGTGGCAAATCACCGGCCAACCGTGGCGCCTGGGGCCCGGCTTCGAAGCCCTGGCTGATCGGCGTGCGACCGGCCCCGAGTGACGACAGGTTGATCATCGTGACCTTGGCCGAGGCCAGACCGCGCACATAGGCATAGGCCTTGGTGAACACCACTTGGTAGGGTTCGGCGGACACGTCCAGTTCATGGATCAGCGAATCGGTGGCTGCATCGATCACCGCCACCTGGTTTTCCAGGGTGTTGAGGACGATGCCGAAACGCCCGTCGGCGCTGAAACCCATCGGGCCCAGGCCCTGCTTCATCTTGATCACCCGGCGTACGGCCAGGCTGCTGGTGTCGACCACGGTGACGGTGCCGTCCTTGCCATCGGCGACATAAATCGCCTGGGACAGCGGCGAGTACGCCACCGACAGCGGGTGCGAACCGGTCTTGAGCTGCTTGCTCAGGGTCAGGCTGGCAATTTCGATAATGCTCAGGGTGCCGTCGTCGCGGTTACTGACGAAGGCGTAACGGCTGTCTTTGCTGAAGGCGATTTCATGGTGCCCGGCACCCGTGGCCAGGTGTTTGAGCGGCTTGAGGCTGCGGGCGTCGATCACCGTGACGCCGGATTCCTCGACGCTTTTGGCATTGTTACCCACCCACAGCAGGCGCTCGTCCGGTTGCAAGGCCACGCGCACCGGGTTACTGCCGGCGGCGACCGAGTCGAGCAACTTGAATTGTGCGCTGTCGATCACCGCGACTTCATTGGCGGTCGGCATGGAGATGAACACCCGTTTGTTGTCCTTGGGGGTGATCCAATCCATCGGCGGCTGCTTGATGTCGATGCGTGCCAGGGTGCTGGTGATACCACCCACCGAGACTGAGGGGTCGACCACCGAAACGCTGGCGTCGCGGTTCATCACCAGCAGGAAGTAGCTGTTGAGGTCGAGCATCGGCCGTGCGCCGATGCTCGATTTGAGGAACACCCCGACCCGTGCCTTGCAGCTTTGTTCACGGCCCTGGGCCTGGTCGGCGGCGACGGTTTCCGGGTCAAGCCAGGCGCCGGGGTTCACCCCCGACAACGGCTGGCCCGAGGCACTGTCGGTGACCCGGAACTGCACGTCGGCAAACTCGCCTTCACGCAACACGCCGTCTTTGGCCAATGGCTTGACCTCCAGCGCCACCGACACACCGTCACGGGAGAGGTTCTGAGCGCTCCAGGTGTCCGGCAGGGCAACCTCGCTCAGCATGCTCGGCGGCACGGTGCGCCAGACGCCGAAGCTGATGAGCGCCACCGCAACGACCAGTAAGCCAACGGTGGTTTTGATGGTCCTGTTCATACAACCCTCCCCTTACAGATCTGTGTCTGCCTTATCCCTTGTGGGAGCGAGCCTGCTCGCGATGGCGTCATTGGTGTCACCACGTAAACCGAGGTGACTTCATCGCGAGCAGGCTCGCTCCCACAAAAACCGTGTTGCTCCCTCGTCTTATGGCGCCGGTGCCGGTTCAGGCTCGTTGGTCACCCGCAACAATCCCCAAAGCCCTGCGGTGTTGCCGTACCCGGCGTAGTCGCGGAACAGGTAGTCGCCCGGTATCGCGTTGCTGCCGCCGGCGCTTGGGTGCATGAAGCTGAAGTGCGCCGCCGGCAGGATGCTTTCGTGGGCGCCGATGTACATCGACATCGGGTTGTAGCCGAAGCGCACCGACCCCACGCCAGGGGTGGCCATCGGATAACCACCGGTATCGCTCTTCTCCGACTGGAACGGGTTCACCGACCAGACGTGACCATCGAGCTGGAAGGTCGAACCACGGCTGCCACCGGTCGGCATCAGGATGTGGGTGCGGAACGGTTGCCCCGGTTTCACATACAGCACCGGCGTTTGCGGATCGCCGCCCACCAGCGCGTTGCTGAAGGCCATGTGCGCGTTGGGAACATCGCCGTAACCATGGCCGTCGGCGTGGCCGAATGGCGCATCCGGTGGCAGGCCGAAGCGGAACCACATCGGCTCGGTCTTGTAGTTGATGGCCATGCTCGAGTTGTCCTGCGGATCCGTCGGCACACCGGCTTCCGAGGCAATGCCTTCCACCGGACGACCGTTGGCCCAGCGCATGTTCAGCGCCTTCTGCCAAACCATCGCAAAATCGCGGTAGGTGGTTTGCCCGGGCGCGGTGACGGTCGCCGAGACTTTGCGCGCATCATCGACCCAGGTAGCGCCGATCGGCAGGATGCTCATCGCACCCCCGAGGCCTTTTTGCGGCTGCTTGATCACGTCCGCCGGGGTGAAATTCAACCCGCCGAACTCCACGGCCGTGGCGTTGATGTTGTCGACGCTGCGACCCAGTTGCGAGATCGGTTTGCCTTCGCGCTCCAGGTGCCCGGCGTAGTACTGATAGGTACGGGTCGGGTATGCGCCGGTGTTGCCCACCCGTGGCGGCACGGTCTGGATCGGGTTGGTGCCGACGTTGGTGCCGTCGGATTTGGTGATGTCGTACGCCAGCAATTGTGCATGCAGGCCCACGGTGCTGGACGGCCGCATCAGGTTGTTGCTGAAGGTGGTCGAACCCTCGCCATTATTCCGATCGCGCTTGACCATGCCCATCACCGTCGCGGTCTGGGTCAGGTCCGGCATCACGCTGGGCAGGCGGTTTTCCAGGGTGATGTTGATGCAGTCACCCGCCGTCGCGCGCAGTACCAGAGGTTCGACAGGCACACCGGGTTTGAGCTTGCCGGTGACCGGATCGAGGTCTGATTTGCGCACATACAGGATCGCGGTCGGGTCATGCAGCGGACCGCTTTGCCCGCCGATGGTAAACGTCGTCCCGTCCTGCGGATCACTGACCGTGACCTGAGGGATATTCACGGCCCGCGAGTTGTACACCAGGGTGCCACCTGCTGCATTCAACGGCCCGCCGACGTGTTGGCCGATCCCGGCCGGGTCGGCCATGGACAGGTTCAACGGGTTGCCGAGGATGTCATTGGCCAACGCGGCAACCACTTCATAGTTGCGCTGCACCGTCGGCCGGGTGCCGATGCCGTTCGGGTTGGCGCTGATCCGTGGGCAAACGCCGTCAAACGCCACGGTGTTGCGCACGCCCGCCGGTTTCGGATTATTCGGCAGCGCGAACAGGTCGCTGCGCTGCGCGGTGTAGTTGCGCATTACGCCCCAGATCCCGCTCCAGTAGCCTTCCAGCGAAGCGTCCATCGAATACAGATAATCGCCCGTGGTCGACGCCGAACTGGACATCATAGAAACCGGCGCAATGAAGCCCATCTGCTCGGAGATCCCGATCATTTGCGAAGAGCGCCAGCCGGAGTTGGAGCTGTTGCCATAACCGGAACCGCTTTGCAGCCACTTCACGCCATGCAGGGTTACGTTGTGCTCTTCTTCATGACCGCCGGCATGCACCCGCAGCCGCACGTTGTCACCGGTGTAGGTGCGCAGCATCGGGGTGAACGGGTCGCCCGGTTCCGCGCCGCCTCGGTTAATGTGCGGCGGGAACAGCGTGGTGCCGCCGGTTGGGCCGGTGGCGGCGGTGATCAGGTTCGGCGCCAGGTTCATCGCCGGGATCGCACGGTCGGTGCGGCTTTGCATCGCGTACGCCAGGTCACCGCCCAGGCCATCGGCCTGCATGCCACGCTTGCCGTCCGGGCCCACCTTGTTCGGGTCGTACACCCGCAGGGCCAGCGGTTCGTTGCGGTAATTGACCACGAACATGCCAGGGTCATCGACCGAGATGGCTTGTGGGCAAGGCCGGCTTGGGCAACCGGGCGTCAGTCCACCCCGCGCCTCGATCACTTGTTCCAGCAAGGTCTCGGCTTCTTTGCGCACCGGCGGGTTGATCGCGTAACGGAAGCTGTCCGCGGTGGCCGGGAAGGCTTGCGCATTGGGCACGCCGTTAGGACCGGCGCCGACGTACACCCCGGCTTCATAGGCGTGCTGGAAGTCGCTGTATTCGAGGAAGAACTCACGGAAGCTGTCGTTCTTGCCGTCGCCATCCAGGTCCCCGGTGGACACCACCGCTTGCCACGATGTCGGCCCGCCGTCCTGCCGGGCGCCGCTGTACAACGGCTCGCCGGTTTCGGCGTGGAACCAGGTCGAACCGGCCGGCTCAGCCAGCACGGTGGCGTACAGGCCAATCTGTTGATGAGTCGATGGGCCGAGGTGGTCGTGGGTGAAAATGGTCCCAAGGCCGCGGTCGACGCCTTTGCTGTTCACCACCGGATCGACAAACCAGCGTTGCATCGCGGTGCGCGCGCCGAGCCAATCGGCGCGGCCAAACTGGCCGAAGTACGGGTGGCTCTTGGCGTTCGGGCAGGCCGGGGTGCCGTCACGCGGATCGCTGCCCTGGCACTGGTTGAACTCGCGAATGGCGTGGATGCGTTCTTGCACGGCACCCGGGGAAAGCACGCCGTCCTCGTAGTTCCAGCCATTGGCCGAACCGTCGGCGGCCGTCAGGTCCCATTTCGGCAGGTGGATGTGCTGACCGATCACGTCGGTCGGTGTGCGCACTTGATAGTCGTCCATTTCATAGACGGCTGGCACCAGGTTGGTCTGCTGGTACTGCACGCAGTCGAAGGTGTTCATGCGCATCACCAGCGGCTCTGGCGGACGCTGCTTGGTGATCACCGGCCAGGCGTCTTCCCACAGCGCCAGAATGCGTGCTTGCGGGAAGTGGTAACCGACCTTGTTGTAGACCGCATCGAACTGGATGTTCGCCGCTTTGTAGATGCGCGGCCGGTCGGCGGTGAACGTCGACGAGCCGCTGTAGGACATGCCGTCGACACGCTCGCCACTATTGAACTCGCCGATGCCGGCGCTGCTGGTCAGGCGTTTTTGCCGATCGTCCATGCACGGTTCGTAGTACGGCGCGCCGGCCATCGGCAACGCACCGTTGGTGCGGAAGTTGCGCGCCACCACTTGGTTGCCCGGCAGCACGGCGAAACTTGGGTGTTCCTTTTTGGCGTGGAAAGCCATGGCCGCCTGTTCGACTTCGGTGCCTTCTTCGGGTACGTAAAGCGGCTTGGCGCGGGTCACTTCCTTGGAGAAATCCAGGGACGTGGTCACGGTGTGCGCCTGGCCACCGGAGGAAAATCCGCCCAGCGAATGACGCCCGAGGCCGCCGTCCCAACCACCGGACTGCGCCGGATCGAGGTTGGCCCACAAGGCATTGCCACTGCTTTTCAGCGCCTGCGCCTTGGCGGCGTCGAGCATGTCCAGCGGTGGAGTTGGCGGGCGTTGGCCGACCGACGTTTCCATGCCGCCGATCCAGAACGGATAGCCCGGGTTTTTCAGGCTGCCGTCGGCATTGCGGTTGGCTTCGCTGCGGTCCACCAGCGCCAGGGAACCGATGGCCTGAGCGCCGCCGCTGCCGCCATGGTGTTCGCCGTCGTCATCCGCTTCGTCGTCATCGCCACCGGCCACCAGGGTTTCGCCGATTTTCGGCACGATCGCGACTTTGCCTGGCATCGGCGCCATTGCTTTGCCCGGCAGTGGCACGACCGCAGGAATCGGCGTACCGGCAACGATTTCGCCGTCGGGCAAGGCCCGGGCACCAGCGGCCGGTTTACCGCTGCGCAGGGCATAAGGTTCGCTGTGGAAACCGTCGGCGCCCTGTTGCGAGACTTCGAGTCTGGTGCCTTCTTCGAAGACATCGTGGACCCGCCACATGCTCCACATGCCCTGGGCAAAATGCGGATAGAAGTGGCAGTGGTAGATCGCATCGCCAGAAACGCGGTTGCGGTTGCCTGAACCGCCGTTGGCGATTTCATAGGTGTAGCCGGCACCCGGGCCGATCCCTTGGGCATCGACATAGTCGGAGTTGTCGTCGTTGGGGTTGAACAGCCATTGGTGGCCGTGCAGGTGGAAGATGTGCTGCTCGTGGCCGTTGTGGGTGTTGCGGAATTTGACGAAATCGCCGATGTAGCTGTGGTTGACGTTAGACGGTTCGGACGGATAAAGCGCCATGGTCGCTTTGACACCGACTTGATCGGCGCGCGGTGTTTCACCGGGGCGAATGCCTTCCAGACCGGCGTTGGCCGGCACGTCCACCAGCATCGCGACGTCGCCAACGGTGTGCGAGCTGAGGAAAAACTCTTCATAGGCGCAGGACAGGCAATCGTGCATCGGTCCCACGCCCAAGCGGTTGGCGAGAACCTCGGCGCCCATGCCGCCGGAGCCATAGTTGATCATGAACGCATCGCGGGTCGGCTCCAGCACGTGGGCCATGACCGGGTCCGCCCAGTAAGCGGGGAATGCCTGGGTGGCAGCGGTTTCATCCTGGAACTGTGAAGCGAAATCACGGAACGGCTCCAGGCGGTTGGGGATCGCCGGGTTGCGTTTGCCGATGGCTTCCAGCGGATAAGTCGATGGCGGGAAGCTGCCATCGGCATTGCTGCCCATCACAATCGCGTCGCTCTCGCTGGAGATAATTTCATTGCCGTCGACCATGCTAATAATCGGCGTGCCGGCCTTGCCTTCACGGATCCACGGTTCGCGCTGCGGGTAGCGCGCCTGGTAATCGACGATCGGCTGACCGGCCGGCGTGCGCCCGACACTCGCCAGGCGCATCTCTTCTTCGGTGACCGTGTTGCGGTAGGTGCGCCCGCCCTTGGACACGACCACCACCTGGCCGAACAGGCCGTTGGCCACGTTGCCCGCATCGCCTTCGCCACCGAAGGTCGCGCCACGGCTGCTGGCCGCAAACGCGCCTTCGCGCTCGGCGTACAAGGTGTAGGAACGGGTGCCGCCGGGAGCGACCAATGCATTGGCGTTGCGCCCGGTGTACGAGGCAATGTCATCGATGCTGTTGACCGCTTGCATGCCGTTGACCTGGAAGCCGACATGCCGGTCAGTGACTTGCTCATCGACTTTAAAGTGGTCGACGTTGCCGACCTCGATTTCGCCCTCGACCCCGCCATCGGCGATTTCGTGGCCGCCAGGATTGGCCTGGTACGCCAGCAGGTTTTGCAGGTTGATGGTCAGGCAGTCACCCGCAGCCACCCGCAACACCAAAGGACGTGGACGCTTGTCGGGCCGCAGCGAGACTTTGCCCGGCACTGCCGCGCCGCCCTGGGCCAGGGACATATTGTGGTCGTCGACCACGTCACGCCGCAGGGCGAACATCATGCCGTTGGCGTTCTGCGCACCGAGGCGGTTGAACATCAACGGCTGGTCCAGCGCCACGATGTTGGCCACCAGATTACGCTCGCAGCGTGCGGCGGCTTCTGCCATCTCGATGCCAAATATCGGCGCTAGAAACAGCAGCAGGTTAAGCAGGTGATGAGCGTGGGGTATGCCGGTCATGATCACGGGCCTCGCTGTGGGTGCTCACAGGGAAAATCTCGACAAATCCCCTTGAGCAAACCGCATGCCATAAATAATTCGTTTGTATTTCAGCTACTTGGAGCAACGACTTGATAACTCGGGGGATATTCCCCATTTATTCCCCACTTTTCGGCCCGGTCCCTGTTGCCCCAACATTGGGGGAACGTCCCCAAGCCTGCCGATCACAACGGCGCGTCCACGGCCAGGCCTTGCAGGCGGCGGTATTGGCGCAAGACGCTGGGCACATAACGTTGGGTTTCGGCGAACGGCGGGATCACCCCGCCACGGCTGAGCACCGCTTGCGGCCCGGCGTTGTAGGCCGCCACGGCGAGGGCGATGTCGTTGTCGAACAGGGTCATCAGGCGCTTGAGGTATTTGGCGCCGCCCTGGATGTTGGCTTTCGGGTCGTAGACATTCTTGACCCCCATTTCCCGGGCGGTCTCAGGCATCAACTGCATCAGCCCTCCGGCGCCTTTGGGGGACGTCGCATCCGAGTTGTAGCGCGACTCTTCGCGGATCACCGCGTGCAGCAGCGCCGCCGGCAACTCATTGGCCGTGGCGGCCGCCGAAACCAGTTCGGCATAGGGCTGCCGCGCGATCATCTGGGGCTGCTGATCAAGGCTGACCAGCGCCTTTTCCGGCTCATGAATGACCCGCTCGTACGTGCGACCGGGACGGTGAACATTGGACAGAACGTAACCGCCCTTGGCGTCCACGGAAACGAACACATCGGCCTGGGCGACGCTGGTCAGCAGCAAGCAACCGAGCAGTCCTGTGGTGAGTGTTTTCATTATTTTTCCTCCCCTGCCCGGCCCCGAAAAATGGGGGTAATGCCCCAATGGCCGGTAGTGAACCAGCCATACGCAAGCACTGTGCCGAAAGCGCAAAGCCTCGTAATACGGGGCTTTCACAAGGTTGGGTGGGGGTGAGCATGGCAATTGCATAGGCCTGCATGGCGACCCTTCTGCCGACTGTGTGAGGTCATCATGAATCAGCGTTTGCGTTCCGCCCCGCGTACTCAAAGCGGGTTCACCCTGCTCGAACTGTTGGTGGTGCTGGTGGTGCTGGGGCTGTTGGCCGGCATCGTCGCACCGAAGTATTTCGCCCAGCTGGGCCGCTCCGAAGTGAAGGTGGCCAAGGCGCAAATCGAAGGACTGGGCAAAGCCCTGGATCTTTACCGCCTGGAGGTCGGCCATTACCCCTCGACCGAACAGGGTTTGCAGGCGCTGATCACCGCGCCCAGCGATGAAACCCATTGGACCGGCCCTTACTTGCAGAAAAAATTGCCGCTGGATCCGTGGGGCCGTAGCTACACCTACCGCTACCCCGGTGAAAACGGCGAATACGACTTGCTGTCCATGGGCAAGGACGGCCAACCCGGCGGCGAAGGCGAAAACGCCGAAATCACCAGCTGGCAGTGACGGGAGAGTCGACCATGCGCTTTCATCTCAAGGCCGTGGGCAAGGCCGGTGTGGTTTCGATGACCGTCGAGGCGCCCGGCCACAGTGAAGCCCGGCGCATCGTCGAAGACCAGGGCTTGCGGGTGGTCAGCCTGCATGCCGAGCGACACTGGCGCGCGTTGCGCTTGCAGAAGCGCGAGACCTTCAACCTGGTGCTGTTCAGCCAGGAATTGACCACGCTACTCAACGCGGGCCTGCCGCTGATCGATGCGCTGGAAAGCCTGGCGGAAAAAGAAACCGCGCCACAGGCCCGCAAAACCTTGAGTGAACTGGTGCGCCTGCTTTATGAAGGCAAATCGTTCTCCCAGGCCTTGGCGCAGTTGTCGGCGGTGTTCCCGCCGTTGTATGTGGCGCTGGTGCAGTCCAGCGAGAAGACTGGCGCCGTGGGCGATGCCCTGGGTCGCTATGTCAGCTATCGCCAGCGCATGGACGAAGTTCGGCAAAAAATCATCAGCGCGTCGATCTACCCGCTGCTGTTGCTGGTGGTGGGCGGTGGCGTGGTGTTGTTTTTGATGGGCTATGTGGTGCCGCGCTTCAGCCTGGTGTTCGAAGGCCTGGGGTCGAACCTGCCATGGCTGTCGCAGGTGCTGATGAGCAGCGGGATGTTCCTGCACGCGCACCAGGGTGAATTCTTCGGCGCCTTGCTGGCAATCATCGTCGCCCTCGCCTTCCTCCAGCGCCAACCGGCGTTTCGTCGGGGCGTGGACCGGGTGATCGAAAAACTCCCGGCGGTCCATCAGCGCATCTTCATGTATGAACTGGCGCGTTTCTATCGCTCGCTGGGAATTCTGTTGCAGGGCGGCATCCCCCTCGTCACCGCCATGGGCATGGTCCGCGGCCTGCTCACCGTCGCCTCCCGCGTACGCCTGGACCAGGCCTGCGAACGGGTACGCGAGGGGCAATCACTGTCCACCGCGCTGGAACTCAACCACTTGGTGACCCCGGTGTCCCTGCGCCTGCTGCGTGCGGGCGAACAGTCCGGCAACCTCGGCCAGATGATGGAACGCAGCGCCGACTTCTACGACGAGGAAATCAGCCGCTGGATCGAATGGTTCGTGCGCCTGTTCGAACCCTTGCTCATGACCTTCATCGGCCTGCTGATCGGGGTCATCGTGATCCTGATGTACATCCCGATTTTCGAGTTGGCCTCGAGTATTCACTGACCCTCTGGAACGGGGTTGAGTTGTACCGTTCATCGCTCATCCAAGGTGCAACTGAATTAATCGGCGCGCTGTGGTGTTCACCCAATGAATCGAGCAGCACGTTGCATTGTTCATCAACGTTCCAACCTGAATAAAAAGACGGAGAACGACATGCACATCAACAAGCTTTTACTTGCAGTAGCTATTGGCGCAGTTCTGTCGGCGTCTACGGTATTGATACCGGACAGCCTGTCCGGTGTGTCGAGTGTTCAGGCCAAGGAAGGTGGTAGTGGCGGCGGAGGCGGCGGTGGCTCTGGCGGTGGTGGGGGCGGCTCTGGCGGTGGCGGTGGCGGCTCTGGCGGCGGTGGCGGCGGATCCGGCGGAGGTGGTGGTGGTGGTAATGGCGGTGGCGGTGGCGGCGGCAGCGGTGGAAGCGGTGGGCGCGGCAATGGCGGCGGTCACGGTGGAAGCGGCAATGTCGGCGACAGTGGCAGCGACGGCAGTACCGGCAGCGAACA
>Ga0157371_10001413_pt1 | contig 25012 bp, 20 predicted proteins | sample C45metaG_FD_113462 | JGI IMG/M metagenome (GOLD analysis project Ga0157371, IMG submission 113462) | Corn rhizosphere microbial communities from Kellogg Biological Station, Michigan, USA - C4-5 metaG | ecosystem: Host-associated > Plants > Roots > Rhizosphere > Soil | place: USA: Michigan...
ACGGATTGAGTCGGTAACGGGCGATCAGAACGATCAGCGCAATGATGGCGATGGCGGCATACACCAGCAGCCAATAGCCGAAGGACAGGGTCATGCGGTACTCCTCGAAAGGGTCACGTCGAAAGATTGTGAAAGTCATAAAACATTTCGAGAGGTGATTTTCAAACGAGGTGAAACTAATTTTCGTGCAAGGGTAAGGTTGTCGCTAAGAGATATGCGCGGTCGGTCGATATGAAAATCGGATAGGAGAATTTACATGCCGATCGTTCCCACGCTCTGCGTGGGAACGCAGCCAGGGACGCTCTGCGTCCCAAAGCGGACGCGGAGCGTCCAGTGAGGCATTCCCACGCAGAGCGTGGGAACGATCATCAAATTCAGTCGTGATTCACTCGGGCACGCTTGAGCAGTTTCTTGCAGCGTTCGGACAAATGCAGCACGCGCAGGTGTTTGCCGGCCTTGCCGTAGCGCTCACGCAGCGTCTTCAGCGCGGCGATGGCCGAGTAGTCGACAAAACTCAGGTGCCGGCAATCGATCGTCACCACGGGTGGATCGTTGGCGGGATCAAATTGATTGAGGAACGGCGTGGTCGAGGCGAAGAACAGCGTGCCATGCAGGTGATAAAGCTTGCTGCCGTCGGCTTCCAGATGACTGTCGGCATAGAGCTCGCGAGCCTGCTGCCAGGCAAAGTTGAGCGCGGCGATAATTATCCCGCAGAGCACGGCGGTGGCTAGGTCGGTGAACACGGTAATGACCGTGACAGCGATGATGACCAACACATCGTTCAGCGGCACCTTGTTCAGCACCCGCAACGACGCCCAGGCAAAGGTCTGTTGCGACACCACGAACATCACGCCGACCAGCGCGGCTAAGGGAATGCGTTCGATCAGCGGCGAGAGAAACAGAATGAACAACAGAATCAGCACCCCGGCCACCACCCCGGACAATCGTCCGCGACCGCCGGAACTGAGGTTGATCACTGTCTGGCCGATCATCGCGCAACCGCCCATGCCGCCCAATACGCCGGAGACCATATTGGCCGCGCCCAGCGCCACGCATTCGCGATCCGGGAAGCCACGGCTTTCGGTGATCTCGTCGGTGAGGTTCAGGGTCAACAGGGTTTCCAGCAGGCCGACCAGCGCCATCAAAATCGCGTAGGGCGCGATGATCCGCAGGGTGTCCAGGCTCCATGGAATGTCTGGCAGCGCAAACGTCGGCAAGCCGCCAGCGATGTGCGCCATGTCGCCGAGAGTGCGCGTCGGCAAGCCGAGCACAAACACCGCCAGCCCCACGCCCAGAATCGCCACCAGCGCCGGTGGCACCGCACGCGTCAGGCGCGGCAGCAGGTAAACGATCGCCATCGTCAGCGCCACCAGGCCGGTCATCAAGTAAAGCGGCGCGCCGCTGAGCCAGACGTCACCGCTCTTGAAATGCTCAAGCTGAGCCAGCGCGATGATGATTGCCAGGCCGTTGACGAATCCGAGCATCACCGGATGCGGCACCATCCGCACCAGTTTGCCGAGCTTGAGCAGCCCGAACGCCAGCATGATCAAACCGCCCAGCAACACCGTAGCCAGCAAATACTGCACGCCGTGCTGCACCACCAAGGCAACGATCACCACCGCCATCGATCCGGCCGCACCGGAGACCATCCCCGGACGTCCGCCGAAAAGTGCGGTCAGGGTGCAAATGATGAAAGCGCCGTAAAGCCCCATCAACGGGTTGAGGTGGGCCACCAGCGCAAAGGCGATGCATTCGGGAAGCAGGGCGAAAGAGGTGGTGAGTCCGGCCAGGACATCGGCGCGCAGACTTTTTGATTTCATGGCTTACCCAACAATACGGGCCGCAAGACGTGGCCGAAAAAGAGGGAGCGGATGTTACGGAATCGAAGACGAACCGGCCAGTTGTCCGGAAGCCTGAAATGCAATCGCGAGCAGGCTCGCTCCCACATTTGTCCTGCGTCGTTCCCATTTTTGCGGATCGACACAAGTCCCCTGTGGGAGCGAGCCTGCTCGCGATAAACGATGACGCGGTCTACAGCGAACTCACACCATCTCGTCACGAATCCAGTCAACCACCGACGTCCGCTTCGGCACCCAACCCAGCAATTCAGGGGCTTTTTTGCCACGCACCCGGCTGTTGGAGCCCAGACCATAGTTGGCCATTTCATAACCCCACTCTGCTTCGGCGTCCTTGAGCGGCCAGTCTTGCGGCGCGTCCAGTTTCAAGGCCTGCGCCATGGCGGTGGTCATGTCGATGAACGACGCTTCGCCGCTTTCAACGAAGTAGAAAGTGCCCGGCACATTCTTGGTCAGCGCCAGCAGGTACAGGGCCACCACATCTTCGATGTGCACGTTGGACCAGATGTTCCGGCCAGTGCCGACGTGCCGCACCACGCCACTTTTGCGCGCCTGTTTCAGCAGGCGTGGCAGTTGCACGCTGTCGCGATTGACCCCCAGGCTGTGGCCGTAGATCAAGGTGTTGCAGATCACCGCCGAGTTCACGCCATCTTTCGCGGCAGCAAGAATCAGGTTGTCTATGGCCACACGAGCGGCCTTGTCGACGGTCGGTTCCGGCAGGTTGTCCTCAACGTAGATGACGTCGCTGGATTTGCCGCCCGACGCATCGCCGACGATGCTCGAACCGCTGGTGTGCAGGAACACTTTGTTGGAACCGCGCAAGGCATTGAGCAAGGCCTCGACTGCGCCACGATGGTCGCTGCTGGCGGCATTGATGACGGCGTCGGCAGCCCGGGCCTGTTCGGCCAACAGCGCGCTGTCGTCTAGCGTGCCGATCACCGGCGTGATGCCCAGTGCGCTCAGTTCATTGGCTTGTGCTTCGCTGCGGACCAGACCGGTGACCTTGTGGCCAGCCCGGACCAGACCGGTGGCGATGGAGCCACCGATGAAACCAGCAGCGCCGGTTACGAATACGTTCATGGAGAAACTCCCTGCGTTAATAAGTGATGCAACGAGTATCAAGGACTGATCTCAGGCGAAAAATCCCTGTTGACCCAATTCACTCTTGCGCAGGGATCACGAATCAGCCCTTGAAGTCTGAATTCGCGTACACCGCCAACTTGCCCTGGATGAAGTCCAGGAAACACTGAATCCGCAAGGCCAGTTGCGAGTTTCGGTAATACACCGCGTTGATCGGCTGGCGATAGCCACTGTTGAACTCGGCCAGCAGCACTTTCAAGCGCCCGGCACGAATGTCCTCGATGGTCATGAAATGCGAGAGGCTGGCAATGCCCTGGCCTTCCAGCGCCAGTTGCCGAATCGTCTCACCGCTGGACGCGCCGATCGCCGCCTGAATCGGCCAGCGATCACCGTGCACATAACGCAACGGCCACTGGTTGAGGCCTTCATTGTGGGTAAAGCCCAGCAATGAGTGCCCGCTCAATTCCTCGACAGCCTTGGGCGTGCTGTGTTGCTCAAGGTAAGCGGGGCTGGCAACGATGTGCAGCGGGCTGCAACCCAGGGAGCGGGCGTGCAACGTCGAGTCGGCCAGCGTGCCGATGCGGATGGCGATGTCGGTGCTTTGTTCGAGCAAGTCGATGATCAGGTCGTTGCTGTTGAGTTCAAGCTGGATGTCGGGGTAAAGCCGCCGAAACTCATCGATGTACGGCACGATGGCATGCAGCATGAACGGTGACGCCGCGTTGATCCGCAGGCGCCCGGACGGGGTTTGTTGACGGGAATTGAGGCGCTCTTCCAGTTCGTCCATCTGATCGAGAATCAGCTTGGCGTGCTCGAAGAAATACTTGCCCTCCTCCGTCAGGTCCATGCGCCGCGTGGTGCGGTTGATCAACGTGGTATCAAGCTTGGCCTCCAGTCGCGACAGCGTGCGGCTGACTGCCGAAGGCGTTTGCCCGACCTGTTCGGCCGCAGCGGAAATCGACCCGCACTCAATCACGCAGACGAAAATCTGCAATTCATCGGATCTGGCTTTCACGGATGCCCCTCATTCAAAAACTGGCTTGATAGTAGCTGGATGCGGGGCAAAAGGAACCTTACGCCGGTAGGCCGAACACCTCGGTCAAATGCTGCTCATAGCGTGCGACATCGGCTTCGATGTTCGGGCGTTTCATGACGTCGACACACAGGAACGTTGGCAATCCGGTCATGCCGAGAAACTCGTTGGCCTTGTGGAACGGGAAGTACACCGCGTCCACGCCCTTGGCTTCGAAGAAGTCGGTCGGGTCGTCGAAGGCTTGCTGCGGCGCGTTCCAGGTCAGCGACAACATGTATTGCTTGCCGTGCACCAGACCACCGCTGCCGTATTTTTGCGAGGCATCGGAACGGGTGCGGCCGTCGCTGGCATAGAGGCTGCCGTGACCTTCGGTGAAGACTTCGTCGATGTATTTCTTGACGGTCCACGGCGCGCCCATCCACCAGCCGGGCATCTGATAAATGATCACGTCGGCCCAAAGGAATTTGGCGACTTCTTCGGCGACGTCGTAACCCTCGTCGATGAACGTGGTTTTCACATCCAGACCGCCGCGATCCAGCACGCTCAGCGCGGTGTCGTGCAGGGTGGTGTTATAGCGGCCATCGGAGTGGGCGAATTTTTTGCCGCCATTGAGCAACAGGACTTTTTTCATGAAAGGTCTCATAAGGGTCAGAAATTGGATGGCGGCAGGTTAGCGATCTGCCTCGCGCGGAGTAAGCGGCAAATGGGCAAAATTCATTTGACCTACACGCACGAATCGACCAGCAATTGTTGCCGTAGACTTGCGGCGGATTCTGACTTCATGAGATTTTTTGATGAGTGATCTGCAAGGTTTCATCCTGCACGCCAAGACCCGCCCGGAAAAATCCGACGCCTTCGAAGCGTTTTTCAGCGGTTATGTAGAGGCAAGTCGTGCCGAGCCCGGCTGCATCGAGTACCACATGCTGCGCGACAAACAGGACCCGACGCTGTTTATCTTCTACGAGATCTGGCAGTCCCAGGCCCACCTCGACGTGCACTCGAACCTGCCGCACATGCAGCAGTTCCGCGATATGCGCATGGAGTACCTGGAGCGCGATTTCGACATCCGCGCCATCGACATGCTCAGCCCCTCTTCCGCTACCCGTTGATCAACAAGTGGCCGCCGAGCATGCCGAGGCCTACGAAAAACACGCGCTTGAACAACACGGCACTGATCCGCTGACGCAGCCATTGGCCCAGTAACATGCCGAGGATTGCGGGGATCAGCGCCAGTAATGACGCGCTCAATTCGCCGCTCCCCAACGCGCCGCGCCAAAACAAGCCGGCGGCCAGTGCGAGCGTCGAGACGGTGAACGACAGTCCCAGCGCCTGCACCAGTTCATCCCGGGTCAAGCCGAGAGCTTGCAAATAAGGCACCGCCGGAATCACAAAGACCCCGGTGGCCGAGGTGATAATGCCGGTCAGCAGGCCGCACAGCGGGCCAAGCCAGCGCTCGCCCGGGCCATCGACGCGCAAGGTCGGCAGGAACAAACCGCTCAACGCGTAGAGCAACAACGCAGCGCCCAAACCCCGCACCACCCAATGACCACCCGCCATGCCATTCCACAGCGTACCGAGGCCGGTGCCGATGAAGATCGCCAGCAGCATCGGCCACAGCCGTTGGACCAGCCCACGCAAGTGCCCGCCGAATGCCAGCTGCCAGACGTTGGTCAGGGTCGCGGGAATGATCAACAGTGCGGCTGCCTGCGACGGCGCCATAGCCAGACCGAGTAACCCCATGGCGATGGTGGGCAAGCCGAGTCCGATGACGCCCTTGATCATGCCGGCCAGCAGGAAGGTGGCGATGACCAATAACGAAAGGGCCAGGCCGAGGTTTTGATAGAACGCAGCGAGAGTATTCATGGGGCTATGGTGAGCCTCGACTGGCCGCTTGAAAATCTGCCATATACTGAGGCTGCCTCTTGTATTGCAAGAGGCTGATAACTACGTCGTGTTGACGAGCGCTATCGCGAGCAGGCTCGCTCCCACAGGAGTCCGAGCCAGCCCGTATAACGCGGTCAACTGTGGGAGCGAGCCTGCTCGCGATAGCGAACTCTCAGACAACACCTATTCAGAGCCTGCTGCGATGCACTTCGACCTCACCGACCTGCGCCTCTACCTGAACATTCTCGACAGCGGCAACATTACCGCTGGCGCCGCCTGCAGTCATTTGTCGCTGGCAGCAGCCAGCGCGCGAATCCGCGCCATGGAGTCCTCGCTCGGTATCGAGTTTCTGCAACGCGGTCGTCGCGGCGTCGCGCCCACCCCTGCTGGCAAGGTATTGGCCGTACACGCCCGGACCTTGCTGCAACAGGCCGAACGCATGCAACAGGATCTGGCGGAATACGCCAAAGGTGTCAAAGGCCAGGTACGGTTGCTGTGCAACACCACGGCGATCACCGAATACCTGCCGGAGTTGCTCGCAGACTTTCTGCGCGAGCACCCCAATCTCGACATCGACCTTCAAGAGTTGCCCAGCGCCCGCATCACCCACGCGTTGCGTCAGGGCGCGGCCGACTTGGGTATCGTGTCCGACGCCGTCGACACTGGTGACCTGCAGACCCGCGCCTTTCGCGATGACCCGCTGGTCCTGATTGTGCCGCCCGAACACCCGCTGGCCGATAGCGAATCCTTGAATTTCAGCGACACCCTGCACCACGATTTCGTAGGCCTGAACGCCAACAGCGCTCTGGCCGTGTACCTCGAAGAACAGGCGTTGCACATCGGTTCGCGCTTGAAGATTCGCGTGCGCGCCGATGGTTTCGACGGGGTGATGCGCATGGTCGCTCGCGGTGCCGGACTGGCGATCGTGCCCCTCGCGGCCGTCGAGCGCTGGCCGGAGGATCGACCCTTCAAGAGCATCGCGCTGCAAGAATCATGGGCCCGGCGCAAACTCCTGATCGGCGCCCGGGACTTCGCGGCGCTGCCCGGCTATGCAAAGGCGCTGCTCGAGGCGTTGAGCCTTTAGTTTCGAATTCGCGCGTTTCTGGATACTTCGATGTCGACCCCAGACAACTGGCCGGGGGATGGGCGCTATAGGGTGCGACTTCAGTTCTCTAGTCCACTGTCCCGGAGTCCACATGACCGCACCGATTACCGTCCTTCGCGATACCCACCCACTGCCGGTGCTCGACGCCTGCAAATGGGAAAAACTCGAAGGCGACCCGCACACCGTCAACCTCAATGCCTACACCAGTGAAGACGGCAGCAAGATCATGGGCACCTGGATCTGCACGCCGGGCAAGTGGTACGTGGAATACGTGAAGTGGGAATACTGCGATTTCCGCGAAGGCTATTGCATCATCACCCCGGAAGGGAAAGAGCCGATCCACCTGCGTGCCGGTGATATTTTTGTCATCGAGCCAGGCATGAATGGCACCTGGGAAGTGGTTGAAACCGTACGTAAGTATTTCGTGTTTGCCTGATGCAAAAAACCGGGGGACCACCCGACGTGGTCTCCCGGCAAATAGCGTTACACGAGATTGTGGCGAGCCCCCTCGCCACAATCCCGAAAAGTCCCCTTATTGGGGTTTGCGATAGCTGTTGATAATCGCCGAGAAGTCTTTACCACCCTCTCCACGCTGGCTCATCGCCTGATACAACTGCTGTGCCACCGCGCCGAGCATCACCGGTTGGTGCGCCTGACGTGCCGCTTCCGTGGCCAGCCCCAAATCCTTGAGCATCAGTTCCGCACCGAAACCGCCGGTATAACCGCGCGATGCCGGCGCCGTTTCGACGATGCCCGGCCATGGGTTGTACATCTCCGAACTCCAGCAACGCCCGGTGGAACTGTTGATGATCCCGGCCAGCACCTTGGTGTCGATCCCCAGAGCATCGCCCAGGGCCATGGCTTCGCTGACGCCGACCATGGAAATCCCCAGCAACAGGTTGTTGCAGATCTTGGCGATTTGCCCGGTGCCGACTTCGCCGCAATGAACAATGTTTCGGCCCATTTGCGCCAGCACCGGTTGCAGGGTGGCGAACAGTTCAGGCGTGGCACCGACCATGAAGGTCAGTGTGCCGGCCGCCGCACCGCCCGTCCCGCCAGACACCGGCGCATCCGCCATGGCCACGCCTTGCTTGGCGGCAGCTGCGGCGACATCGCGCGCGGTTTGCGGATCGATGGTGCTGCAATCCACCGCAGGCACACCTTTGCCGATACCGGCGAGCACGCCGTCTTCACCCAGCCATACGCTGCGCACATGTACAGCGGCAGGCAGCATGGTGATTACCATTTCTGCGTCTTGAGCCGCTTCACGCGCCGAAGCGCTGATGCTGCCGCCCAGTTGCTCCAGCTCAGCCAGAACGGTCTTGTTCAGATCGACCAGCCGCAGCGAGTGGCCAGCCTTGATCAGGTTGCGCGCCATCGGCGCGCCCATGTTGCCGAGACCGATAAAAGCGATTTTCATGTCCGGCTCCTTAACGCAAGTTGATGGTGGTGTTCACACCGTCGTTGACGCTGTTGTCATCGAACCAGCGACTGGTGACGGTCTTGGTCTGAGTGTAGAACTGCACCACTTGCTTGCCATACGGACCGAGGTCGCCAAGTTTGGAGCCGCGCGAACCGGTGAAGCTGAAGAACGGGACTGGCACCGGAATCGGAATGTTGATGCCGACCTGGCCGACGTCGATTTCGCTCTGGAACTTGCGCGCTGCCGCACCGCTTTGGGTGAACAGGCCCGTGCCGTTGCCGAACGGGTTGGCGTTGACCAGGGCGATGGCCTCATCGAGGGTCGCGACTTCCAGCACGACAAGCACCGGGCCGAAGATTTCCTGGGTGTAGATCTGCATGTCGGGGGTTACGCCAGAGAACAGGGTCGGGCCGACAAAGTTGCCCTGCTCGAAGCCTGGAACTGTGATGTCGCGACCGTCCAGCTCAAGCTTGGCGCCTTCCTTGATACCGCTCTCGATCAGATCAAGAATTCGCTGCTTGGCTTTTTTCGAGATCACCGGGCCGACGTCAGTGCCGGGCTCGCTGCCGGCATTCACCGTCAGTTTCTGCGCCAACGCCTTCAGGTCTGGCAGCCATTGCTTGGCCGCCCCTACCAGCACCACCACCGAGGTGGCCATGCAACGTTGACCGGCCGCACCGAAACCGGCGCCGACCAAAGCATTCAGCGCTTGTTCGCGATTGGCGTCCGGCAGCACAACGGCGTGGTTCTTCGCGCCCATCATCGATTGCACGCGCTTGCCGTGTTTACCCGCCAGGTCGTAAACGTGAGTGCCGACCGCGGTCGAACCAACGAACGACACAGCCTTGATGTCCTTGTGGGTGCAGAGTGCGTCCACCACGTCTTTACCACCATGAACAACGTTGAGCACGCCGGCTGGAACGCCGGCCTCAATCGCCAGTTCAACCAGCAGCATGGTCGACATCGGGTCCTGTTCGGACGGCTTGAGCACGAAGGTGTTGCCGCAAGCGATGGCCATCGGGAACATCCATAGCGGAATCATCGCCGGGAAGTTGAACGGGGTAATACCGGCGCACACGCCGATTGGCTGACGCAGGGTGTAGGTATCGACGCCGCCAGCGACGTTCTCGGCGAACTCGCCCATTTGCAGGGTGCCGATGGAGCACGCGTGTTCGACCACTTCCAGGCCACGGAAGATATCGCCTTCAGCGTCGGCGATGGTTTTGCCTTGCTCGTTGCTGAGCACCACGGCGATGCGTTTGGAGTGTTCACGAATCAACGCCTGGAGCTTGAGCATGATGCGCATCCGCGCGCCGATTGGCGTCAGCTTCCAGGTCTGGAAGGCGCGATGGGCGGCAGTGATCGCGGCGTCAACTTCTTGCGCGGTGGCAAACGGAACCTTGGCCAGCACTTGCTGGGTCGCCGGGTTGACGATGTCGTGCCACTCGGTGGTCTGCGACTCGACCCACTCGCCGTTGATCAACAACTTGACCTTCTGCACAGTGGTTTCGTTTGGCGTGAGTGTTGCATTCATATTGGGTCTCCGGGAAATTGTTCTTATGTAGAGAGCTGTCTGGGGAGCCAAGGCGAAAGGTCGCCTTGCAATGAAGCGGTTGCCGCGAATTGATTATCCGGCTGTTCCTGGAGTATAGATGTGCAAACTTCTGATAAGAACGCACATAAAAGCCGGTCCATCATGCAAAAAAACATCACGTCTTTAGGCTCGTTGAACTGGGATGACCTCAAGTTTTTTCTTGAGGTTTCCCGTACCCGCAAGGCTAGCACCGCGGCCAAGCGACTGGCGGTGGACTACACCACGGTCTCGCGGCGCATCAGTTCACTGGAAGCCGCGCTAGGAACCTTGCTGTTCGAGAAATCCCGGACCAGCGGCTTTGTCCTGACCGCCGAAGGTCAGCGACTGCTCGGTTATGCCGAATCGATTGAAAGCACCCTGCACATGGCCTGCGAACAGGTTTCAGGTTCCGGCGTGGCGTTGTCCGGGCATGTGCGCATGGGCTGCACCGAAGGTTTCGGCAGCTTTTTCATCACCCCGCAGCTGAGCCATTTCGTCGATGCCTACCCGGCGATCTCGGTCGACATCCTGCCGCTACCGCACTTCATCAGCCTGTCCAAGCGTGAGGCGGATATCGTCATCGCCCTGGAACGTCCGGAGCACGGTCCTTACGTTTGTTGCAAGCTCTGCGACTACAAACTGCAGCTCTACGCGACTCAGGATTATCTGGACAAGCACCCACCGATTCGCCGCCCCGCAGACTTGGGCGAGCATCAATTCATCAGTTATGTGGACGACCTGGCCTTTAGCTCGGAGCTGCTGTACCTGGCGAACGTTTTGCCTGGCGCCAGCGCCAATCTGCGCAGCACCAGCGTGATCGCGCAATTCGTCGCGGCCCAACAAGGGCGCTCACTGGCAATTCTGCCGTGCTTCCTGGCGGCTCAAGACCCGCGCTTGCTGCCGGTGCTGCCCGAGGAGATCCACATTACCCGGCAGTTCTGGATGTACTGCCGAGAGGACCTGAGGAAGCTCAAGCGGATCACGTTGTTGTGGGATTACATCCGCGAGGTGACTGAGCGCAATCAGGGTCTGTTGATGGGCGAAAGCCGGGAGATGCTGTTCGCCGATTAACTGTTCTTCAAGGAATCAGGTGGCGGAATCGTAACGAGATCAGCAGACCTCTTCCAACAGTTTGTAACAGGAATTGGCACGTAACTTGTGAGACGCCGACGCTTGCATTCCGCCCCACTCAATGCCCCATTCAAGCATCCACTGACGACTTTTCATAATTTTTGAGAACCGTCCTACATACATACCAAACCCCCGTGAAGTAGCGTCCTGTCGCACTTGAATGGCGAACATGGATCGTCAATTTGCACAGGGGGTGTTATGGCGGTTGAAAATCTTTTCCCGAGTTATAAGGGATGTAACGGGATAGACGGCAACAGGCTACATGCCAAGGCGACAGAGGAAACGCAGGCAGCTTGGGACAGAACAGTGGCGGCGAACGGAAGGAACGAGCGGGAAGCTGACGCACGTCGGAGTGCGATAAAGAAGCGGGATGAAGTGGCCCCACGCGGATGCGTGTTCGCCAAGAGTTGCACGCTGCCAGAGGGGACTATTAACTACATCGATCCCAGCAGAGCCATTCCCACCGATCCAATTAGCCAATATGGCGAGTTTGCCTTGCTGGGTGGGCGTGAAACGGATGCACAAGGAAACATTCCTCTCAAAAAAATCAGTGGTTCCCTACCCGCTTCACTGGGAACACTTCTATTAGGCGGTGCCACTGCTGGCGGCGTGTCTTGTGGTGGTTTGTGTACGGCTGGCGCTTTGGCGTCCAAGGCTACTTTGGGTGTTGTTGCTGGTGAACTGGCAGTAGTGGTTGCATTGCTGTGGCCATCCAGCTTGGGCGACAGCAGCCTATATACAGAAGAACAGCTCCAGTCGCTTAAAGAAGGACGTACACGTGTCCGATTAACCGTTGAGCAACAGATCGATGGAAGCCTCAAGGGATACGGGTACAACACTCAGAAGCGCCGTGACTGGGAAATGATTCCCGTAGTGCAGTTCGCGGCTCAAGGCTCCCAGCAAGTGGCTGACTTTGGTGATGGCGTAACCCTGATATGGACGCCAGCCGTTGACCCGTCCAGCACGTCAGGGATTCCACCGTTAGAGGGTGCACCACAAGCCCCTCAAATCTGGATTTATCCGCCTACAGAACAGGCTGATAACATCATCGTTAGCCCGATCTACCCGGACGAATACAAAGACTTCATTCTTGTGTTCCCGGCTGACTCTGGTGTACAGCCGCTGTACATCGTGATGAATGTCCGCCTTGATCCCGGCACCGTAACTGGCCAAGGAAAGGACGTGACTGGCATTTGGTTAGCTGGGGCGAGTGCTGGCCCAGGTGCACCCATACCAACAAGAATTGCCGACCAACTACGGGGCAAAAGCTTTAGTGGCTTCGATGCTTTCAGGAAGGCGCTCTGGAAGGCCGTGGTGGCTGACTCGGAACTGAGTAGCCAGTTCATCCCAGACAACATAGAACGCATGCAAAACGGCAATGCCCCCAAAGCTCGTTATCGAGATAGGGCAGGAAGCAAAAGCTCTTTTGAGCTGCACCACGTCGAGCTGGTTTCAGAAGGCGGGCAGGTGTACGACATAGACAATTTGCGAGTCAACACCCCAAAAAACCATATCGATATTCACCGGAAATAGAACCATGAAAAACCACTTTTCTGATTACACAGAAGCCGAATTCATCCAGTTCATGCGAGAGATACGCGAGGCAAACAAACACGCATCTGATGAGGTTCTTGATCCGCTTCTACAGCAGTTTTGCCAGTTGACCGAACACCCGGATGGAACCGACCTCATCTATTACCCGGAGGATGGAGCGGACAACTCAAACGAAGGTATCACCCAGACAGTGAAAAAATGGCGCGCTGCTCAGGGATTGCCGGGACTCAAAGACGAGTGACCGAAGTTTGCTCAGGATGTCCGCAATCGGGCCTAAAAAAACATTTAGCCCCCGTATTCATTGGATTAAACTGCTTTCCTTGAAGCTCTGGATGTACTGCCGGGAAGACCTGAGGAAGCTCAAGCGGATCACGTTGTTGTGGGATTACATCCGTGAGGTGACTGAGCGCAATCAGGGTCTGTTGATGGGCGAAAGCCGGGAGATGCTGTTCGCCGATTAACCGGCGCTCACCACGATCGACACTCGACGGTTTTCGGTGCGGCCGGCGGCGGTACTGTTGGAGGCCACAGGCTCATTGCTGCCCAGGCCGCGCAACTGGATGTTTTCTTCTTTCATGCCGACCGTTGTCAGGACGTTGCCGACGCTTTTCGCGCGGCGCAGGGACAGCGTCTGGTTATAGGACTCTTTGCCCGATGCATCGGTGTGGCCATCGACCCGCACGCGCTCGATGCCGACTGCCAGCAAGGCCTTGCCGATGCGTTCGACGATTTCGGTGCTGGCGGCATTCAGACCATCGTCGTCACTGCCAAACAGCACTTTGCCGGACAAGCCAAACGCCCAGCCCTCATCGGTCAGCTCGAAGCCCTGCTGTTTGAGTACGGATATTTGGCCAGGGGTCAGGCCCTTTTGCGGGGCCGTTTGGCAGCCGGCCAATGCCAGCAAGGTCATGAACAGACTGATCGTGAAAAAACGCAGGGAATGTCGAGTGATCGAAAACAAAGCAGTCAGCTCCTGGATTGAACATGGGCGACAGGGTGCTCCGACCCGGCCGTGTGTTGCGCGCCTCGGGAAACACGCTTGGCTTGGTACATGGCAGCGTCGGCGGCATTGAGCAGGGCGCCCGGTGTGGACCCATGATCTGGATACACGGCGATGCCGATACTCAGAGAGGTCAACACGTGGGTGCTGCCCGGCAGCTGGATCGGCATTTCCATGCTGGCCAGGATCTTGTCTGCAATCCGTTCCGCGTCTTCGATTTTGTGCAGCGGTGTCAGTAACACGGCAAACTCATCGCCGCCCAGACGCGCGACCAGGTCCTCTTCGCGCAACTGCGCACGAACCCTGTTGGCGACGGCAATCAGCACAGCGTCACCGGCGGCATGACCGAAGCCATCATTGATTTCCTTGAAGCGGTCGCTGTCAAGAAACAGCACGGCCACCCGCTCGTTGAGCTTGTTGGCATTACGCAACGCACGGATCAGACGCCCTTCGAAAAACGCCCGGTTCGGCAATCCGGTGAGACTGTCGTGACTGGCCTGGTGCGCCAGGGTTTCGTTTTCACTTTTCAAATGGGTCTGCCAGGATTCGAGTTCACCGAGCAACGCATTGAAGTCATTGCCCAGGTTATCGAGCTCAGCGATCTCGGCGGGTGGCACACGCCGGTCGAAGGCTCGGTCGCTGCGGGCGGCGTGCGCGACGGTAGCGAGGCGGCGCAGCGGACCGGTAATTGAGCGAAGTTGTCGGCGTGCCAGATAAAGCGCGACCCAGGCACTGATGGCCGTGCACAGGACGATTCCCACCAGACCGCTGAGCAAGAAACGCAGCAGGCTGCCGCCGTGACCGGTCAGCTGGATGCTGCCGACTTCCTGGCCTTGGTGAACGATCGGCATGATGATGGGTTTTTCCAGAAACGTTTTCGCGATCTGCAATTCCAGGTCGGAGAACAAACCGCTTTCCGGTCGCTGCCAGCGCGCCAGCAACCGGCCCTTTTCATCCAGCACCTGAGCGTCGGCGACTTCTTCCGTGGAGGCGATCAACGCCAGCGCCTCAGTGGCCGCCGCTTTGTCGTTGAACACCACTGCGGCTTCCACCGTGTAATTGATCGAACGCGCGATCAGGTGCAGGTTGTGGTCGGCATACACCCGCAAGGCCAGCACGCCCAACAATGTCAGGGAGATGCTCGCCATGGCTACGCCCACCAGCGCGACGATCAAGTGCCCGCGGCCGATGACCGAGCGCAAGGTGGGGCGATCACCCGGCGTGAATAGAATCATGGCGCCGCCGACTTGCGACGGGACAATTGCAGCACACTGGGGTGAATGCGTACGCCGCTGCGGGCGACGGAGTCGAGGTTGACCTCGAAAGACACCTGATCATCACTGACCCGCAAGCAAAACAGGCTGCCGACGGTGCACTGATCGTCGCTTTCGCTGATGCTCAGCACAGGACGTCCGGTCAACGAGGCAAAGAGTCGACTGCGCTCATCACTGGTGAGCTTGCCGATGTACACCGCATCGCACGCATCGACAATCGACGGATTTTCAGCCAAGTACCGTTGCACGGTGACGGGCCGGCCAGTGGCCTGGGTCGTGCCTTTGACCAGGTCGTCGGTGTACTCGGTTGGGCCGACCACGCACAGGCGTAATTGGGCGGGCTCAACTGGCCAGCGCGCATAACTGAGAATTCCGAGGACGACCTGAGTGACCGATTTGGCGCGTTGATCGGCCATGCTCCCCGGGGTTTGCGCCTGAGCGAAAACCAAGCCGGTCAGCAAGCAGAGAACACCTGCAAGCAGCATTTGCTTGCAGCCAACGACGCGTCCTGTCGTCCGGACAGCCACCTTCATGCAGGATTCTCTTTGAGACAGTAACGAAATGATGCCGCAACGATAGCATAGGGTCGGAACACCAGCGAGGACAGGTGCGGCACCGATTCGGCCAGTTCCCGCCATCCTGCGCCGCCCCTTCAATGACTCGGCTCGACGCCCTCTTCCCATTCCAGCATCAACCCGCTCAAGCGCTTGACTTTGCGTCGCACGGCCTCTTCAAACACCCCGGCTCGCGGCTCGATCAGAGTGAACCAGTGCTTGGCCCGGGTGATCCCGGTGTAGATCAGCTCCTTGGTCAGCACAGGGTTGAGCGCATCCGGCAGAATCAACGCCGTATGGGCAAACTCCGAACCCTGGGATTTGTGCACAGTCATCGCGTACACGGTTTCAACGTCGTTGAGTCGGCTCGGCAGGACAAAGCGCACGCCGCCCTGACCATCGTTGCGGGGGAACGCTACACGCAGCACATGCTTGCCTGGCGCCAGTCCATCGCGCTCCGGTAGCTTGAGGGCAATGCCAATGTCACCGTTCATCAATCCCAGGCCGTAGTCATTGCGAGTCATGAGCACCGGCCGACCTTCGTACCATTGCTGATCGCTGTCGATGAGTCGAGCCTTGAGCAGCGCGGCGGTGACTCGCTGATTCAAACCCTCCACGCCCCATGGCCCCTTGCGAACGGCGCACAACAGCTGGAAGGCGTCGAAAGCCTGCAACACCTCACGCGCCCAATCGGTCCAGCGTGGATCATCGAGCGGGCTGTCGAGCGGCGGGCGCTGGCTGCGCAACAGATGCAGGTAATGACGATAGCCTTGCGGCCCCTCGCCATGTCCTTCAAGCAGCAAGCGTTCAAGCGCCCGATCATGCTCACCTTTAAGGGGCAGAGAAAACACATCTTCGTGGCTTCGAGCCTGCAACAGTTTTCGAGCTTCTTCGGGCTGCTGCTGGTTGACCCAACGGGCCAACTGACCAATCCCGCTGCCCTCACCGAATCGGCGCGAGTGACGGAGCATCACGACTTGCTGGGCAAGGGGATGAGCACCGTCGGTGTCCTCACGCAAATCGCTGGCGCCCAGGCTTTCACCACTGATGGACTCAAGCCACTGTCGAGTTTGCGGGCTGTACCAGCCAGCCTCGGCATCGCGACACAGATCGCCCAGCACCGCGCCCGCCTCCACCGAGGCCAATTGATCCTTGTCACCGAGCAACACCAGCCGGGCATGGGCCGGCATCGCGTCGAGCAGGTTGGCCATCATTTCCAGGTCGATCATCGAGGCTTCGTCCACCACCAGAACATCCAGCGGCAAGCGATTATCGGCGTGGTGACGGAAGTGTCGGGTGCCAGGGCGACTGCCAAGCAAGCGATGCACGGTGGTGACGTCAGACGGAATTTTGTCTCTTACGGTGTCTGCGACTTCCAGTGTCCGGACTTGCTGGCTGATGGATTCCGTCAGCCGTGCCGCCGCTTTGCCGGTAGGCGCCGCCAGACGAATGCGTAGCGGTTTGCCCGCCGCCACTGCTGGCGCCTGGAGCAGCGCCAGCAACCGCACAACCGTGGTGGTCTTGCCAGTGCCTGGGCCACCAGTGACGATGCTGAATGCACTGCGGGTGGCCAGGGCGCAGGCGAGCTTTTGCCAGTCGATCACTTCACCGGGCTTGGCCGGACCGAACAGCCCCGTGAGGCGTTGGAACAGGTCATCCGGCGTAGCTTCGTGTTCAGCCAGGCGCAAGCGCAGGGCATTGTCGATGCGTCTTTCGTAAGCCCAGTAGCGGCGCAGGTACAGGCGCTTGCCCGACAGCACCAAGGGCCGTGATTGCGCCTCCTCGCGACCATCGACGGCCAGCGCTACCAGGCGACTGGTCGCCAGGACCTTGCACCAATGCGCGCCGTCCAGCGCTTCAAGCAGTTGCGATGGCAACAACATCGCACCACTTTGCACATCGCCTTCCGGTGGCAGCGACAAGGCGAAGTCCGGCTCTTTCAGCGTTTCGAATAAATCCAGGCAGACATGGCCGTGGCCCAGTTGGTGACTGGTCAACGCGGCGGCGAGCAGCACCAACGGATCATCGTCGGGAGCGAGTTCGTGGAGGAAGGCGACAAAGGCCTTGTCCAGCGCCCGCAGCCAGCCACGTTCCACCCAGCGCGTCAGCAATAGCAGCAGGTCATCTGCCTGAGTCAGGGGCGCCAGGTCCGCCAGGCTTTCGGCTGCCAATGGCGTGGGCAGCAAATCGGCGAAGGTGCGACTCATAGCAGTTCTCCCTGTTCCCAAGCGGGTTCGGCCTTGGGTTGCGGCTTGCCTTGGAACAGCAGGTCAAGGCGCTCAATCAGCTCTCTGGGTGGGCGGGCAAAATACGCGCCCTGGGTGGGTGCCCGCGTGCCACGCAGGAACAGGTACAGCGCACCACCTACATGCCGGTCGTAATCGTAATCCGGCAGCCGCGCCTTTAGCTGGCGGTGCAGAGCCAACAGGTACAGCACGTATTGCAGGTCATAACGATTGTCGAGAATCGACTGCTCCATCGCCTGCTCGGTATAGGACGCGTCATCGGGCCCCAGCCAATTGGATTTGTAGTCGGCGACGTAGTAGCGACCTTCGTGTTCGAATGTCAGGTCGATGAAGCCTTTGAACATGCCGTTGAGCAATACCGGTTCGGCGGCGACCCGGGCGACGCCGTTATGGGTGTATTGGCGCACCAGTTCATCGAGCTTGAGCACATCGACTTTATGACTGGCGAACCAGAATTCCATCTCGACGCGGTACTGAGTGAGTTGCTCGAAAATGACCGGGGACTGCCCACCACCGATGGGCAACGCAGACTTGAGCAAGTGTTGCAGCCAATCGCTCAGCGTGGTGATCCAGCCTTCCCAGCCACGGCGATTGCAGCGACGGGCAATGGCGTCTTCCACAACTTGCGGAGCGGCGCAGAACCCTTCATCGCCTGCCCATTCCAGCAAGCCATGGAGAAAGGTCCCCGGGTTTGGGCCGCGGGGGAAACGATGGATATCAGCGCCACCGGCAACAACTTCTCGCGGCGCTTGTGGGTCGAGGCGCTCGTCGTCAAAGAGCTTTTGCGCTTGCGGGTTCTCCGGGGCTTCGTCACTGCCCACGCTCAGAATGTCGCCGATACGCAAGGCACTGTAGGAGGCGATCCACCAGTTTTCGCTCGCCTTGCGCTTGGGTATCAGCGGCGCAAGCAGCCTCGCTTCATTGCGTGGCGGGTGATAATGGTCGGCTATCGCCTGCGGCATTTCTCCATAGCTCAGTGCCGGGCAGTCTTGCTGAAGATCTTCCAGCCAGCGTTTCAAGCCTGAGGATTCGGTCAGTGGAGCACCACCACCCAGCAAATAACCCAACGCAGAAAGGTGCAGCACCGAGCTGTTGTTATTGCCGCGCTTGAGATCGGTCACGCCGAGCCAGCAGGCATGTTGAGCCCGGGTCAGGGCGACATAGAGCAACCGCAGGTCTTCGGCCAGGCGCTCATCATCGGCGAGGGCAATCAATTCGGCAGTCGGCTTCAGTGTCACCTGAGCCTTGCCGCTTGCATCGTGGAAATGCAGCGGTAAACGGCTGCCATCCACCGGTTTTGCCGAGCAAATGAACGGCAGGAACACCAACGGATATTCCAGCCCCTTGGACTTGTGAATGGTCACGACCTTGACCAGTTGCTCATCGCTTTCCAGACGCAGGATCTGTTCCTCGCCGGCCTGACCGGACAATGCCAAATGTTCGGACAGATGACGAATCAGCGCTTGCTCCCCATCGAGCTCCGCAGCGGCCTGCTGCAACAACTCCGACAGGTGCAACAAATTGGTCAGGACACGTTCGCCGTCATTGCGCGCTATCAACGCCTCGGGTAACTGGAAGTCATGCAGCAGGCGTCGCAACATGGGCAACACGCCTTGCTTGCGCCACAGTTCGCGATATCCGCGAAACTGCATGACTCGCGCCTCCCAAGCGAGCTCGTCTTGATTCAGACGTTCCAGTTCAGCCAGGGAAAGGTTCAGCGTGATGCAAGCCAGCGCGGCTCGAAGTGGTCGCTCGACATCCGGCTCGGCGCAAGCCTTGAGCCAGGTCAGCAGGTCGTGGGCTTCCTGAGCGGCGAATACCGAATCCTTGTCCGAGAGGTAAACGCTGCGCACGCCACGTGCAGAGAGTTCGCCACGCACGGCCTGAGCCTCTTTGCCGTCACGAACCAGAATCGCGATGTCGGCAGGCAAGAGGCGTCTGAAATCCTTGCCGTCCTCAATGAAACCGGCTCGACCTGCTTCGCCCCCATTGAGCAACGCGGTGATTTCACTGGCACAGGCGGCGGCGAGCTGTTGTCGATACACCACACCTGACAATGGCTGCTCGGCGGACAGGTGCCAGATGTTCAGGGCGGGGACGACTTGACCGTCAACCTGCAGAACTTCTTTGCGACCTTGGGATTCGACAGGCAGGAACGGCACTGGATTCTCGCCGTTCTTTTCACGAAACAGGAACGCGCCGCGCCCCAGTTCACGAGACTCGGCACGCTCGAATACATGGTTTACCGCACTGACCATGCCGTGGCTGGAACGGAAATTCGTTCCCAGGGTATGCAAGCGGCCGGCAGTGGCCTGGCGTGCCCGCAGGTAGGTATAAATGTCGGCACCGCGGAACGCGTAAATCGCTTGTTTGGGGTCGCCGATCAGAAACAGACCGCATTCGGGATTGTTGTCTTCGATGCGATAAATGCTTTCGAAAATCCGGTACTGAACCGGGTCGGTGTCCTGGAATTCGTCGATCAGTGCCACTGGAAACTGCTCACGAATCAGGGTCGCGAGGCGCTCGCCGCCATCGGACTGCAATGCCGCATCGAGGCGCAGCAGCATGTCATCGAAACCCATCTCCGCGCGGCGACGTTTTTCTTCCTCGAACCGTGCACTCACCCATTGCGCGGCGTGTTGCAGGACAGCCGCGTCAGGGGTGGGCAACCCATCGAGGCTGGCCTTGAGACCGGGCATGGCGTCCAGCCCTGGGTGACTGGGGGCTTCTCCCTTCCAGGCTTCGGCCATACCATCCGGGGTCAGACGAGTGAAGCCGGTGCCGATATCCAGCTGCTCCAGGGACTCGTCTTCGGCCCAGGCCTTTATTTTTTCGAACCAGGGTTCGAAATAACGTGCCTGCATCTTTCGACCGTCGACGCTCTTGCTCGCAACGCCTTGGTGACAGAGAGCAAGCAGCTCGTCCGCCCATTGGCGCCAAGGCATCTTGAGCTCGAGCAACGCAGTTCGTCGTTCCTGCAGGCACTCGGCGATGAGTTCGGCAGGTTCTTTACCTTGAACACTGTCCCGCTCGCTGGCGAACAAGCCACGTACACGAGGCAATAGCGCCGCCGGGCCACCCCAATTATTTCGCACCCAGTTCAGTGCATCTCCTTGCATCGGATAGCAGAACAGCCGCCAGTAATCGCGCAGCACTTCGCCCAGCAAATCGCTGTGATCGGTTTCAAGGGTTTGGGTAAACAGGCTGCCGCTGTCGAATGCGTGCTCGCGCAACATGCGCTGGCACCAACTGTGGATGGTCGATACGGCGGCTTCATCCATCCACTGTGCGGCGATGTCCAGGCGGTTTGCGCAGCCTGACCACTGATCCGGCAGATATTCATCACGCAGTTGAGCGATGAGGCTGTCGGGTGCCTTGATCTCCTCACGGAAGTACCGCGCGGCTTCAGCCAGACGTGTGCGAATACGTTCGCGCAACTCTTTGGTCGCGGCATCGGTAAATGTCACAACGAGGATTTGTGGCGGCAACAATTCACGCCCAAATCCACCCGATTCGCCACCGTGACCAAGGACCAGACGCAGGTACAACGTGGAAATGGTGAAGGTCTTGCCAGTACCGGCGCTGGCTTCGATCAGTTGGCTGCCACTCAGGGGGAATGCCAGGGCCAGTGGTGTTTTCGTGGTCATGCGCGCGCCTCCTCGCTGTTCAACGAACGCCAGGGGGCTTCGAGCATCGGCTTATACAAAGTGTTGCACCAGTGGTGGAAAGTGTTCGCGGCAATCAGAGCATCGTAATCGGCGAATTGCCGAGCGAGTGCCGGGCTCTCGCGGCGTTCGCCGTCAGTGGTTTGACCGTCGCCTTCATAGGCTTTTCGAGCGGCGTCGTCGGCTTTGACCGGGTCTGTCTGGGAGAGCCAGGCAAAAGCTGTTTTCACCGCGATCGGCAGCGGTTGGCACATGCCTTTTTTCCATGCTTGTAACAGTTGGCCCAAGGTGCGCAATGCTACGTCCTTCTCCAACGGAGCCAGCAGCAGACTATCGTCACTGGCCACCAACGCCGTGGTCATCGACATGCCGCTGGCGCAGGCAACCAAATGATTGACCCAAGATCGGGTCAGGCGATGCCACTTGCGGGTCTTGATCGAACCAATGCTGTTGGGAATCGTGGTGACCGATAGCAAGCCGCCGTCTGCACGCTGATACAAGCCACTGAGCCAGCCCTCCAGACGCAGACCTTCGAGCTCCAGGCTCACTGGTAACGCACTGGTGAGTGCTGTTGGCCACAACGTCAGCAGTTGTTGATAGCGTTGCAACAGATCCGGCAATGGTTCGATCAACTCTCGCTGTAGCGATTCGCCGAACCCGGCCATGGGCAAGAGACCACTGTTTTGCAGGCGCCTTGCCTGCGTCTGAAGCGCCGAATCGACATGCGCCAATTGCCCCAGCGCAGCGCCAAGCAAACTATCACTGAGGTTATAGCGCTGAAGTGCATCAAGTACGAAAGGCTCCTCATCAGCCAAGGGGGCTTCAGCCGCTTCGAAAAATACCTTCAGCCGCTGACTGAAAAAATGTCGCACCGGGTTACGCAGGAAGTCCTGCAATTGACCGAGGCTCAGCGGTTCCTCTTGAATGTAGTCATCGAGCGTTTGAACATCATTCGTCAGTTCACCGGTTTGATGCAGCACCTGCCACTCACTGGCGTAGCTGAACAGGTCATCGCCCTCATGAAAGTAGCGCGCGCTGAAGGGTTGCAAAGGGTGCTCTTGCGTCATGGCTTCAAGCAGGTCACTGCCGTTTGCTAATCGCCAGCCACTGGCGAGGTGGTCGCGAAGTTGGCCAATCAATACCGAAGCCGGGCGCTCACTGTTGTCCCGAATGCTGCGACCGACCCAGCTGATATACAGTTGGTTGCGAGCCGACAACAGCGCCTCTAGCAACAGATAGCGGTCATCCTCGCGTCGGGAACGATCACCCGGGCGGTAGTCGCTGCCCATCAGATCGAAGTCCAACGGTGGTTGCGCTCGAGGGTAATCGCCATCATTCATGCCAAGCAGGCAGACGAGCTTGAACGGGATCGCACGCATCGGCATCAACGTGCAGAAGTTGACCGCCCCCGCCAGAAAACGCTGAGACAGGCGCCCCTGGTCGAGTCCTGCCAGCCACGCTTCACGGACTACGGTCAACGGCAGGTCATCATGCAAGCCTACTGATTCGCAGGTCTCAAGCCAGGTTTCACGCAATTCTTCGAGTTGGGCCAGCAGGTAATCGTCATGCTCATTGCTGGCCTGAAAAAACAACTGCACCAACGCCTGCATCCTGACGCCCCATTGCTTGGGTGGCGCCGGTTGCGTGAGTTCCTGGTGGGCAACCTCCAACGCGTCCAGCAATGCAACCAAAGGACCGATGAGCGCGGCATCCAGACCACCAATTTCATCGTAAGGCTCGATACCGTCGCAAGCACTGGCGCTGCCAACGGCATAGCCGAGCAGCATCCGGCGCAGGCCGAAACGCCAACTGTTTTGCTCCAGCGCTTCAGGCAATCCCAAACCCGCACGCTGCTCCGCATTCATGCCCCAGCGAATGCCGGCGCCTTCGATCCAGCGGTGCAGGGTCGGCAAATCACGCTCTTCTACACCGAAGCGAGCACGCAGCGCGGGAACGTCCAGCAAGTCGAGGATCTCGCTGACAGGGAAGCGGCTGTCGGGGAGCTTCAACAGATGTTCGACTGCAATGAGCAGTGGGTCACGACCGCGCTGGCCTTGGTCCGCGAGCGTGAATGGTATGAAGCGCGGATCGAAGCGGTCGAGCTGACCGAACACTGCGCGGATATGCGGTGCATAGCTGTCGATGTCCGGGACCATCACAATCACGTCGCGTGGCTTCAACTCGGTATCAGCACTGAAGCGTGCCAGTAACTGGTCGTGGAGGATCTCTACTTCGCGCTGCGCGCTATGGGCGATGTGGAAGCGGATCGACTCGTCCTGATTCAGATCGACGGCCGGCCACTGCTCACGGGTTTCGTTCAGGGGACGCAGTTCAAGGATGTCGTCTTGCAGTTGGTTGAGCATATTCCGTGGCTGACTATCGCTGAACAAGTCGATGCGCCCATCACGAAATGCCGAACGGTAGCTATTGGGATCGTCGTAGCTATCGAGCAGATTAATGTAGTCCCGCCCCTGCTTGCCCCAGGCCGCCAATAGCGGATGGGCATGTTGATGAAGCGTTTGTGGATCGAGAACGACAGGCATGCCGCTCTTTCGGGCCTGCCGTTTGTATTGATGCCTCAACAGGTCTTTATCGGCGACGATGTCTGCCCAATGGTGACGACATGGATTGTGTACGCAAAGCAAGACCTGGCTGAATCGGGCGAGTCCGGCCAGGGCTTCCAGAGCTTGAGCGGGGAGAGAGGAGATCCCGAAAACAATCACACGGGAAGGTAATCCTTTAGGCGCCACGTCGAGGCTGTTGATACGCTCAATAAATCGCTGATGAACTCCGGCACGACTTTGAGCCATGCCCTGCTCACCGACATCCAGCAACAACGCACGCCACAGTTCTGCCTGCCAACAGTTGGCCGGGGTGAGGGGCTTGGCTTCGCCTCTGACATTTCGCAGCTGGTGGCGACCTTCCGCCCAATCCTCTAGCCAGTCGGCCCGGTATACCTGGTATTGGTCGAACAGATCTGCCAGTCGCTCTGACAACTGGTAGCGCTTGCGTAGATCGGTGTCGTTGGTGAGGAAGCGTTGCAGCGGTTCGAAGTGTGGTTGATTGATCAGCTGCGGGAGCAATCGCATCAGGCGCCAGGTCAGTGGAGCTTTATCGAGCAGGGATTTGACCGGAATTTCATCACGCCCCAGAACCATGCGATAGAGCTGCCACATGAAGCTGCCCGGCAACTGAACATCGATGGCCGCTGCAATCCCGCAGCCGCCCATATCGTCATCTTCCGGGTCTTCGGCCAACGCCAGCTTCAGCCACTGGGCGATGCCATTACTCTGAACCAGGGCGATTTCATTTTCCAAGGGAGCTAGCGGGTAGTTCCGCATTACGCTGATCACCAGGCTACGCAGTTCATCCAGACTGTTGCTTTGAACCACCATAAAACCGGCATTGAGGGACGCGGCGTCCGGCATAAAAGCTTCCTTGGGAAATTACAAATCTAGGGCCGAACCTTAGCACTGTCGGGAGACTGTGACAGCCGGAAGCCGTCTGAAGATGCTGTACGAACTTTCCTGCGGGCAAAACAAAACCCCTACCTGCATACGCAGATAGGGGTTTCGGAATTTAATCTTGACGATGACCTACTCTCACATGGGGAAACCCCACACTACCATCGGCG
>Ga0157371_10001414_pt1 | contig 24972 bp, 26 predicted proteins | sample C45metaG_FD_113462 | JGI IMG/M metagenome (GOLD analysis project Ga0157371, IMG submission 113462) | Corn rhizosphere microbial communities from Kellogg Biological Station, Michigan, USA - C4-5 metaG | ecosystem: Host-associated > Plants > Roots > Rhizosphere > Soil | place: USA: Michigan...
CCAACACCGCTCTGAAGGAACGACTGTGCTCGTGACGCTTTGAAAACAGCTTCTAACGGACATTGGCGCCTTAAAAGGCTGGCTGATTCTACGGCAAAAAAAAATTAAAGGTAAGTTAGCCCCCGAATTTTGAGGGGTGATCAATGTTAGACAAAGGGCTAACATGCCGGTCTGTTCTGCTTTCCCGTGTTTTGCCTACCTATGCCCAATCAGACCATCAAAACCCCCTGCGTCGGCCTCTGCTCCACTGTTTACGGTGATTTGGTGTGTCGTGGCTGCAAGCGTTTCCACCACGAAGTGATCAACTGGAATGGTTACAACGAGGAAGAAAAGCGCGCGGTCTGGCTGCGTCTGGAGCTGTTGCTGTCGCAGGTGATGGCCAGCAAGCTGGAAGTGTTCGACCCCCAGCGCCTGCGTCTGCAGCTGGAGCAGCGCAAGATTCGCTTCGTGCCGCACCAGTCCGAGTATTGCTGGGCGTATCAGTTGATCGCCCGTGGCGCGCGGGTGATCAACAACCTGGAAGCCTACGGGATGGTGCTGATGCCGGAGTTTCGCGACTGGAACCTGCCGGAGCTGCGCGATGCCATTGATCGGGAGTTCTTTCTGTTGTCCGAGGCGCATTATCAGCGCTACATCGCGCCGGGCTTTCTCAAGGACGCCTTCGGCGGGTAACCCTTGCCCGCGAAGGCGATCTGCTTGACGCCGAACATCTCAATGCTGGGTCACGATCTCTTCCAGGTGATCCATGATCTCTTCCGGCTTGAGCACCAGCACATCGCTCTCCACTGCATCGAGCACCACTTCGGCAGTATTGCCGATCAATGCCCCTGATAACCCGGACCGCGCGACAGTGCCAATCACTGTCACCGCAGCCTGAAGCTTGTGCACCATGTACGGGATCAACACATCCGCAGGTCCTTCGGCGATATGCAGGTGTTCGTCGTCAATGTCGAACTCGGCCTGAAACGCCTTGCACTGCTCGCGATAACGCGCCTCGATGGTTTCGCTGAGCTGTAACGTTGGATCGGACGCCGACAGCATCGGCGACGGATGGGCGCTGATTACATGCAGCTTGGCCTTCGCCAGGCTGGCAATGTCATAGCCGTAATCAATGATGGTGTTGTGCAAATGGCGGTGTTCGTCATCGGAATTGCCGACATCGATTGCCGCCAGAATCACCTTGTCCTTCCAGGATCCGACGGTTTTTACCAGCAGCACCGGTGTCGGGCAGTTGCGCAATATCTTCCAGTCCTCGGGCGTCAGCAGCGCCTTTTTCAGCGGGCTGTCGGGGTAGTGCTGTTTGATCACCAACCCGCAACCTTCCGCCTGCTGCACATCGATGATGGTTTCATGCAGGCTTTCGTTCCAGGCCTGTTCGGTGGTGACGCTGTAGCCGTCCGCCACCAGCGCGGCCTTGAGCACACCCAACATCGCGCTATGGTCATGCTTGCGGTCGCAAACCAGCAGGTGCAGATGAGCCTGGGTTACGCCAGCAATCAATTTGGCCCGCTTGAGCGCCAGGCTTTCCGAGTGTTCGGGTTCAATGACCACCAGAATGCTGCGTATGGCTTGCATGATCGGGACCTCCATTAACGGTAAAAAGGCATGGCGTTGGACAACTATAGTTGCTGGTCGCCAACCAGGTACTTGATACATATCAACTGTCGCGACTGGTGGTCTGCCAGCAGGCCGGTATAATCGGCGCCCTTCGTTTTGAACCTTTTTATCCGTGAGCCCCATGATCCTTCCCGAAATTCACGAGTTCCTCGGCTGCCGCACCCCCGATGGCTGGGTCCAGGCCGCGCTTGCCGATCAGGAAACCCTGCTGATCGACCACAAGAACTGTGAGTTCAAGGCGGCCAGCACGGCGTTGAGCCTGATCGCCAAATATCACTCTCACGTCGACTTGATCAACCTGATGTCACGCCTGGCCCGGGAAGAGCTGGTTCACCACGAACAAGTCATGCGCCTGATGAAAAAGCGCAAGATCGAGCTGCGTCAGCTCTCCGCCGGGCGTTACGCCTCGGGGTTGCGCAAAGTGGTGCGTAGCCACGAGCCGGTCAAACTGGTCGATACCCTGGTGGTGGGCGCGTTTATCGAGGCCCGCAGCTGCGAGCGTTTCGAGGCGTTGGTGCCGCATCTGGACGATGAGTTGGGCAAGTTCTATTTCGGCCTGCTGAAAAGCGAGGCCCGGCATTTTCAGGGTTACCTGAAACTGGCTTACCAGTACGGTGATGCCAAGGACATTGCTCACGTCATCGACAAGGTTCGCGCCGCCGAACAGGAACTGATCGAGTCGCCGGACGTGGAGTTTCGCTTCCACAGCGGCGTGCCAGTCGCCGCATAACTCCGATAGATGTCATGTTCTGATTCAATATTGTTAAAAACTCTTAAGAGTATGAAACATCGCCAAAAACCGGCCCTTGAGGCCGGTTTTTGCTGCCTGCGATAACCGTCCCGTCATCGATTGGCGCCATAATGCCGCCCACTTCACACATGGGTTGGCAGACGGTCGATATGGATAGCCTGGGTTTTGGCAAAGTATTGCTGGTGGAAGACGACGAGAAACTGGCCGGGTTGATCGCGTATTTCCTGTCCCAACACGGCTTTGAAGTCCGGCAGGTGCACCGCGGTGACCTGGCGCTGGCCGCGTTCCTCGAGTTCAAACCGAAAATCGTCGTGCTCGACCTGATGCTGCCGGGCCAGAGCGGCCTGCAGGTGTGCCGCGAAATTCGCAGTGTGTCCGATACGCCGATTGTCATCCTGACGGCGAAGGAGGACGACCTCGATCATATTCTCGGCCTCGAGTCCGGTGCCGACGACTACGTCATCAAGCCAATCAAGCCTCCAGTGCTGCTCGCACGCCTGAGGGCCTTGCAACGCCGTCAGACGCCCGAGAGCAGCGTATGCAGCGCCCTGAAGTTCGGCCACCTGAGCATCGACCGCAGCTGTCGCGAAGTCAGGCTCGCGGACGACGTCATCGACATGACCACCATGGAATTCGAACTGCTGTGGTTGCTCGCCAGCGCCGCCGGCAAGATCCTGTCCCGCGACGACATCCTCAACCGCATGCGCGGCATTGCCTTCGATGGCCTCAACCGCAGCGTAGACGTCTACATCAGCAAGTTGCGCGGCAAGCTCAAGGACAACCCGCGCGAACCGATGTGCATCAAGACCGTTTGGGGCAAGGGCTACCTGTTCAATCCGTTTGCGTGGGAGCTGTAGATGCTGCGGTTATTTCTCGGGTTGTACGTGGTACTGGCAGTGGGGTTGGTACTGGCATTACAGACGGTCGAGCACACGTTCAACGTGCTGCTCGATGGGCAGATGCAGGCCTATAACCGCGAGGCGGTTCGGGGACAGGCGTATTCGCTGGTTGAGCAATTGCACGCTCTGGAAGGCTCGCAACGCGAGCAACAACTGGACACGCTACGCCCGCACTATGGCCTGGGACTGAGCCTGGTCCAGGCCGATCATCTGGCCCTCGATGATCACGAGAAAGCCCTGCTGGCCGAAGGCAAACTGGTGATTCGCGAGAAGTACACCCAGTTCATTTCATCGATCGATGGCGGTGCCCAGCTATTGAGCATCAAGCTGCCGCCCGAGCCGAGCTTGATGCCGTTCTACATCACGGCGGCCTATCTGATGCTGGCCGTGCTGATCGGCATCGTGCTGTTTTTCTGGGTCCGACCGCATTGGCGCGACCTGGAAAAACTGCGCCTGGCGGCTGAGCGCTTTGGCGATAACGACTTGTCGTCACGCATTCAGTTGTCCAAGCGCTCGAACATTCGCGACCTGGCCGAACACTTCAACCTGATGGCGGCTCGCATCGAAGGCTTGATCGCCAACCAGCGCGAACTGACCAACGCGGTGTCCCACGAGCTGCGCACGCCCATTGCCCGGCTGTCGTTTGAGCTCGATCAGCTCAAGCAGCAACCTGATCCGACCCAGAGCGGTGAGCTGATCGCCGACATGTACGCCGACCTCGGCGAGCTGGAGGAAATGGTCTCCGAGTTGCTGACTTACGCCAGCCTGGAGCGCGGCGCCACGGTGATCAACCGAGAGAATATTCAGGCCATCAGTTGGCTGGACAGCGTGGTGGGCAGCGTGGCGCTGGAAGCCGAAGCCGCCGGGGTGCAGTTGGTGATCGTTGAGTGCCAGGTCGATGAAGTGCGCATCGAACCGCGCTTTATGGCGCGAGCAGTGATCAACCTGCTGCGCAACGCCATTCGCTACGCCGATGAGCAGGTAGAGGTGTCGTTGGTGCGTACCGGTGATCACTATGAAGTGCAGGTCAACGATGATGGGCCGGGCGTGCCGGTTGACGGGCGGGAGAAAATCTTCGAACCGTTCTCGCGACTGGACGCCAGCCGCGACCGTCGCACCGGTGGTTTTGGTCTGGGATTGGCCCTGGTGCGCCGGGTGTCGCAATCCCATGGCGGGCAAGTGGAAGTGACGGATTCGCCGTGGGGCGGGGCGTCGTTTCGCATGACCTGGGCGCATCTGGATTAGGTCGGGGCTCTCACTGGCGCCATCGCGTCATCAGAAGGTGTACACCACCTGCCCAGCCAACGAGGTCTGTATCCCTCTCAGCGGCACAAACCCAATCGTTCATGCCAGTCGGCGATGGATTCCTCGGGATAGACGTCGAACTGCAAGTCATTGGGATGCACCTCGACCTCCACCCACGGCGCCTTGGAGCCGAGCATCAGATGCGTGTGTTCCGGCGGCATCGGCAGCGGGGTGTCGATGGCGGATGCAAACGGATGAATCAGCTCCGGCCATTCAGGGCTGAACAGCCATAATCCGGAACCGCACAAAGAACAGAAATGCCGCTCGGCGGTGCTGCGTCGGGCGCGCTTATCGCCTTCGTCCTTGAGTCGCGCATGATAAATCGAGATGTGCTTGCGGCCGCGCACGGTGAGGCTTTGGGCATCGCCACCGAGGTTGATCGCATACCCGCCACCGCCCTGGGTCTTGCGACAGATCGAGCAGTAGCAACGCTGATAAGGGTAGGGGTGGGCGCTGGTCAAACTGAACGACACGGCGCCGCAATGGCAGGAGCCTTCTAGCTGCATGGGAACCTCCGACGAGTCATTGGCTTACCCAGGACAGCCTAGACCGTCAGCGTTACTCGACCGGCACCAGAATCGCATCGCCGGTCGCCACAAGTTTCAACTGGTCGCCGATTTGCGCGAACAGGTCGGCGCGGGCGAATACTTGCTTCTTGCCGGCCTTCACGACATGGCCCCGGACAATGAACACCTCGCCGACTGCCGGGGCCAGGCAGTTGACTGAAAAGTGCGACGCCAGCACGTTGCCAGCGACTGTCCCAGCGGCAAATCCGCAGGCGGTGTCGAGCAATGCACCGATCAGTCCGGCGTGCAGGAAACCGGCGTATTGCGTCATGTCGGCTTCTCGAAAAACCATGGCCAGCTCGACTTCACCGCTCTCGGCACGGGTAACGTCGAAATTGGCCCAGCGGTTGAAAGCTGAGGTTGAATTGATGTGTTTGAGTGCGTTGAGCATGGCGAATCCCTCCGATTGAGGCACCAACATGCGCCGGGCCTTGAGGGAAGTCATGGTGGATAAGGTAGGGTGATGGACTGCGGGTTTTGTGGTGAATGTGCCGGCCTCTTGCGAGCAAATCGAGTCGTCGCACCGCCGCTCCCACAGGTTTTGTATCGAACGCGGATGCTGCGTACATAAAAACCCCTGTGGGAGCCGGGCTTGCCCGCGATGAACGATAACGCGGTCCCGCTGGACGCCTATCGATCACCAAGGCAGCATGGGCGCCTTCATCACAGGGGCTGAACCCATGCGACGATTGCCTTCTCTGGCAGCACTCAGAACGTTCGAATGCGCCGCGCGGCACGCCCATTTTGGTCGCGCCGCTGCCGAGCTGTGTGTCACCGACAGCGCCGTCAGTCATCAGATTCGCCAACTCGAAGAACACTTGGGTGTCTCGCTGTTCATCCGTGAGGGCCGGCAAATCCGTCCGACCATGGCCGCTGGCCGTCTGATGCAAAGTCTGCAGCAAGCGTTCGAATTGATCGGCGATGCCTGCGATGAATTGCGCGACCCGTCATCGCTGGCCGTGTTGCGCCTGGCGGTCACCGCCGAGTTGACGCAAAAGTGGCTGATGAGTCGCCTGACAGATTTCTACGCCCGCTACCCGCACATCACGCTGCACCTCTACGAACAACCGATCGACGCCACGGCGCCGGGAGAAGACATCGACCTGGCGATCACCTACGGCACCGGCCCGGTCGACAGCAGCGCGTACTTCGTTCGCCCCTTGCCTGCGTTGCAATTCTTCCCGGTGTGCAGCCCCGGCCTGTTCAATCAGGGCACCCTGAAAACGCCCAAGGATCTGGTGCGGCACTGCCTGCTGCACGACGATCAGGACGGCAAGACCTGGACCGCGTGGCTGACCAGTCATGCCGGCGATCAGCGTCCCGGACGGCAACTGTATTTCGCCCATGCCGGCCTGGCGCTGGAAGCGGCGGTCCAAGGCCAGGGCGTGGCGATGGGCGATAACCTGACGGCGCAGGAGGATTTGCTCAGTGGCCGTCTGGTCCGGCCGTTCACCTCAAGCATGACGGCGCTCGGCCAATACGCGCTGGTGTGCGAGCGGGTGCGCCTGGAGCGCCCAGCCGTGGCGCAGATGCTTGAATGGTTCAACGATCAGTTGATCGATTGATGAGTTGAATTCAACTATTCCGAAATAATCATCGTTGGTGAGCAGGGCGCTCACCCCCTTAGCCTGTGGTCATTCCAATCCCCGCTGATGAGGTTTGACCATGGCACGTTTGCTCGATTCCACTCCCAAACTCGACGGTTTCCGCCTGCCTGGCGAATTCGAAACCAAGTCCGGTTGCTGGCTCGGCTGGCCGGAGCGCACCGACGTCTGGCGCAACGGCGCCAAGCCCGCGCAGAAAGTCTGGGTGCAGATTGTCAGCGCCATTGCCCAAAGCGAACCGGTGACGGTGTGTGCCTCTGCCACCCAGTTCGCCACCGCCCGCCGCCAGTTGCCGCCTCAGGTGCGTGTGGTGGAAATGACCTGCAACGACACTTGGTTTCGCGACAGCGGCCCATGCTTTGTGGTCAACGACGACAGTGGCGAGGTGCGCGGCGTCGACTTTGAGTTCAACGCTTACGGTGGCCTTGACGGTGGCTTGTACTACCCGTGGGACAAGGACGACCAGATCGCCAGTAAAATCCTTGAAATCGAACGCTTCGACCGTTATCGCGCGCCACTGATTGCCGAACTGGGCGGCATCCAGAGCGACGGCCAGGGCAGCATACTGACCACCGAACAATGCCTGCTCAACCGCAATCGCAACCAGCATTTGGGCAAGGACGAGGTCACCCGTCGCTTGACCGATTACCTCGGTGCCGAGCAGATCATCTGGCTGCCGCGCGGTTGCAAGTTCGACGAAACCGATGGCCACGTCGACGACCTCGCGTGCTTCGTGCGTCCCGGCGAAGTCGTGCTGCAATGGACCGACAATCGCGATGATCCGCAGTGGGAAATCTATCAGGAGGCCTACGACATCCTGCGCAGCACCCGCGACAGCCGTGGCCGCGAGCTGATCGTGCACAAACTGCCGCAACCAGACGTGCTGGAATGGACCGCCGAGGAAGCCGAAGGCCTGGACCAGCAAGACAGCACCCATACCCGTCAGGCCGGGACGCGGATTTGCGCGTCATACATCAACTACTACGCCGGCAACACCTCGATCGTGGTGCCATTGTTTGGCGATCGCAACGATCAGGCGGCCCAGGCGACCCTCGCCGAACTGTTCCCGCAGCACAAGATCGTCGGCATCGAAAACTCCCGGGAGATCCTCCTCGGTGGCGGCAATGTCGCCTGCATCACCATGCCGCAATACGCGGCGCCTGCCCGCCAACAGGGAGTGTGAACATGGGCCTGCACAAACTGACTCAAGCGTTATTGCTGGTGCTTGCACCCTTGTGTGTGCAGGCCGCCGACACCGCCAAACCGGTGGTGAACCTGTACATCTGGGGCGAGTACCTGGCGCCGGATACGCTGACCAATTTCGAGAAAACAACCGGCATCCATGTGGTGGCCGATCACTTTGATTCGCTGGAAACCGTCGAGACCAAATTGCTGACCGGTCGCAGCGGCTATGACCTGGTGCTGACGGCGGGGCAGCACTTGTCCCGGGCGATCCAGAGCGGGGCGATTCAGACGTTGAACCACCAACAACTGCCGCACTTTGCCGGAGTCGGCGAAGAGTTTCGCCAGCACATGGCGGCGTTCGATCCAGGTAATCGCTACGCCGGGATTTACGCCTGGGGCACCACTGGCGTCGGTTATCAGGAAGAGGCGATCAACAAGCGTTTGCCCGATGCGCCACGGGACAGTTGGGCGATGCTGTTCGACCCGGCCGTGGTGTCCAGATTTGCCGATTGCGGGGTCAGCCTGCTCAACGATCCCAACGAGGTATTTGCCGCGGTCATGAAGTACATGGGCCTGGACATCAACCGCCAGAACCTCGATGACCTGAAACTGGCCGAGCAGCAACTGGCGAAGATCCGGCAGTACATCCGCTACTTCGACAACGACCTGAACATCAGCGACCTGGCCAACGGCAACACCTGCGTGGCGATGTCCTGGAACGGCAACGTGGGCATCGCCGCCACACAGGCCGAGGCTGCGCACAAGCCATTCAAGCTCAGTTACCGGATACCGAAGGAGGGCACGTTGATCTGGTTCGACGCCATGGTCATTCCCAAGGATGCGCCGCACCCTGAGGCCGGGCTGGCGTTGATGGACTATCTGATGACGCCGGAGGTGATTGCACCGATCACCGACACCATCCACTACGCCAATGCGATTACCGCGGCGGACGGGTTGATTGACCCGGCGATTCGCAATGATCCGGGGACGTATCCGTCGGCGCAGGTGCGGGCTTCGTTGTATAGCAAGAATGACAATGACAAGGCGTTCAACCGAGCGCTGATTCGGGCATTCAGTCGGTTGAAGTCGGGGTTGTGATTGGCCCTGAGTAATATGTTGGCCTTTCGACTGCCATCGCGAGCAGGCTCGCTCCCACAAGGGATTTGTGAACACTGAAAATCCGATGTGGGAGCGAGCCTGCTCGCGATGAACGATGACTCGGTCTACCGGCTAGGCATCCGCCACAAATACCAGGACGCCACCGTCCGATACGGACTCCACGCCAAGCCAATCTCGACCATCTGCTTGCGCGTCGGCTGCACCTCCAGCCACTTCAAACGCCGATACCCCTCGCGCACGCCGAAGTCATCGGCGGGCAAGATGTCCGGTCGCTCCAGGCTGTAGATCAGCAGCATCTCGACCGTCCAGCGGCCGACCCCGCGCAAGGTGATCAAGCGCTCGATCAGCGCTTCATCCTCCATGGCCAGTGCCGTTGCGTAATCCGGCACCACGCCGTCGAGGGTGGCCTGCGCTATCCCCTGAATGGTCGCAATCTTGCCCGCGGAAAAACCGCAGCTGCGCATCTGGTCAAAGTCGGTGGCGATGAGCTGTTCCGGCCTCGGAAATGCCACTGACGGAAACAACGCCAGCAGCCGCCCGACAATCGCATCACCGGCCTTGGCGTGCAGTTGCTGATAGGCAATCGCCCGCACCAGCGATTCGTAAGGATCGCGAGCCGGGTGCGGTTGATGCAGGCAGGGGCCGATGGCCGCGATATGGCGCCGCCAGTCGTCATCGATGGACGCCAGGAATTGCGTCGCGTCCTGATAGGGATCGGGCATGTCGATCAGGCTTTTTCCGCAGGCTTGAGCAGGGCGTTGACTTCGCCGTAAGTGAATGCCTTGAGGTGGCTGCTGTCGAGTTTGCCGGTTTCCAGGAAGCCTTTGGCCAACGAGGCCATCGCCCCATAGAGAAACTCGGCGATGCCCGAACCGGCACTCAGGCGACGCACGCCGAGTGCTTTGAGTTCATCGAGCGACGGCAGCCCCGGAAGCCCGAGCACGTTCACCGGCAACGAGGTGCCTTGGCACAACGCAGCGATCTCGTACTCGGCCGTCACGCCCGCGGCGAACAACCCGTCAGCGCCCGCCGCCTGATACAACGCGGCGCGTCTGAGGGTTTCGGCGACGCGGTCCTCAGCAGGCACCAGGCCTTTGAGGTAAACATCGGTGCGGGCATTGATGAACAGCCTCACCTGGCGGCGTTCGGCAACCTGACGGGCGATTTCGATCTTGTGTGCCAGCAACTCGGGCGGCGAAGCGCCGTCCTCGATATTGATCCCGACGGCGCCAGCCGCGATCACCGCATCAATGACCTCGGCAACCCGCGCCAGGTCATCGGAATAACCCGCCTCGATGTCCACGGTCAACGGCACCGAAATCACCCGGGCGATGGACTCGACGGTCGATATCAGGCGTTCGAGGGGCAGGGCATTGCCGTCCGGGTAGCCATGCGCCCACGCCACCGCCGCGCTGCTGGTGGCCACGGCCTTGCAGCCCAGTTGCTCGACGATACGCGCGCCGGTGGCATCGGCGACGTTGGTCAGGATCAACAGGCCGTCGTGGTGCAGTTGATGAAATTGACTGTCCATCGTGTGTCCTTCCTTAAGACGTTTGGTGAAAAACAGGGGATCAGAATGCGAGTTGTTCGGTCAGCTGCACGGCGGCCTTTTCCAGTCGGAGCAAAAACGCCTTGCGCGGTTGTCCTCCACCATAGCCCGTCAGTGAGCCGTCTGCACCGATCACCCGGTGGCAGGGCAGCACAATCGAAAGACGGTTATGCCCGTTGGCCAGGCCCACCGCACGGCTGGCGCCGGGCTTGCCCAGTTTTGCGGCAATGGCGCCGTAGGTGCTGGTCTGGCCGTAGGGGATCTTCGCCAGTTCAGCCCACACCTGGCGGGCGAATTCGCTGCCGGGCAAGTGCAGGGCAACGGTGAACCCAGTGAGTTTGCCGGCGAAATACTGCGCAAGCTCGGCTTCAATCTGCTGCAGGTGCGCATTGTGTCCGGGCGCTACGGCATAGCCGTAACGGGTTTGCAGCTCTTCGACTTCCTTGGTCAGCGCCGGTCGATCGAGAAACTCCAGCAGCACCAGGCCGCGACGCTCAGCCATGGCGATCATCGGCCCGAGCGGCGTGGTCAGTCGGGTAAACAGCAGCGGCTCGCTGTTGGCCGCACGACCCGGGGTGATGTGAAAGGATTTTTGAAACGCGTCGCGAAAACCACTCAGGGATTCGTAGCCCGAGTCGAAGGCGGCGTTATCGATGGAGTTTCCCTGCTTGATGCCGCCCAGCGCCATGCCCAGGCGTCGGGTGCGCAGCCAGGCGTGGAAGGTCATGCCGAAATGCTGTTTGAACCAACGGCGCAGTTTCAGCGGTTCGATGCCTTGCGCCATAAGCTGGGCGTCGGTCCAGCGCAGGTCGGGATCGGCGTCCACGGTATTGAGCAAACCCTGCACCCAATCCGGCGCAATGGCGGCGGCGTCGAGGGGCTTGCAGCGCAGACAGGCGCGATAACCTGCCGACAGGCACTCATCGGCATGGGCGAAAAACTCGACGTTCTCCGGTTTGGGTTTGCGCGCCGTGCAACTGGGGCGGCAGAAAATCCCGGTGGTCTTGACCGCAGTGAAGAACACCCCCTCGTAGGCGGTGTCGCGTTCGAGCATGGCGCGGACCATCTCGGCGTGGGGCGGAAGCAAAGCGTTCTGTAGGTTCATGGGCTGAGCATAAAACGCGTTGGCCGACGCCTCCACCGGAAAATCGACAGAGAATTATGCCGCCTCAGATCGAGCGTTGATTGACCCGTTTCGACAGCTCTTCAGCGCTCTCTTTACGCTCGGAATAACGGTCGACCAGAAACTCCTCACGACCTCGCACCAGCAGTGTGAACTTCATCAGTTCTTCCATCACATCCACCACACGGTCGTAGTACGCGGAAGGCTTCATCCGGCCCGCGTCATCGAATTCCATGAAGGCCTTGGGCACCGACGATTGGTTGGGGATGGTCAGCATGCGCATCCAGCGGCCCAGCACGCGCAGCTGATTGACGGTGTTGAAGGACTGGGAGCCGCCACAGACCTGCATCACCGCGAGGGTTTTACCCTGGGTCGGACGCACCGCGCCCATCGTCAGCGGGATCCAGTCGATTTGCGCCTTGAATACGGCCGACATCGAACCGTGGCGTTCCGGTGAACACCAGACCTGGCCTTCGGACCAGAGCACCAGCTCGCGCAGTTGCTTGACTTTCGGATGGTCGCTGGACGCATCGTCGGGCAGGGGAAGGCCGCTAGGGTCGAAGATCACCGTTTCGGCGCCGAGCAGACGCAGTATCCGCGCGGCTTCTTCGGTCAGCAGGCGGCTGAAGGAGCGCTCGCGAGTCGAGCCGTAGAGCAGCAGGATGCGCGGTTTGTGGGTGCTTTGATCTGAAAGTGTCAGCAGTTCCAGATCCAGATTGGGCAGGTCGTCGTTCATCACAGGGTTCCAATGCGGTCCAGTTCGACCTTCAGTTCTGCGTGCGAAAGGCTGTTCAGGTCCAATGCGAAGAAGGCTGCAAAGCGTCGTTTGATTGTTTCGACTGTGTGGTCAAAAGCGGCCTGGATCGCTTGCTCGGTGCCACGCACCTCCGATGGATCGGCCAGTCCCCAATGGCTTTTGAGCGCCGGGCCGAAGTAGACCGGGCAGGCCTCCCCGGCGGCCTTGTCGCAAACAGTGATGACGATATCAGGCGGTGAATCGGCGAACGCCGAGGAGTCTTTGCTATAGAGGCCGTCGGTCGAGACTCCAAGGGTGTGCAGGGTTTGCACGGCTTGAGGGTTGAGCCGGCCGCTGGGGAAGCTGCCGGAACTCACTGCGGTGAAACCGGCGGGCGCCAAATGATTGAACAGTGCTTCGCTCAACACGCTGCGGCAGCTGTTGGCGGTGCACATGAAAAGAACCTTGGTGGGACGTGAGTTCATTGCGACGGCTCAAATATATGGATATTCGAATATACGTATGCTCAACAAAAATGCCAATCCACTTTTTTCGACCTTTTAATGTTTGTGCCGGTGATGGATGTCCGGAAAGTGCGGGTGACTGTGGCGGATCGGCGTGTGCTGATGTTCATGACTGTGCGGTTCGACTCCGTCCCACTGGAACTCATGTTCATGCTGATGATGTTCGTCATGAACGTGCCGGTGGCTATGAAGGAGCGCGAGGTGCTGATGTTCATGGGCATGACGTTCCTTGAGGTGGATCCAGACGCCCAGCCCCATCAGCAATGACGCGCCCCAGAACGTCATGCTGACCGGCTCACCGAACAACACAATGGCAATCGCCGCGCCAAGGAAGGGCGCCGTCGAGAAGTAAGCCCCCGTGCGTGCGGTGCCCAGACCGCGCAGCGCCAGGATAAACAGCACCAGACTGATCCCGTAGCCGAGGAAACCGACGAGCAACGTCGGCCCGAGTACCGAGATGTGCGGCAGTTTGGCTCCCAGCGCCAGTGCCAGGGCGCAGTTCACCAGCCCGGCAGTCAGCCCCTTGATGCCTGCGATGAACACGGCGTCGGAAGCCGACACTTTGCGCGTCAGGTTGTTATCGATGGCCCAGCAGACACATGCCAGCGCCACGGCCAGCGGTCCGATCCAGCTTTGTGATTGCGCCGACCCCTGCGGCCAGGCCAGCAATAATCCGCCGGCAACTATGGCCAGCATTCCGGCGACGATCCGTCGGTCGGCATTTTCCTTGAACACCACCCACGCCAGCACGGCAGTCAGCACCGATTCGAGGTTGAGCATCAAGGATGCGGTGGAGCCGGAAGTCAGGGTCAAGCCGAACATCAGCGCAACCGGCCCAAGCACGCCACCAAACGCGATCGCGCCGAGCAGCCAGGGCCACTCGGACGCTTTGAGGCCGCTGGGCTGCCAGCCACGGTCGCGGATCAGCCTGAGGAGTGTCAGGCCCAGTCCGCTGCCCAGGTACAACAGCCCAGCCAGCAAGATGGGCGAGAGGTTCAGGCCCAGTGCCTTGGCCAAGGGCGTGCTCGCTCCAAACAGCGCGGCGGCGCCCAAGGCATAAACAACATTCAGGTTCATTCGAAGCTCGACAAGTTTTGAGGCGGGATGCCTCGCAGTGTGAACCCGTGTCGCCTCCCGTCAATCCCCTGCGCTCATGCACGGCGCGCCATCAACAGCACCGACGCCGCTGCCGACAACAACCCCGCGCAGCAACGGTTGAATATTCGTTTGCCCCGAGGCTCGGCAAACCAGCGACGCATGTGCAGGCCCATGTAGGCGTAGGAGCTGATGGCGATCCATTCCAGCATCAGAAACAACGCGCCGAGCAGCGCAAATTGCGACGTCACGGTGTGAGTCGGGTCGACGAACTGGGGCAGGAACGCGGTGAAGATGAGGATGGCCTTGGGGTTGCCGGCCGCCACCAGAAACTCCTGCCGTGCCAGCGCCATGATGCCGACTGGCGCACCCGTCACTACGTTTTCGGCGCCGGGGTCGGCTCGCCACAATTGCCAGGCGAGGTAAAACAGATACGCCGCACCGACAATCTTGATGCCGTAGAACAGCAATTCAGACGTTTGCAGCACCACCGCCAACCCGGCGGAGGCGAGGGCGATCATCCCGGCAAACGCCAGCAGCCGACCGATGCCGGCCACGCAGGCAATGCGGTAGCCGTAGCGGGTCGAGTTGCTGACCGACAGCAGATTGTTCGGGCCGGGTGCCATGTTCAACGCAAAGCAGGCGGGCAGAAACAGCGAAAGGGTGGCGAGGTCCATGACAGGTCTCCAGGAGCAAGAGAGCGCTAGTTTTATCACGGACGACGAAGGCTTTCCCGGTACAGCGGTGCGCGCAGGCCGCAGTACAATTTCGCGAAGATTATTTGGCGAATCTTCTGGCACCCACCACACACAGGATCACCGCCACGGTGACCCCGAGCATGCCGAGGCTGACGTGCTCGTGCAGCAACGTGGCCGCCAGCGCCAAGCCAAAAAATGGTTGCAGCAGTTGTAGCTGTCCCACGGCGGCAATTCCCCCTTGGGCAAGCCCGCGATACCAAAATACGAAGCCGATGAGCATGCTGAACAGCGAGACGTACCCCAGGCTCAACCAGGCCGGGGTACTGATGCCAGAAAACGACGCGGGAGCCAGCCACCAAGTCAGCGGCGCCACCACCGGCAACGACAACACCAGCGCCCAGGAAATCACCTGCCAGCCGCCCAGCGTCTTGGAAAGCTTTGCGCCTTCGGCATACCCCAGTCCACAGGCAAGGATGGCCAGGAGCATCAGGATGTCGCCAGCGGGGGAGGCCGTCAGTCCCTGAGCGAGAGCAAACCCCACCACCAGCAAACTCCCCAGGACCGAGAAGCACCAGAACGCCGGTCGTGGACGCTCACCGCCGCGCAACACACCAAACGCAGCCGTTGCGAGCGGCAACATGCCGACGAAAACGATGGAGTGCGCCGACGTCACGTATTGAAGTGCCAGTGCCGTCAGCAGCGGAAACCCGATAACAACGCCCATCGCCACGATAAACAAGGGCATGAACTGGTGACGCGCAGGACGCTTTTCCTGCAACAGCAACACAAGGCACAGCGCCAGAACAGCGGCGATGGTGGCGCGTGCGACCGTCAGAAAGACCGGATCGAACTCCAGGACGGCCACCCGGGTAGCGGGCAGTGAGCCGCTGAAGATCAGGACGCCGATGAGCCCATTGATCAGCCCGCTCGCGTTCTTTTCCAGTGACTGGTGTTGCAGGTTCGATGCACGTTCCATGGGAGTCCACTCGCAGTTCTGGGGTTGCCTTGTGGGCATCGTATGGCCGAGTATCGATACAATCAAAAAATTGTCATGGATACATTTTGCTATGCCTCGCTCCCGCTACAAATCGCTGGTGGACGCGTTTGCCGCCGATATCCGCGCCGGGCGTTTGCCGCCGGGTACGCGCTTGCCGACACACCGTCAGCTGGCTACCACGGAAAAACTGGCCTTGGTCACGGCCAGTCGGGTCTATGCAGAGCTGGAGGCAATGGGGCTGGTCAGCGGTGAAACGGGGCGTGGAACGTTCGTCAGGGAGACGTCGCTGCCACCCAGCCAGGGGATTCACCAGCCGGCGGTGGCGGTCGGGATGGTCGATCTCAACTTCAACTATCCCTCTGTGCCGGGGCAGGCCGACCTGCTGCGCAATGCCTTGCGCCAGCTCGCGTTGTCCGGTGACCTGGAGTCCCATCTGCGTTACCAGCCGCATGCGGGCCGCCTGCATGAGCGGGCATCGATTGCGCGCCATCTGCTGACACGCGGGCTCAGTGTTCAGGCCGAACAAGTGTTGATCGTCAGTGGCGCCCAGCATGGATTGGCCGTGACCCTCATGGCGCTGCTGCAACCCGGTGAGGTGATTGCGGCTGATGCCTTGACCTATCCGGGGTTCAAGGTGCTGGCCGAAACGCTGCACCTTGAAGTCGTGCCGATTCCGCTCACTGAGCATGGGCCTGACCTGGAGGCACTTGAAAAGCTCTGCCGCAGCCGCTCGGTGCGTGCCGTCTACACCATGCCGACGCTGCACAATCCGCTGGGGTGGGTGATGCCCGCCGATCAACGTGATCGCCTCGTGTCGATTGCGCGCCAGCATGACCTGCACATCATCGAGGACGCTGCCTACGCGTTTCTGGCACAAGATCCGCTGCCGCCGGTTGCGCACCTGGCGCCCGAAAGAACGGTGTACGTGTCAGGCTTCTCCAAGAGCGTCGCCACCGGTTTACGCGTCGGATTCGTCGCAGCCCCCGCGCACCGGGTGGCGGCATTGGAGCGCACAATCAGGGCGACCACCTGGAACACGCCCGGGGTGATGACGGCTATTGCCTGCGCCTGGATCGATGACGGAACCGTCAGCGCGCTGGAAGCGCAAAAGCGCGCCGATGCGCAGGCCCGGCAAGCCTTGGCTGCCAAACTGCTGACGGGGCTGCCCTACATCCGTCATCCCTCTTCCTACTTTATCTGGCTGCCCCTGGCGGAAGACGCGAGAGCCGATCAGATCGCCGTGGCGTTGCTGCGTGAACAAGTGGCGGTTTCTACCGCCGAACCTTTTGCGACCTCTGTTCATGTGCCGCACGCGATCCGGTTGGCGCTGGGGTCGGTGGACATGGACTCGCTCGCGGCGGCGCTGGTGAAAGTGAAGCGGGTGGTGGGGGCTTTTACGTAGCTTAGGCAGTTTTCTTCAATACGCAGGGCAGGGGGATCAGTACGTTGAGCGCTGATTTCCCTGAATTGAAGAAGGTGTGCAATGAGTCTGATCATTTCCATGGCCACATTTGCGCTGGTGGCTTCGATAACGCCTGGGCCGGTAAACATTGTCGCGTTGAGTTCGGGGGCGCAGTTTGGTTTTCGCGCCAGTCAACGGCACGTCGCCGGGGCCACGTTAGGGTTTGTTCTGCTACTGGTCTTGATGGGGCTGGGACTGCATGAGGTGTTGCTCCATTGGCCTGCAATGACGCAGGTGATGCAACTGGCCGGCGTGGCGTTCCTGTTGTTCATGGCCTGGAAACTGGCGGCGGACGATGGTCGTATCGATGCCAAGGATTCGCACCGGGCACCTTCGATGTTGTACGGCGCCGTGATGCAGTGGCTCAACCCGAAAGCCTGGCTGGCCTGCGTGGCGGGCATGGGCGCGTTCGTCGCGGACGGCGAGGCGCGGCTGGTCTGGCAGTTTGCGGCGGTGTATCTGGTGATTTGCTACGTGTCGGTGGGGTGTTGGGTGTATGCCGGTACATTCCTGCGGGGTTACCTCAATAACCCTGCAGGGATGCGTTTGTTCAACCGGAGTATGGCGATCCTGTTGGCGCTTTGTGCGGTCTACCTGCTATTGCCTTGACACTCAGGACAGGCCGCTAAGCGCATTTTCGGTTGGAACGGACAAGGCAGTGAAGCGTCCCTTTCGCAGTTCCGAAATGGCATAAACAGTTCGGGCGGCCCTGCCATTGCCATCGGCAAAACTGTGATATCCCAGCAAGGCACCCAATAACTGCTTGTTGAAGTGTTCGGAACTCGTATCCAGTTTTGCCAAGTGTTTTTCCAGCAGATGAGCACCGGAAACACTCGCGGGGTATTTAGCCAGTCCTGTCGGAGAGCGATAGGTTTTTTCGGGGGCAGGAATGGCTTTCTTATGTATCTGTCTCAACACGGACGGATCATTAAGCGAGTCGCTACTGGCGGTGTATTCACGAAGTAACGTTTTTAACGTTTCCAGGTCATTTTTGGAGCTGGAGGCGTTGAAGATCCAGGCCGCGGCCCGATCCACATCATCGGTCAGGCCGCCAGGGTTGAAAGTGCTTTCTTTCGCCATGCCAATGTAGGGGGGCTTGCCGAGGTCGAGTTTAAGCAAGGTGTCCTGATGTGCGTTCATGAAGTTGATGTTTTTGACCTCCACATCCAAGACGTTACTTAGAATGTCTGGTAATGCCGAAGGGGTGTCTTTGTAGACGTGCAGGTGCGACAGATCATATTTTTGCACCTCATGTTTCGCGATGATGTCGACAGCGTCCGCCGGCAGAACGGTTTTCAAATTTTTCGCACCCTCGGATCTGAGCACAATGTCGCTCAGCGAGTTCTCCAGCAAATGCTTGATTTCAATATTGGAGAATTCGTTCGCCAGCATGCTCTCGTTACTCTTCGACAAGCGTTGCAGAACGTTCTCTGCATCGAGCAAATCAGGGTCTTTGAAAACGAATCTGCCATGCTCCAGCAGGGGAAGCGCCAAGCGAGATTCGGCGGCTGCATTGAGTTGCGAGGCCCGAACAAAATCGTAAGCGTCCGCGCTTCCCGTCAACTTTCGCAGTTGATCGGTCGCCAGTTCGAATCCGCTGCTGCCCAGCTTGGCAACGCGCACGGCGCCTTTACCCAGCAGGGTGGGAATGCCATCCACGGGGTTAAACAACGACAGCGAAAACTTCAAACTCAGCCGAGTGACGGACGAAATTTTTGAACCCAGGCTGCCCGCCTTGAAGATCAGGTTGGCAGCGGTGCCCGCAAATCCGATAAAGGGCAGCAACACGGCGGCACCATCCAGTAAACATCCCCAGATTCCGCTGGTCCTACGGTCCTTGTCCCCGGATTCGAAGTCTTCAATACAGCTTTTGAATGGAATAATGATATTGGAAATGGTGTCGGCCCATCTGACGTCCTCCTCTAAACGCAGCTCAAATTCTGTTTTGTCGAAACCTGCTGCGATCAGTGAGTCTTTTGTCACATACAGAGCCTCGGATGCGATGAAACGCGCGATATCCTTGAATGCCATAGAACGAAAAGCCAGCAGTGGAGACCGGTAATCGGCGGTGCTTCCTGTTCGTCTGGGCAGCAAAGACAACAGGTCTACGTTAAAGAACTGATGAACCACATTATTTGATGGCTTGCCGTTGAAATAAGCATCCAGATCCAGCGCTGCGTTAAGCGATAGCTCTCCACGGTCATTCGCAATCAACGCATCAGGTATGAAATCGTCGATTTCATCTACGAGCCCGGAAACTCTGAAAGCTTCTGCCAGGGACTGATTTTTTTTGCATTCGCCGGAGAGTGTATTCAGTTCGTAGCAATGGAGCTCGTTGCCCAGTGTAGCGGTGATGATCACACCAAATCGGGCGCGGTCCGTGGGCTGTATGGGCTGACTGTTGAAAGGGTCTCGCGACAAGTATCGGCGAAGCGAAAATACCCCAATCTCGCCAACGCCCAATTGGCCTCGGTCTTGTTGTGGGAGAGAGGCGAGCGTATGGCGAATGACGGTGGTTGTCGCTTCTTTCAAACGTTTGAGATGAGCGTCAACTGCCTGGTGGAAAATCTCGTTTATCGACGGCAGCGTCAACAATTGTGGAAACAGCGTGTAAATATCCTTGCCGACCATGTGCCATTTCCTGTCCGCCAGGTTATTGGAGAGGTACGCGTCCAGGATCGATAAGGTCAGGGGGTGTTGGCCAGAAAATCCCGCACTGGTTCTGAGTATTTTTGTTTCTAGAAAATCGCAATCAGGTACGTGAAATTTCAGTGTTTCAAGTGCGAGTTTTTTTCGACTGGGAAACGGTGTCGACAGTGTGTTTGCGCAATGACTCAGTTCATCCAGGTAATCATTGTATTGCGTGGTTGCGGTATTGATCGCTTCCTGGCTGAAGTGACTGCCCGAATCCCCAAGTATGGATTCGTTGATCAGTGCCCAGTGCAAAACTGGTTGAACCGTGGAGGCGTTATGCAGTAACTGCTGTCGATGACTGATGGGGGCGATCATCGCCCGCTTCAGTAGTTCTTCATAAGTTAATAGTTGAGATGCCCCCGCGGCATTGAACTCCGCCAGCATGACGGCACGATTCAACACTACCCAGGCCGTCGAACCCATTTGCAACCAGGTCGGAGTATTTTGTACTAGGAACGCTGGCGCCAGTTCAGTCAGCAGGGCGTATACAATCATCGGCACCGCGACAGGGTCTATATATTTGCCGTTGCTGGTCACCTTGTTTGCAAAATGACTTTCCAACTCTCCCCTGACTGCTAGCCAACTCTTTTCGACATGCGCGGTGGAGTACAACTTGTACCCCGCAATATTGATTTCAGGCGTTTTGTTATCAAGGTTGATTCTGAGGTCGAGCATGATCGCCGCCAACAATACCTGTCGGCCCAATACGATGTTCGATACGGCGTCCATCCCGGCGTCATACCAACCCAGCGCCTCGGTGTATTGACGAGCGATGGCGCGGGTTTCCGGTTGACTTAACAACCACTTCAAGTCGTCGTAGGTTTGTGGCTGGATCGCGTTCGGCGAAGGCTGGGTGCCATGCCAGGAAATGACGTTGATCAAGTGGTTGATAAGCAATTCATTACCATCGAGCAATTGATCGGTGACTTTCCAAATAGTCGAACGATGTTCGGTCGTCAGTTCATATCTGGAGTGTGCAGCGCTGGCGAATACTTCACAGAAATTGCTGCGCCCTTTGGCAGCTTCAACGTTGAAAAAATCCAGTAAATTTGCCGCCTGGTCGGCCGTTTGCGGTACGTCGACCTCATGAAAGCGCAACCATTGCGCAACGCTGATCAGCGAAGTCGAGCTAATGCCCCAAGTGGTTTGCGCTTGTGTTTTGAGCGTGTTCAGCTGTTTTTCAAGATCTGCAACCTGCTCGATCTCATTCGTGATGTCGTGTCGCTCGAAAACCGTGCGAAAGCGAATACCCAGGGCAGAGTGAAAGATTTGTTTGTGAGCTTGTTTTAACGCCTGGATGCGGCCATTAGTGTCGATGTGAAAAATAGTTTCTTCTGGTAATGATAATTTTGCGCGAACATCAATAAATGCTGGGTGTTGAACAAGACCTGTCAATAACAGTTTTCCGGGCCTGTGTGCTTTATAAAACTACGAGTCTTCGGTGATGTGAAGGTAGAAATTTTCAAAGCCGCCCTGTTTGAAGAAGTCTGGTTGATTGGTTGAGATGCCTAACGCTTCCGTTGTCTGATTTTTTTCGCTGAGTTCCGGATCGGAATAAGTAGTGCTGAAGTGGGTGGCGTTATAAATAGCGAGGTTGTCAGTCATGGGCGGGCAATCCTTTGCGCGTTGATAGGTTAATTAGTTGCACACCTGGGGCGGTGATCAGAGTAGGTGCTGTTGAAAGGTTAGCGAACGACATGTTCAGTCACAACGGTTATCTATTGTCCTGATGTGTCTGCTGTAGCACTGTTAAAAATAATAATGAAGGCTGCTTGATGTTTTAAGTGTCAAGTAATCAGCCGCGATACTGTCCCGGGGTTGCCGCCAAATGCTGTTTGAATGCCCGCTGAAAGTGCGCCTGATCAGCAAATCCCGCTTCCAGCGCTACCTCTGCGATCAACTTGCCGTTGCGCAGTTGTTCGCGGGCGAACTGGATTCGTTGGTTAACCAGATAGGCATGGGGGGTCATGCCGTAATGCTGCTTGAAGGCGCGGATCAGGTAGGACGGCGACAGCTGCGCCGCCTCGCAAATACCCTCGAGCTTGAGCATCTGCGTGCAGTTATCGCGGATGTAGTCGGCTGCTCGTTCCAGCTTGAAATTGGGCTCGCGCAACGGCTGTTCAATCGGATTGAGTTGCTGTTGAACCTCGGTGAAAAACTCCACCGCTGCGCTGTGCTTGCTCAACACGTCCTGCAGGGGATCGACCAGTATTGCGTACAGATCGTTCAGGCCCGCGAACAGGTTGCCATTGCGGGTATGGGTAACGGAAAACCGTCGATACGCTGCGTCCTGACTGAAGCCGAGCTGATGCTGCAAATCGGTCAGCCACGGCGTCTCGACGTACAGCATCAGGTAAGACCAGGGCTGGTCGTCGATCGGGTTGCAGGCGTGAACATCACCGGGATTCATCAGCACCACGGTGCCGGCGCTGACCTCAAAGGCCGATTGCTCATGAACATAGGTGCTGCGCCCGACGGTGATCGCACCGATGGAGAAGTGTGCGTGAGAATGCCGGGCGTAACAGACCTCGCGGCCATCGGCGATGGACCGGGCTTCGATGAAGGGCAGGGCATCATCGCGCCAGAAGCGTGGGGCTTTATCTGCGTACTTGGCAACGGTGTGCTTCATCGTTCATCTTCTCGGCGGCCAGAGCGCGAGTGTATTAGCTCTCGCCGTTAAAGGCTCGCTGCAAGGCGGCGATATCGAGTTTTTTCATCTGCATCATGGCTTGCATGGCGCGCTGGGATTTGGTCGTGTCGGGGTCTTTGAGCATGTCCATCATGGCGACCGGCACGATCTGCCAGGACAGGCCGAATTTGTCCTTGAGCCAACCGCATTGCTCATTCTCTGGGTGAGCGGAAAGCGAGCCCCAGAAATAGTCCACTTCCTCCTGGGTCTGGCAGTTGACCTGAAATGAAACCGCTTCATTGAACTTGAACACTGGGCCGCCATTGAGTGCCGTCATTGGCTGGCCGTCGAGTTCAAAACTGACCGTCAACACTGAGCCTTCGGGCCGGCCGTGAACCTCCTGACCGGCTTTGCCATAGTGGGTGATGGCAGTGATTTTGGAATGATCGAAGATCGAACAGTAAAACTTCGCAGCCTCTTCAGCCTGATCGTCGAACCAGAGGCAGGGAGTCAGTTTTTGCACGCGTTGCATGGTGGATGCTCCTCTACGGGTTGCTCATGCCGGATTATCAGCGTAGTCAGTCTGTGGTCGATTGGCCCAACCGTAGATCGACAAGCAGCCAAGTGGAATTGGCTGTGAGTCGAGTCTGTATGACTATTTTGTGTGTCATTAAGACTCCTTTTTGATGTTGTCGATATGACTATTATTTCCGTAGATGATTGATTTTATGGGGTTTAAAATGTGGCACGGGACTTGATACATCTCCGGTACAACTGACCTGCTTCAGGAGTACGGAAAATGTTCGATTTCTTCAGCAATCCCCTGAACGTACTGCATCTGTCGAGCAAAGTGCTGGGCGTCGGCCTGCTCATGCTGCTGGCCGGCATCTATGGCGCCTACCTCTACAATGGCCATCTGCCGATTGTCGCGCTGGTGTCGATGCATGCCATGACCATCATCGGGCCGACCTTGCTCAAAATCGGTTATGTGATGCGTCTGCTGGCCCAACATCGTCTGGGAACACGTCTGGCAAGGGTGGTGGCGTAATGCGCAGACTTGCCGCTGCCCCGGTCTTTAGTCTCGGTTTTCGTCCCTTTTTCCTGGTCGGCGCCGGTTTCGCGGCAATCGCGGTGGCGATCTGGGCGTTGTGGTTGTACGGCCGACTGCCCGGCGCGCAACCCGTTGGCGGCATGCTGGCCTGGCACCGGCATGAAATGCCGTTTGGTTTTGCCACGGCGATCATCGCCGGGTTCCTGCTGACGGCCGTGCCCAACTGGACAGGGCGTCCCGGTCTTAATGGCTGGCCGTTGATCGGCCTGGTACTGCTGTGGCTGCTGGCGCGACTTGCCTGGTTACTGCCCATTCCCGAGGGGCTGTTGTTGCTGGTGCAAGTGCCTTTTCTTCCGTTGCTGGCCTGCGCGATCGGACGGGACCTTGTCGCGGCGGGTAAGCGTGACAACTATCCGGTGTTGTTGGTGATCGCATTGATGGCCGGCGCTCAAGGCATGACCTTGTGGGGCATCGCGGCGGATGATGCGGGCCTGCAACGGCGCGGCGTACTGGCGGCCTTGTGGTTGGTGGCGGCGTTGATGACTGTGATTGGCGGACGGGTCTTGCCGTTCTTTATCCAGCGCGGCTTGAACCGGGCTGCAGCGCCCGCCGCTCACGTGCTGCCCACCCGGGTTTTGTTGGTGAGCAGTCTGCTCGCTGCCGTGTCTTTTGCCGGTGGGTTGAATGACGTCCCCAGGGCTTGGTTGGCGCTGTTGTTTGGGGGGATGGGGGCATTGCACTTGCTGCGATTGTGGCGTTGGCATGATCGGGGCATTTGGCGGGTGCCGCTGCTTTGGTCGCTTTTTCTGGCGTACGCCTGGCTGATGGTTGCGGCGCTGGCGATGGCGCTCTGGCACGCGGGCGTCTTGCCGCAGCAAAGTCTGGCTACGCATGCGCTGGCTGTCGGGGGGATCGGCGGTTTGATTCTGGCGATGATTGCGCGGGTCAGCCTTGGTCATACCGGGCGCTTGTTGCAACCGTCGAGTTTTATGGTGCTGGGGTTTGCGTTGTTGTTGAGCGCCGCTGTGTGTCGGGTATTTTTGGTGCCGTTTTCTGGGGGCGGGCTGGGGCTTTCGGCGGTGTTTTGGAGTGGTGCTTTTGTGCTGTTTCTGGCTGGGTATACCGGTATTTTGCTCAAGCCCAGGTGCTGATCTTTTGAAGCTTGGGGGTTGGGTTGGGTTGGGTTGGGTTGGTTGGGTTGGTTGGGGGCATATCCGTTACTTGGGTCACGGCGGCTATTGGTTCCGCCCTGACGGCGGGTCACTTGGAGAAGCGCCAAGTAACCAAGCGCTTGCGCCCCTGACGTACGGTGCCTCGCTGTGGCTCGGCATTCCCTCACTCCGGTCCTGCTCCGTGGGCCCGCCGCCA
>Ga0157371_10001428_pt1 | contig 24805 bp, 45 predicted proteins | sample C45metaG_FD_113462 | JGI IMG/M metagenome (GOLD analysis project Ga0157371, IMG submission 113462) | Corn rhizosphere microbial communities from Kellogg Biological Station, Michigan, USA - C4-5 metaG | ecosystem: Host-associated > Plants > Roots > Rhizosphere > Soil | place: USA: Michigan...
AGGCCTACCAAGAGATGGAAGACGGCTGGGCAGTCGGAGCCCCAAAGACGAAGAAAGCGCGCCGCACGGTGGCACTGGCACCTTCCACGGTCGAAGCCATTCGGGCTCGTGTCGAATCTGCAGCGCCGGGCGCCCCGGTCTTCTCGATCTCACCGGACACCTTGGTCTACCCACAACACCGGCAGTGGCTGGACGGATGGTACGACGCAGTCAAAGCAGCTGAGGCCAACAAGAACTCTCCGCTCGTCCTCAGCAAGCGTCCCAGGATCCACGACATCAGGCACTCCCACGCGTCCATGATGATCGCCGGTGGCATGAACCTCTACGAGCTCGCCAACCGGCTGGGACACGAGAGCATCATCACTACCACCAAGACATACGGGCACCTCGTCCCGGACGCTCACTTCCGGGCGGCCGCCATGGTTGAGACCGCACTGAACCACAGCATCGCGTCCTAGACGCAAAGAAGCCCCCACCGATCTGGTGGGGGCTTCTTCTCGTTTAAGAGCCTAGTGGTGTTCTTCTACAGCCTGCTGAGCGGCAGCGGTGACCAAATCCACAAGATTCATTCCCAGCGCCTGGCTGATGGCCTCGACGTCGTTGAGGGTGAAGGACATCTTGTCGCGGAGTCTGTTGGAGATGTAGCTCGGTGAAACACCCATGGCGGCCGACAACTGAGAAGCGTGCGTCCGAGTGCGGGCCAGGGTTGCGCGGACCTCGGCTGAGATGGCCCGCGACAATGGCCCAGATTGGCTTTGTTTACCTAGAGGCATAGTCATGATCGTATCCGCTCACTTGCTGCACGTAAGGGAGGTTGAATCCTCCGCGAGGGTCTTCAGTTTTCTATATAAAAACACTGTATCTCATGCGAAGGTGAAGCGTAGATATACGCACTCAACCTTGCGATTTAAGATTCAGTCCCTATAGGCGGTATCGTTAACACGTTTGGACTTAATCCCGTCAGGCAAAGGCGGGATTCGCTTCGTTTGTCGGTCCAGCGTCGTAGGCTCATAATCGTTAGAACATATATTCGAATCTGGGGACGGACACATGCACGTTGAGCGTTTGATTGCACTTGCCAGGGATGCGGCGCTGGGCGCACCCTGCGAGATTTGGAGTGGCAAAACCGCCACTTCAGCGGGCGTTAAAAACGAAGAGCGCCCGATGACCAATCAAGCGGTCAGGGCGCTAGTCGAGATACAGGAAACAACGATCCGGGATTTTGGCCGTATGGCCGCGCAGGAAGGCGTTGCGGCTACTGACCTTCTTGCTCGATTCGAGCCTCGGCGCGCTCCATGAGCTCGTAGGGGCTGATCTTCAAAGCTTCTGCAACACGGAAGAAGATCGGCATCGGCATGCTGCGGTGACCCTTGAGGTAGCGATTGAGGGTCACCCGCTCGATGCCGGCGATCTCGGCCAGATCCTTCTGGTCCATCTGGCGCTCGACAAGCTCAACCTTGATCTGCAAGGCGACAGCGGCTTCGAGCTTCTCTCCGTAAGTGTTCATGTGTCTAAATTTAACTGGTAGTTGTCCACCATGCAAGCCGAACGGTTACTTAAGTAACCAATCGAGTACTCAGGGCGACTACTTGGTTTAAACCATTTGGTACTTGCAATTAACCGCATGGCTACTTATGGTGTTCATATGACTACCCCACCGCCTGGCAACCTCGCCGACGCAGACACCCAAATCGCAGACCGAATCTCCAACGCACTCATCATCCGGAACGTGACCATGCAGGCACTGTCAGAGAAGACAGGCATCGCATACCCCACCCTCCGCCGAAGCCTCAACGGCTTCCGAAGCCTCACTATCCGTGAAATTGGCCGGATTGCCGAAGCCCTCAACCTTCCCGCCAGGACGCTTATGCCACCCGAGCTCGTAGAGGCAGGCGCGCAGTGAGTCGCTCGCAGTCCTACGCAACGACGCAGGACATGGCAGCCAAGTACCGGATCGGCGATGACACGGTACGCCGCAAAGCCCAAACGGGCGAATGGCCTTGTGACCGCATCGGCCGACTCTACAGATTCTCCCCCGACCAGCAAGACGAAATCGCGCAAATAGTCGCCGGAACCCAACAAAGCGGATACGACAAAGACCGTATCGCAGCCGCACTCCGGAAGCTCTCCGCGTAACACCTCTCGCCGCAGCCTCAGCGCCGGCACCCCCTCGCCCCATTGTCTGGGCACCCCTCCTGCACCACCATCTTTGACCTCACCCATGGGTTCGTCCCTCGGAGAAAGGGCTAATTGCCATGCCCGAAAACACTTTGGCTGGCTGGGAAAACAAGATCCGTTCCTATGCTGCCACTCACAAGCTCCCCCTCGATCGCACGGTCGTCAGGCGGGCAGCGAAGAAAATCAATCGCAACTTCGAAGCGTGCAACGCATTGACCCTCACGGATGACGAGCTCATCGCCCGTGTCCTTCAACACTCGGACCCGACGGGCGAGGAAGCAGTGAAGAACGTTATGCGGGAGCGCAACCAGGCTGCAGCGGCGCGGAGGTTGGCGGCATGAACGACGGCATGGTGAAGCGCGCAGTAAAGCAAGGAATCAACTCCCGCCCCGTCGAGCACGGCCGGGGCGGCAAGCGCCCACGCAAGAACGCATTCCAGTTCACCCCGGACCTGATGGCGGACGCCCTCGAACGGGCGCGGCAGAAGCGCATCAAGGACGACATCAACGCCTACGCAGCAAGGAAGAGGAACTCATGAAGGCTGCCGCTCTCGAAGACAACGTCTGGATTGAGGACGCTGTCGCCACGATCGGGCAACTCTCCCGCGACAAGGAAGAGTTCACCGCCGACGACCTCCGCAAGGAGATGCGGGCGCCGGCACATCAGAACTGGCCCGGTATGGCGTTCGCCCAGGCTCGCAATCAAGGTCTCATCGAGTCAGTCACTTCCGCGACTTCCACTGCCCGTTCCCGTAAGAACGGCGCGTTGAAGACTTGGCGCCGCTGCACAGAAGGGAAAAGGAAATGATCGACGGTTTCTACGTGCTCGCTCTGGCCATCGTGATCGTGGGCGGCTTTCAGATGTTCGGCAAGGCGACTCAGCATGACGCTCGCCTGCAGCCTGCCGAGCCCATCGACTATGACGCGCTGGCTGAGGAAGAAGACACGCGCTTCGAGGATGACGCAGACGCCTGGCGAAAGGGCGAACGGTGAGCATCCAGCCGATGGCAACCGGTGATCGCTTCATGAAGTTCTTCAACCACCTCACCGGCGAGCAAACCCTCCACCACTACAAGACAGACGGCTCCATCGAATACTGGCGGCGAAAAGCTGACGGCACATGGATCAAATTGCCTCACTGGTGGCATCCGGCAACGTTCACTTACCAGCCGTGGCGGCCGCGCATCCAGCATTCGTGTGGCCGACCGGCTGTGAAGCCATGATCCGCAATCCTCGCCGCGCCCCTCACATCCAGCAGCGTCCAGCTGAGGGCACGCCGGAGGGTGGCTGGGCCAAAGGCGATCTGAATCTCCCCGCGCTCTGGTACCAGGCTGTCGCACGCGCTGGCGTCGCGTTCCCCATCAGCGGCGACCGTCAACCAGAACGGAGGGAAGCGCCGTGAGCGTCATTGCTGCCTGGAAAGCAAGGAAGGTGCATCACTGCGATAGCTGCCGGGGCAGCATCAAGCCACGCAGCACCTATTTGACCCATACGGCACTAGCTGGCGACGACTACTACCACGACGCCCTAGACCGGGAAACGTTGAAGCCGGCCAACCAGCCCATCCGCCTCAAAGAATGCGGCGACTGCGCTACCCGATACGGACGCGGCGACCTCATAGCAGCGAGGGCCGCGCAATGACACCGGATGAAGCAGCGGACACCCTCCCGCCTCACCTCGCTGCGAAGGCCCGCAATCCCTTGCAAGTTGAACTTGCAACAATCCTGACAGCCCAAGAGAAAGAGCCAACCAAATGACTGCCACAGACGCCCACCTCTGGGAAATCGACCATCCCTACTACTGCAGCGAAGGCAGCTACTGGGTGCCCGGCACTCAATGGCACGAGGTGCACAACGAATACACTTCCTGGGCCGACTTCCTCGAAGAGTGGGGAAGCGCCGACGAGGACTACAACCTCTTGTTCCGCTGGGACTGGAAGCGCGCAGACCCGGACGACTACAAGTACGAGGTCGAAGAAGACCCCGATTTCAAGATTCCGGGCGATCATCTTGAGCTCTTCTACTTCATGCAGCGCAAGGCCCGGAACATGTCCGTTTTTGTAGAAGTGTCCGAAAACGACGAGCCGAACGTTCGCGAATGGCTTTCGGGCAAAGCCGAACACATCCGGAAGCTCTGGGAACCGCTGCTCGATAACCGCGATGGCTAAAACTGCACCACCTGGCATGGACCATGACCGAGCTACAGAGAACTGGTCCCGTGGCCACAACCCGCAACCCGGATGTTGCTGCCCGCCATGGCGATACACGCCCGTAAAGCCCAGACCCACAAACCCAGACTGCAAGATTCACGGCCCCGCCCAGGGGCCTTTTCATGCCCAAACCAAGGAGAAGAATGACGTACTCCCCCGGCGTCTACGCCAACATCAGCAACGAGGATTATCACGCGGATCCAGCGCTCGGCTCCACCTCACTGAAGACGATCGCCCTACGGACACCGGCGCACTACAAGTGGGAATCTGAGCATCGGGTCCACAAGGACGTCTACGACATCGGGACGCTGACGCACAGCTTGATCCTCGAACACGACAAAAGCAAGCACAAGGTCATCGAGGTCGACGATAAGCGAGGCAACAAGTGGTCCGTCCCTGCGGCAGACGCTAGGGCGGACGGTCTGATTCCGGTAACCCCAAAGGAATGGGCGGACATAGAGGGAATGCACGATTCCGTGATGGCCCACCCGTTGGCCAGGAACGCGTTCACCGACCACCGCGCCGAAGAGTCAGTGTTCATCGAAGAGGACGGTCTGATGCTCAAGTGCCGGCCGGACGCATGGAAGTCCGGCCTCGTAGTCGACCTGAAAACCGCCGCAGACGCCAACCCGGGAGAGTTCGGACGAACAGCCTTCAACCTCGGCTATTTCATGAGCGCACCTCACTACGTGGACCTCATCAAAAAGGCTACCGGCGAAGACGTCAAGTTCGCCTTCGTAAACGTAGAAAAGACCCCGCCCTACCTCGTAAGCATCACCGAGCTTTCCCCAGAGGACATGGCCCGCGGCCGGTTCCAACTCGACCGCGCCAAACGCATCTACCGCGAATGCATGGAGTCCGGCAACTGGCCAGGCTACCCGCAATTCACCACTGTTTCACTGCCGCGATTCGCGCAGTTCGAGCTCGACGAAATGGAGTACGCAATTGACTAACGAACTCGCCATCCGAGGCAACAGCGCCCTCGCCGTCCACGAAGAGCAAACCTTCTGGACGGACCGACAGATCACGGTCCTCAAATCGCTCGGATTGGAGGAAGCAACCCAGTCTGACCTTGGACTGTTCTTCCACCAGTGCACCCGTACAGGCTTGGACCCGTTCGCCAAGCAGATCTACATGATCGGCCGCAAAGCCAAGGAGAACGGTCAGTTCGTCACCAAGTACACGATCCAGACCGGCATCGACGGATACCGACTCATTGCCCGCCGAGCTGCGGATCGCGCGCAAGAAAAGTACCGGACGGAAGCCACCCTCTGGTGTGGCGAAGACGGTGTCTGGCACGACGTATGGCTGGGCAGCACGCCGCCGGCAGCCGCCAAGGTCACCGTGGTCCGCGAAGGCGAGCCGTTCACCGCTGTCGCTGTTTATCAGGAATACGTGCAGCTGGCCAAGGACTACCAGACCCAGCAGATGGGCCCAAACAGCATGTGGAAGAAGATGGCCGCAAACCAGCTCTCCAAATGTGCCGAGGCTGCCGCTCTCCGCAAGGCCTTCCCGCAGGATCTCTCCGGCGTTTACGTCGACGCCGAGATGGGCCAAGCGGACAACCCCACACCGGCGCCGCGACCGTCCGAGACGCTCAACCTTCTCCAAGACCAGCCCATCCAAGATCTCGGGGAACAACGCGAATGGAAAGCCGAAGCCACCGCCCTTGCCGGGAACATCGAAGCGCTGCAGAACCTCTACGGCGAAGCTCAGGCCGCCAACGTCGACGCCGAAACACTCACCTACATCCGAAGCCAAGCAGGAGAAAACGCATGAGCCGAATCGTCAGTCTTCAAACCACGAACTACAAGCGCCTCAAAGCCGTCCGAATCCAACCTGACCAGAACGGCAACCTCGTTGTCATCGGCGGAAACAACGGGCAGGGCAAGTCTTCCATCCTGGACAGCATCACCGCAGCCCTCGGCGGGGTGAACGCCAAGACCACGCCAAAGCCGATCCGGGACGGCGAGGAACGGGCAGAGATCATCCTCGAAACGGAGGACCTCATCGTCGTCCGCCGGTTCACTGCCAACGGTTCCACCCTGACGGTCAAGTCTCCTGACGGCGCCGTCTATCCGAAGGGCCAAGCCAAGCTTGATGACTTGCTGGGCAAGCTGTCCCTCGATCCGCTGGCGTTCACGCAACTGTCTGACAAGGAACAGCTGGCCACGCTGCTGGACCTTGTGGAACTGCCCTTTGACCCAGTGGTGCTGGACGTTGAGCGCCGCACATTCTTCGATCAGCGGACTGCTGTCAATCGGTCACTGAAGGAATTGGAAGCAAGGCTTGTCGGTCATGAGGTCAAGGAAGGTGACCCGATCGAAGAGGTCAGCGTCAATGACCTGCTGACTCAGATTGAAGCTGCCCGCGCCATCCAGCGAGACTACGACGCAGACGTGCAAGCCTTCGGCGCCGCGCAGGATGAGGTTGCCCGCCTGAAGGAAGAGTTGGCCGCGGCAACAGCACACTTGAAGTCGATGGCGGTCGCCGTCGAGAAGTGGCAGGGGAAGAAGATCCCTGACGTAGCCGACCTCAAAGAGCAGGTCGCGAATGCTGAGCAGACCAACCGTGCCGCCCGGGCAAACGCCGAGTGGCTCCACGCGAAGAAGCAGCGCGACGACACTAAGGCGACGTCGGAAAAGCTCACGAAGGAAATCGAGTCGATCGATAAGCGGCGAGCCGATGGCTTGGCCGCCGCCGTATTCCCGGTCGATGAGCTTGGCTTCGATGAGTCCGGAGTGACCTTCAAGGGCGTCCCGTTCAAGCAGGCATCCAGTGCCGAGCAGCTGCGTGTATCGCTGGCCATGGCCATCGCCCTCAACCCGAAGCTGCGTGTCATCCGAATCGCGGACGGCTCGCTGCTCGACTCGGACAACCTGGCCCTCGTGGAATCCATCGCCCGCGAGCACGACTTCCAAGTCTGGATCGAAATGGTCGGCGACGGCCACGAACACGGAATTGTGATCGAGGACGGAGAAATCAAAGAATGAACAACGAATCGAGTGGCGGCATCGGATTCGTAGGCCTCCTGACGATCGTCTTTATCGTCCTGAAATTGACCAGTGTTATTGATTGGTCATGGTGGTGGGTCCTCGCGCCGCTATGGATTAGCGCTGCACTGTGGATCCTGGCCATGGCAGTGCTCTTGCTCATCGACTGGGTGGAAACCCGTTGAGCGGCGAAACCCTGATCACCATCATCGGCAAGGTTCACGACGAGCCCGAGCAGAAGTTCAACGACGACGGATCAGCAGTCACGAGGCTGACCGTCGTCACCAACCCGCGCAAGTACAACAAGCAAACGAACAAGTGGGAGAACGCGCCCGGCAAGTTCTGGCCCTGCCGGGCATGGAATCAAGGGCAGATGCTGCTCGCGGACAACGTATCCAACACCCTCAAGAAGGGTGACAACGTCATCGTGCACGGCGAGATTGAAACTCAAGTCTGGGAAGACGCGCAAGGAACTAAGCGACGCGGCGACCAGATCCGCATCGAAGCCATCGGCAAGGACCTTCGCTGGCACCAAGCACCCGCCAACGACGTCCCCGCCGCTCACCAGCCTGCCGCTGATCCCGGCGGATGGGGAACCGAACCACAGGCCAACCAAGGCGGCTGGGGATAACCCCTGCCGGAGAAACCAACAAGGAGCACCATGAAACTCAGAACGAAAGCAATCGCAACCGTCCTCGCTGCCTCCGCAGCGCTTGCGCTGACCAGCTGCACATCCGATGCCAAGGTAGCGTCAGACAACCTCTCCAAGGCAGCGGACCAGTTCGAGGTCCAACGCAAGATCGTTGGAGTCAACACCCGCTCTGGCGAGTACCTCTTCTACGTCGAGGGCCGATGCTCCATCGAGCGCGCTGGCGACCTCATCGTCACCTGCAAACACGGCGAGAACGACTACCGAAAGCACTACATCGGGCAGGCCACAGACGTCGCCTGGATCTCGACGCAGATGGAAGCAGTGGACGTGAGCGTCTACCACACCCGCGTCATCATCAAACCGGAAAACCTCATTCCGGAGATCGACTTGCAGGGCGGCAAGCAGTAGCCGCTGCCCGCCCATCCACCTCAAGCCGCCAGTGAGCGGCTTTTTTCATGTCCGCGGCGCCCGGCTCACCACCGGGCGCCGCCTCTCGAAAGGACCCAATGAACCACGCAAACGAGATCCAAGCCCGCGACGGCGTCGCAGTTGTCCTCTACGGCAAGCCCTCGTGCGTCCAGTGCGATGCGACGGAGCGGAAGCTCAAGAAGCACAAAATCCACTTCACCAAGGTCGACGTCAGCGAAGACGAAGTCGCTCTGAAGTTCATCAAGACGCTCGGGTACCTGAAAGCTCCAGTCGTCTATGTATCAGCCATCGACGGCGACGAGCACTGGACCGGCTTCGACGTCGAAAAGATCGCCCTGTACATCACTGAACGACCCGACGCGCATGCTGCTTAGCGACAACTGCTGCAGCGCTTGCAAGGGCGCCTTCGGTATCTGCCGCGACCGCAACTGCTGGCATCACATCGACACGCGCCGACGCCAGGACAAAGACGATGTCTCCCGTCGCCTCTACCGCGACCCCACCGGCGACGAAGCAGTAAATAACGTCATCCGGTCCACCAGACCGAAACGAACCGAGAGAAGAAACCGCCGTGCACATCACTGACCTGTTCACCCTCGAAGACCTTGGCGCCGAGATCGAAGCCCGAAGGATCAAGCCGAACGATCACCCAACACTCCCGCTGCGGCTCTTCAACTACACGGAGATCGCTCAGTACCAGAAGTCCTGGACCGCAGTGACCCGGACCTGCCGCGGCCTGATCGTCCACCGCGAAACCGGAGAAGTTCTCGCTCGACCATTCCCGAAGTTCTTCAACCACAACGAAAACCAGCACCCGACCTTCGACCCTGCAGAACCGATCACCGTAACCGACAAGATGGACGGATCGCTCGGCATCACCTATCCAACCGCCGGTGGCACGCTGTCCATCGCCACTCGAGGATCCTTCACCAGCGACCAAGCCATTCACGCAACGGCAATCCTCCGGACGCGTTACCCAGACTGGCGGCCCCCGGAAGGATGGACGGCCCTGTTCGAGATCGTCTACCCCGAGAACCGCATCGTCGTGGACTACGGCGACGTGGATGATCTGGTACTTCTCGGAGCGGTCAACATCCAGAGCGGGATCAGTTGCAGCCCTGCAGGTCTGGCGTGGCCGGGCCCTCGCGCTTTCACCTTCGAGTTCAACTCCTTCGCCGAAGCTCTGGCCGCTCCGCCCCGCAAGAACTCTGAAGGACTCGTGGTCCACTTCCGCACCTCAGACGTCCGCGTGAAGATCAAGCAGGACGACTACGTTGCGCTGCACCGGATCGTCACCGGCTGGAATGAGCGCACCATCTGGGAAAGGCTGTCCAGCGGCGAACCTCTGGACCTGCTCATCGAAGGGCTGCCCGACGAGTTCCACAAATGGGCCACCGAGATCGCACGCACCCTCACCGCGCAGCACGACCTGATGCTGCACCAGGCGAACACCTTGCACGCCGAGATCCTCGAATCCATGCCCAAGGGCTGGGAACGCAAGGACTACGCCATCGAAGCATCACGCTTCCCCGCGTGCCGCCCCGCGCTCTTCCAGTTGCTCGACGGCAAGGACATCAACGCCTGGGCATGGAAAGCCGTCTACCCCACCTACGCAGAAAAGGACAAAGCAGCATGAGCCAGCTCATCATCACCCGCGGCCTGCCCGCATCCGGCAAGACCACCTTCGCCCGGCGCTGGGTAAACGCAGACCCGCGCACCCGCATCCGGCTCAACCGTGACGAGCTCCGCCGCATGCTGCACGCCGACGTCGGCGCCACCACAAACGGGCTGCAAGAGCACCTCATCACGAAGATCCAACAGGACACCGCCCGCCAAGCTCTCCGCGCTGAAACAGACGTAATCGTGGACGACACCAACCTCCGTGGCCGTACAGCCGCGGACTGGGCCACTCTCGCGGACGTCGTCGGCGCCGAGTTCGCCGTGCAGGACTTCACGCACGTCAGCGCCGAGACATGCCTCTGGCGCAACGCGCAACGCCCCGTCGAAACCCGCGTGCCTGAGGAAGTCATCATCACTATGAACCTGAAGTTCCTCAATGGCAGGATCCTCCCCGCTCCCGCACCCCGCCAGAAGGTCGAGTCCGAATGGACCCCCTACGAATCTGATTGGTCCCTGCCCACCGTTTACCTCGTGGACATCGACGGCACCGTAGCGCTCAAGGGTGACCGTGACATCTACGACGGCGCCAAAGCCCACCTCGACACCGTGAACGAAGACGTCGCCATGGTCATCCACCACCTCGGCGAGCGACACCAGCTGATCTACATGTCCGGGCGCAGCGATGAATACCGCGGTGTCACCGAGCAATGGTTGAAAGCGAACGGGCTGGAATTCGATGAACTCCACATGCGCGCCGCCGGCGACCACCGCAAGGACTCGATCGTCAAGCACGAACTGTTCAACCGCCACGTCCGCGACAAGTACAACGTCCGGGGTGTCTTCGATGACCGCAACCAGGTCGTAGAGATGTGGCGCGCGATGGGTCTCACAGTCTTCCAAGTTGCAGACGGCAACTTCTAACCTCCACCGCCCACCAAGGCCCCGCACCCCGGGGCCTTTTTCGTACCCAAAGGAGGTACAGATGAGCGAATACCAAAAGTTCCTACGCGCCAAAGCGGACTTCGAGAAGACCTACGGCCACCCTGTTCCTGCCACGGCCGTTAACTCCATCCTCAAAGAGCATCAGCGGGACATCGTGCGATGGGCAGTCGAAGGCGGCCGCCGTGCCATCTTCGCCGCGTTCGGCCTGGGCAAGTCCATGATGCAAATCGAAACGCTCCGGCTCACGCTGGCCGAGGCTGGCGGATCCGGACTGATCGTCGCGCCGCTCGGCGTTCGTGGCGAGTTCATCCGTGACGGCCGGAAGCTCGACGTCGACATCAAGTTCATCCGCAACGCGAAGGATATGACCTTCCACGGCGGCGGACTCTACATCACCAACTATGAGACCGTCCGAGACGGGAAGCTCGACCCGAACATCTTCACAGCCGTCTCCCTCGATGAGGCTGGCGTGCTCCGCTCGTTCGGATCGAAGACGTACCAAACGTTCCTGACACTGTTCGAGAAGGTCAGCTACCGATTCGTGGCTACGGCGACGCCTAGCCCCAACCGGTACAAGGAGCTCATCCACTACGCCGGGTTCCTTGGAGTTATGGACACCGGCCAGGCACTCACCCGCTTCTTCCAGCGAGACTCCACCCAGGCGAACAACCTGACCATCTACGAGCACAAGCGCGAAGAGTTCTTCATGTGGCTCAACAGCTGGTCGATCTTCCTGCAAAAGCCATCCGACCTCGGCTACAGCGATGAGGGCTACAACCTCCCGCCGCTGACCGTCGAATGGCATTCGGTTGCGGTCGACCACTCCACGGCCGCCGTCGACCGAGACGGGCAAGCACGTCTGTTCCGCGGCGGAGTGAAGGACCTGCAAGGCGCTGCGAAGGAAAAGCGCGACAGCCTGACATCCCGCATTGACAAGCTCATGACCATCGTCCGGGAGCACCGCGAGACGGACGGCTCGCAGATCATCCTCTGGTGCGACTTGAATGACGAGCAATCTGCGATCGAGCGGGCACTAACCGCCGAGGGCATGACCTACAGCTCAGTCCACGGATCCTTGGACCCGGACACCGCCGAAGACCGCATCGACGCGTGGCGAGACAAGGAAACCTGGGCGCTCATCGGAAAGCCAGTGCAGCTGGGGCAAGGCCTCAACTTTCAGCAAGCACACACGGCCGTCTTCGCCGGCGTCACCTTCAAATTCAACGACACGTTCCAAGCGTGGCACCGCATCCAACGATTCGGACAGGAACACCCGTGCACCATCCACATGGTGCACGCCGAGTCCGAGATGGAAGTCGTCCAGTCCCTCAAAGGCAAATGGGCGCAGCACAAGGAGCTCACCAACACCATGACCGAGATCATCAAGAAATACGGGTTGTCCCGAAACTCCATCACCGAAGCGCTTACCCGCTCCATGGGCATCGAACGAATCGAAGCATCCGGAGAAGGCTGGACTCTCGCCAACAACGACTGCGTCGATGAAGCCACCAACCACATGGAAGCGGACAGCGTCGACCTCGTCGTCACATCGATCCCCTTCAGCAACCACTACGAATACACCCCCAGCTACAACGACTTCGGACACACCGACGACAACGCTCACTTCTGGGCCCAGATGGACTTCCTCACCCCACAGCTGCTCAGGGTGCTGAAGCCTGGCAGGGTCTATGCCTGCCATGTCAAGGACCGCATCAACTTCGGCAACGTCACCGGCGCCGGCATCCCCACCGTGAGCCCCTTCCATGCCGAAGCGTTGTTCCACGGTTTGAAGCATGGTTTCGACTACATCGGCATGATCACCGTGGTTACTGACGTTGTCCGCGAGAACAACCAGACTTACCGGCTCGGCTACACGGAGATGCGCAAGGATGGAACAAAGATGGGCGTCGGTTCGCCGGAGTACATCCTGCTCTTCCACAAGCCGCAGACCGACCGTTCAAAGGGCTACGCGGACGAGCGAGTCACCAAAGAGAAGGACGATTACTCGCTGGCCCGCTGGCAGGTCGACGCTCACGCCAACTGGCGATCCAGCGGCGAGCGCAACCTTACCCCGGACGAACTCGCGGCACTGCCAGTGGAGCAGCGTTCCCGGCTGTTCACCGATCAGACCCTCCGCGAGGTCTACGACTACGAGTCGCACATCAAGATCGGCGAAGCACTGCAGGGCAAGGGCGCACTCCCAGCAACGTTCATGTCCCTCATGCCCGGCTCCTGGGCGCCCGACGTCTGGCACGACGTCAACCGAATGCTCACCCTCAACGGTGAGCAGAAGCGCCGCAACATCCAGCTCCACGTCTGCCCGCTCCAATTCGATATCGTCGATCGCCTGATTATGCGCTACTCCAATCCCGGCGACCTCGTTTATGACCCCTTCATGGGAATCGGCACGGTCGCACTCCGCGCTCTCAAGCTGGGACGCAAGGGCCGCGGCTCCGAACTGAACTCCGGGTACTGGGCCGACTCGGTCAAGTACTTGGAGGCAGAAGAGCGCAACCGCGCAATGCCCACCTTGTTCGACCTGGCGGACCTCGAAACTGCGTCATGAAGACCAAGTTCCGGGGCACTCCGACAGAGAGGTTCTGGTCGAAGGTCGCCAAAGGCGCAGATGACGAGTGCTGGGAATGGACAGGCCGCCGAGACAAAGACGGATACGGCGCGCTGCGAATAGGCGCCACGCAAGTGCGGGCACATCGGTTCTCCTATGAGCTCCACCGCCGCCCAACTGAACTGCTGGTTCGGCACCACTGCAACAACCCACCGTGCGTCAATCCGGCCCACCTCGAACCTGGCACCCATGAAGACAACATGGCCGACCGAAAGGCGGCCGGCAACTACCCGCCCAAGACCCATTGCAAGTGGGGGCATCCGTTCACGAAGGGCAACACGTCCATCTCGCGGGACGGGCAGCAACGATACTGCCGCACCTGCCGTGCTCGCCGATCGCGAGAACAGCGGGAGCGGAACGCAAGGGCCCGGCAAGCGTCATGACCTACGTGTACCGGGACCCCGCAAGGTGGCTTCCCGGACACGCGCTAGAGGAACCACCAGTCGAATCGAAGCCGAAGCCCACACCCAAACCCAGGCCGCTCCCGGAACCCATCTGGGGCGGCGCGCTCGGGCTCGCCCTAGCCGCCGCCGAAGTGGACGCCTGGGAACGACTCCACCCCGTCAAACAACACAGAGAAGAAGGCACACACTCATGAAGTTCACCATTCCCGCACCAGCCCTCGCGGACGCGGCCAGTTTCGCTGCCAAGGGCATCAACCCTCGCCCAGCCAACCCGATCCTCTCAGGCCTCCTGATCGAAGCCGCAGCCGGCATGCTCCGCATGAGCGGGTTCGACTATGACAAGTCGGCCCGCACGCAGGTTGCCGCCGACGTAGAAGCCGACGGAAATGTGCTCCTGCCAGGGAAGATGTTCGTGGACATCATCCGGAAGTTCGGAAAGAAGACGGTCACTGTAGAAGTCGAAGGCCCCGCCGCCACGTTGACTGCAGGTTCCGCCGAGTTCAGGGTCAGCACGATGCCCGCAGCCGACTTCCCGACCATGCCAGCGCTCCCCCAGTCCTCCGGCACCATTGACGGTGACGTCCTGGCTGATGCTATCGGCCAGATCATCGGGGCAGCCTCCACTGACGCGACTGTGGCGGCGCTGACTGGTGTGAAGATCATGAGCGACGGATCGAACCTGGTTCTTCTAGCAACCGACAAGTATCGCCTTGCCGAGGTTGTCATCCCGTGGTCGCCGACTGGCAGTGATATTGAGGCTCTAGTCCGAGGCTCTTGGCTTGCCGACATGGGGAAGAACCTCGCCGGTGAAACTCAAGTGCTTTCCGATGGTGCAGTCTTTGGCCTGCGCACCGGAAACAGGGCGACGACCACTCTTGAGATGGCCGACGACTACCCGAAGATCCGAGGACTCTTCCCGGATTCCACACTCAACCACCTCACAGTTGATCGGGCCGAGCTCGCAGACGTCATATCCCGAGTGTCTCTTGTGGCGGAAACGAACGAAGCAATCCGGATCAGCGCCAGCGACGACCTCCTAACCGTGGAGGCTGGCCGCGGCGAAGGCGCCACAGGAAGGGAAACCATTCCGTGCGAACTCAGCGGCGAAGATATTGAAGTCCAGTTCAGCCCGCTCTACCTTGGATGGTCACTGGCCGTCACCCCATCCGAACGAGTAACTCTCGGCTTCCAGCAACAAATGAACCGCCCGGCTCTCATTGAAGGCCACGACGGCCTAAAGCACCTGGTCATGCCAAGGCTGGCGAAATGAGCGCCATGACGATTGTCGGCGAGCAGACCGGCGAAGATACCTACGTCGTCACAGCAACCCCGGACCATGGTCGGCGAGTCAAGTTCAACGTTGGCCAGCGCACCTACGACTCCAACGGCCGCCAACGACTCGGATACCTCGTCATGACGCCATCCGGCGGGATGCTGACCGCCCACCGGTCCTTTGAGAAGGCCGTATTCGAAGCGACCAAGCGCGCCAAGCGGTATGTGCGCGCCTACTCCAAACCCCGAACGAGGACCCGATGAGCCTAGGAACCGTCACGATCGATCCATCCGAAAACGGCGACTGCGATTGCGAGTTGTGCATTCACGAAAGCGCCACTGGCGAGTCCATCGACATCGAAGACGTCGTTGACAACCGTCAAAAGCTGTCCGACTGGCACGACCACGCTCACGGGCTTTCCCTCTGGGCAATGTGCCCACACGAACCATGCAGGCTGCTCACCGATGAGTTCAGGAGGACATCTTGAATGAACAAGTACTGGCGGATCTCTCGGCCTCCGAGATCGTCCGGCGAATGAAGCTGCACCCAGAATTCGACGAGCAGATGAAAACGCTACGGGTGGGCGAACTCTGCGCAGGATACAACGGACTCGGTATGGCGGTAGAAGCTGTCTTCGGTGCGGTGCCTGCATGGTTCAGCGAGTTTGATGAAGCGCCGTCAAAGATATTGGCCCACCACTATCCGGATGTCCCGAATTACGGGGACATGACCCAGATCGACTGGGCAGCCATCGAGCAAGTGGATGTGCTCAGTGGCGGCACGCCCTGCCAGGACCTCAGTCATGCTGGACGGCGGGCTGGGATGACCGATGGGACCCGGTCAAACCTCTGGGTTCAAATGCGAGAAGCAATAGCCATCCAACGACCGCGATATGTGGTCTGGGAAAACGTGAGAGGGGCATACAGTGCCGGAGCCGATAGCGCAGTGGAACACTGCCCGGGATGCGTGGGAGACGCCGGGAATGGCAAGCATCTTTTGCGGGCACTTGGACGTGTTCTCGGGGATCTTTCCGACCTCGGGTATGACATCCAATGGCGAGGCTTACGAGCTTCCGACGTGGGAGCTCCGCACAGCCGCTTCCGAGTCTTTGTCCTCGCCCGGCGAAGGGGACCTGATGGGCACACCGACAGCTCGTATGTGGAAGGGATCGGGGCCGGTCGGTTCGAAGTCACACGAATGGCTGATGAACCACGGGAACGTGGAAGCTCAGGTGCTGATGCTCCAAACCCCGACAGCAGCGATGGCTGGCGGAGTGCAGACACTGAAGACGCAAGTGGGCGGCAGGCCGAAGTACAAGACCCTGCCAACGCCGACAGTCTCCGACACGAACGGCCCCGGGACTCACGGGGACGGTGGGCTCGACCTGCGGACGGCCGTAAGCCTGCTACCCACCCCGAAAGCCTCGGACGGGGAGAAGGGCGGGCCGAATCAGAGGGGATCATCCGGGGACTGGCCGTTGCCAGCGATTGGGCATCTTTTACCCACTCCCACGACGCAGCCGGAGACGGGGAACGGGCACGCCAGGAACCTCGGGAAGCAGGCCAAGCTGCTTCAGACGCCCTCAGTGGCGGACGCGCTGGGGGGCCACGAGAGACGGGGCGGAAAGAGGTCGAGCGAGCTACTGCTGAACGGCCAAGCGAAGGAGTTGGCGAAGCTCCTACCGACGCCAGTAGCTCAGCACTCGGGCAACAAGCCGGAGGAACACCTACGGAAGAAGCCTGGGCGGGAAGTGGTGACCGATCTGGCAATCATCACCGAGAACAACCTCCTACCAACTGGGGGCCGTATGAACCCGCCATCAGGCGATGGGAAGAAACCCTCGGAAGGAATGCTCCACGGCCAACCGAGCCTACTGGACGTAATGGCGGAGAACGACTAAGCCCTCGCTTCACCGAGTGGATGATGGGGCTTCCCGACGGGTGGGTCACCAGCCCTGACATCGGCATCAGCCGCAACGAGCAACTCAAAGCATGCGGTAACGGCGTAGTGCCACAGCAAGCTATGGCGGCGCTCCGCGACATGCTCGCCGCATTCCATCAACAAGACCTCGGCGTCGCAGCGTGACCCGCGTCCACTGCACTCAGAGCCAAGAAAGGAGCCCCAGTTGTCGAAGGACACCCGCCCGTACTTCACCGTCACCAATGAGCTATTCCGTCATCCGAAGTGGACCGGGCTGCCCAACGACAAAACGCGCATCCACCTGCTCGAACTCTGGGGCCACTGCAACGAGTTCCGCACTGACGGCGCCGTAGCCAAACACGTCCTCAACGCCAAAGGCCCAGCCGTCGCCAAAGCACTCATCGCCGGCGGCTGGGTCAATAGCACCAAAGATCCCAACACCTTCGAAATGCACGACTACCTCAGTCACCAACCGTCAAGGGCTGAGATCGAAGCACGCATCCAGGAGAAGCGGGAATCCGGCAAGGAAGGCGGAAAGCGATCAGCGCACAAACGCTGGCACGTGGACCGCGGCGAAATCAAGGAAGGCTGCGACCTATGCAAGGCCGAATTCGGGTAAGCACTCTAAGCACTTTGTAAGCGGGTGCTTATAAGCAGGCGTAACGAATCTGTAAGCACTTTGTAAGCGAAAAGTAAGCACCAACACCAACACCTATATACCTACTCACCTCAGCGCCTATCTCTCCTGTGTTTGAGGTTCTTGAGAGAAGGAATGGTGAAAGTTCTCAATCAATCGTCACCTAAGTAACGCGAGCCGCCGGGACATTTGATTGAAGGAAGGAAGCAGCCTTGATCACCGAGAGCCAGGCAACGGCACTGGCCAACATCCTCCACGAACTCAGACCCAAGTGGAGCATCCCGTCAATGATGAAAGTCCTTGAACGCAACGCCCAGCACCCGGGCACATTCCGGGACCTCGCGTTGGCCGCAGTAAACGCAGCACGCGACCCCAAAGTCGAAACGCCCGGCGGCATCTTCACCGACCACAGATTCTGGCCCGAAGCCGTACGCGCATCCCTGCCGAAACCACCGCCCTGCGAAGACCACATCGGCAAAGACGCACACAGCTGCGCATCATGCTGGGCCGACGTCAAAGCAGGCATCCGGCCACGCGACCTCATCGGCCGCCACCACGAACCAGAAAGCGAGAACGAACAATGACCGAAGACCTCCGCGCCGAAAACGAGCGCCTCGAAAAACTCAACGACGGACTATCCCGCCAGGTCATCGCAATGGGCCAGCGCCTCGAAGCCGGCCGCCGCGAACTCATGGCCATCGGATGGGACGCCGCCGTCAACGAAGCCGACAGCCGATGGAGCATCGGCGCCGCATCAGCGTCCAAGCTCAAAGCCGACAACCCCTACCGGAAACCAATCATCGACCTGTCCGGCGCCATGATCTGCAAGGTGGACGACGAATGAAGTACGACGAGATCTACGAAGACGATGGCGCTGGCGAGCTTGGGTCGATTATCGGCTTCAACATCCACGGCCACATCGACTTTCAGCAGGTCGAAGAATTCCTTGCAGACGTGGCCGCTGAATGGTTCTACGAGGACAACGCTCCTGACCGAGGCTTCGACGTCGAACATCTCTGGGTTAGAAAGGTCCCCCGCGAGTATGGGTCCCACTACCAGTACCAAAGCAAGCCAGGACGAGGCGCCAAAGCTGTCACCCGGCTGCAAGTTGAGACGACATGGGACGAACGCTGCTACAAGCACCCGTTTGAAGTCGCAACATCTGGCTTCCACGAATCGGCATTCATCGACGGCGAGGGCAAAGGCAACGACCGCCAGTACATCTACTACTGCCGGGAGTGCTCAGACAGGATCCGAGCCGAACAAGATGCCGCCCGCAAAGAAGCCATGGACCGCTACTACGCGGAACAGGCAGCCAGTTGAACGCGGTAACCGAGCGCGACATGCTCAACCTCCTGCTGTCTAGGTACAACACAGAACGGCGCGGGACCATCGCGGATCGGTGGGTGCGTGCCGAGCACGTCCGGTCCTCGCAGGACTACCGGCAAACCGTGAGCGTTGCAGACTTCATCGCCATCGACAAGTACGCCAGCTCCCAAGCCATCCACGGCCACGAGGTCAAGGTGTCCCGATCCGACTGGCTGACCGAGCTCAGGGACCTGACCAAGTCCGAACGGATCAAGCGCTACTGCAACTTCTGGTGGCTCGTCGTGTCAGACGCCTCCATCGTCAAAGACGGCGAGCTCCCCGAAGGCTGGGGTCTCATCGTGAAGGCCGGCGAAAAGCTGCGCATCAAAGTGCAGGCCCCCGAGCTTCAGCCGGATCCGCTCTGCCTGGACTTCATCGCAGGCCTCACAGCTGCCGCTCAACGCACCGCATACCGAGAACCGCTGCACCGAGACGTCCGGACGCTCCACCGATGGAAGCAAGGCCGAGGCTACTTCCAGCAATGCCAAGCATGCGGGCAACTCGCACCATGCCCGCTCCACCAACCACGAACCGCCGAAAACCACGAAGCCGTCCCAACCGGGGCGGCTTCAGTCATTCAAGGAGAAAAACCATGACCGCGTACACCTCGCCCCGCATCACCTCAACCGCTTCCATGAACGTGCCCGGCAGTCTTACCGCCGGTGCGCTCCGCGACTTCGCCGCATCCGTCCCGGCTGAAGCCCGGGTCAGCATCAAGGAGTATCAAGGCGATCAGCGCGACCCCGGATACGTCACCCTCACCGCGACATGGGATGGCAGCCCCAGCAGGCCAGCCACACACCGGAGTTCAAGCCTTACCTCCCAGCGTGATGGGCAATGAAGCAAATCACCGGCAAGTGCCGATTCTGCAAGTCCAGGGTCTGGCTCAAAGACGGCAAATGGCTCCACGACGGCATCGGGACCCTCGTCCACATCATCAGGCACCGGAAGGAAGGAACCCAATGACCGGCTTGCGAATCGTCGCGCACGGAGCTCCCGCAACCCAAGGCAGCAAGAAGGCCTTCATCCGCGGCAAGAAAGTCGTCATGGTCGAGATGGATGAGAAGCTGCCCGCCTGGCGCTCGGCCGTGGAAGCCGCAGCCCGGCTCGCTGCCGGCCCGGACTGGAAGACGATCGACGGCCCCGTCTCAATCTCGGGCGAAGTTCGACTCCGCAAACCTGACACCACCAAATTCGGAGACATGCCAGCCGGGCCTCCTGACCTCGACAAGCTGCAGCGGGCCATCGGCGACGCCCTCACCAAATCAGGAGTCATCAAGGACGACGCCCGAATCGTCCACTGGAACATCCGCAAAGTCTGGGCAACCACCCTGCCCGGAACCGCCATCACCATCACGCAGGAGACACCATGACACTCACCCCCAGCACCATCGAAGCCCTCCGCGAACTCCAGAACATCATCGGCACCGCCAACGAAGCGAAAGGCTTCCACGGCGACCGCCCGGACCGCGCCGACTTCGTATCAGGCGAACGCGGCGACGTCGCATACATCAACGCCGAACGTTTCTACCAAGCCAACCTTCAAATGCTGATCGTGTCCGAAGCCGTCGAAGCCCACGACGAAATCCGCCACGGCCGCGCCGCTGACGAAACCTACTACCCCGAACTGCAACTTCCCGGGTCGCTCGTCGCGGAGGTCGGAGTCGCCCGAGCCCGCGAACTGATCGAGGCTGACAACGCAGACAAGCCTCGCAAGCCCGAAGGCGTTCCCTCCGAAATCGCCGACGGCATCATTCGCGGCTTCGACTACTTCCACCGCAACAACATCGACGGCGCCGGCATCATCGTCGAAAAGCTCATCTTCAACACCAGCCGCCCCTACAAGCACGGAAAGAAGTTCTGAGATGCACGACCCGATGACCGTCGCCTTCGAAATCCGTCGACCATGGCCCAAGCTCCGCAAGGGCAAGCGGGCCACTGACAAGCGCTGGGACATCTCATGGTCCCCGTTCTGGAGCATCGCTGGCGTTGAACTCTACTGGCCTGGCCTCATCACGGTCTGGCATGTTGACCCCTCAGGGTTTGATTCCAACCACGATTGCCCGTACTCGTCCAACTGGCAGTGGCACGTCCACCACTGGAAGATCCAGGTCCACCCTTTGCAGAACTTCCGGCGATGGGCGCTCACTCGATGTGAATGGTGCAAGGGCAGGAGCCACAAAAGGGACTACGTCAACATCTCCCACCAATGGGACGGCGACAGAGGTCCTTGGTGGAAAGGCGAACGGGGACTCTTCCACTCCGACTGCTCAAGTATCAGCAACGCTCACAACCAGTGTGTCTGCCACCTCCACGCGGGAGGCCCATGGGAAAGCAACCTGAGCGGCTGCCCATACGGGCTCTGCGCTACGTGCGGGAAGTACCGCGGCTGGCAGAAAACTAAGACCCCGCGGGACGACGCCAACCGACTCATGCAGACAATCCCAGCCGGAGGACGGGACGACGAAATCATGCAAGAGGTCAAGCGCATGTGGAAGGAACACCGAGCCGAGGCGTTCAAGTGAGCTTCCACGGCAAGACAGAAGATCCGAAGGCACAGCGTCCGTTGAGGAACTTCGCCTATCGCGTCTACGACGGGGGCATCGAACACTACGTGTCATCCCACGACGTCTACTTCTACGAAGCTGGCCGCGTCGGATTCTGGAACGACGACGAGAACGGCGAGCGCGTGCTCGTCCTGGCAACCAAGGCATTCCAAATCCGGCAGGTGGTGAACACGGCATGAAGCCATTCAACTGCCCCGCCTGCGGAAGGTTCAGCCGAGGCGGATGGGAAATCGCGATCAGCGAATACAACGTCCAGTGGGGCGCCATCTGTAAAGTCCACGGCGACTGGCAGAACAGCACGTGAGCGCGAAACGCAGACCAGGCGGCCACCCGGCAAAGCAGGACCCCGATGTCGCCAAGACATTCCGCACCATGAAAGCCGCCGTGGAACTCGTCCGTGACCTCGAAGGCAAGGTATCGCACGAGGCGCACCTGAACCTCCGAGCCGCAGCGCTCGGCCTCATGCACCTCTACGCCGAACAAACAGGACTCCCCGCACCAACCCAACTACTAGGAGGCAAAACGTGAGCCGTCCACCGCTGGTACTCAACGTCTACCCGCACTGGGACGACGGTTTCGGCAACGTCTACGCAAACAAGGACGACCCACAACACCCCGTCCGGGTCGACTTCGAAGTGCTACGGAAGCGGCTGACTACACCCGAGTTAGCCGCGGAGTACCACGCTAACGAATCCGAAGCCTGGCTGATGGCAGGCCGGAACCCGGGCCATTACGACGTAGATCAGGCGCAAAAGCTCGAGGAACGAGAAGTCACGCTCCGCCGCTTCGCAACACATCCCCACCACGATCAGGAGGCCCAGTGAGTCACGAGTGCACGACGTCGGACTGCCAAAACCACACCAGCACCTACCTCTGCACCCAATGCGTACGAGACCTGCAAGCGTGGCTCGACAAGATTCCCACTCTTATCACTGAGCTCAGCGTCACCATCGCAAGGCTCGACAACGTTCGGCCCCCAAGCGCAGGGCTGAACACAGGAGGCGCACCAGGAAGCTCAGCCCCGATCAACCTCAGCGCCCTGCAGCTGCAAGAGAACCTCAAAACGGTATGGATGGATGCCAAGGAGTACGCCAAGGACTCACGGGCGGCCGGGCTTGCGTGGCTCATTCAAGAATGGGTAACCAAGTCCGAACTGCTCGTCAGTGGCCCAGAGGAACCACCCGTCAACCACGCAGCCAACCGCGAGCGCGTCAAGGACATTGCCCCACCCATGCCAACCCGCAAGCTCGTGCCATGGCTCCGACTCAACGCCCAGATCACGGTCACAGGGATGGACATCAGGAACTGGGCCAGGCGAGGGAAACTTAGGGCCGTCGAAGAGAAGCCCACGCCCATCTACCACCCGCATGAAGTGCTTGACGCCTGGTACGAAACAAGGAAGGAGGAAGCCCGGTGAGCAACGTCAAAGCCCGCCACGTCACGCACCTGCAGCGGAACAACCACGACGAAGGCGTATGCCAGTACCGCGACTGCAGGCTCGACATTCCCAACGGAATCACCATGCAGCTCTGCAACAAACACCTGCGACTCGCCTACGCAGCATTCCTAATTGCAAACCCGGAGGTTGTTCGTTAAAGTGTGTCAAGACGGCGTGTTCGTCGTACCCACACCCAGCCAGACCACATCAAGTGGCTGGCTTTTTTAGTGCCCAAAACCGCCCCATCGGAGGTCACTATCTCCCGTGCAGGGTCAAGCACACAGCCGCTCGCCGTGAGGCGCCGGCCAACGGGGATGTAGCTCAATTGGCAGAGTAACCGGAGTGCGGTGCCCCCAAGCCCCACTCCGGTGTGTTGCTGGTTCAAGTCCAGCCATCCCCACGCCATAACTGAATAGCCCGCCGGACATGAACGGCGGGAGGGCTGAGGAGTGCGGCACTGGGCTGTGCCGCTATAGCGTCCTTCATGGGCGAGCGGTTCAACTCCGCCCCAGCCCGCGCGCGCCCTAAGCATGGCCGAAACAACTGCTTATGGCTCTGTAGCTCAGTTGGTAGAGCGTCCGCTTCATAAGCGGAAGGTCTCAGGTTCAAGTCCTGACGTTGCCACTCTCCTGCGTGGAGGTTCCGAGTCGGTACAAGGGCATGTCCTGTTGCGCGACTAGGTACGTCGAATGGTCACCGGTAAGGGAGGCATCCCCGGACAGACGTTCGCTTGCTTGGAACCTAAGAACGAGGCGTCGCTACACGCCTACTCCATGCAGGAGCCAAACTTCCCGCCCCTGATCAACAAACATGCGCGAGCAGGGCGAGCGGGAACCCCCTTCCGGTGTCGTAGTCAAGACCACCCATGCGTACGGCTGTCACGCGCCAACGGGAACCAAGGTAGAACCGGGATGCCGTTTTCTCCATCCTGCCAAGGCGCTACCTGCTACGACACCGGAACAAACTTCAGGAGCCAGCATGCGACTCTACCGCGCACTATGCGCATGGCTCGAAGCCGCAGCGGCCGCAATGTCAGAGCCCCAAGAGTATGGTCCCGAAGGTGCAGGCGAGGCACGCAGCGAGTTCGCCCACGACTACACCGCAGCGCCAGAGCTGCACACTGGCCATGGTCGGAGCGACGACCCGTACGAAGACCGACACCGTATCGGGTTCCAGGCCAATGCCAAGAGCTAAGCGCATCTGCTCCAAGCCTGGCTGCCCACTCCCCTCCAACGGTGGCCACTGCACCAAGCACAAGCGTGAAGCAGACCGAGCACGAGGCACCCGAGCCCAACGAGGCTACGGCCCCGAACATCAATCACTGCGCAGGCAATGGGCACCCAAGGTCAAGGCAGGCACAGTCCGCTGTGCCAAGTGCAACGAGCCCATCAAGCCAGGCACACCATGGCACCTCGGCCACAACGACGACCGCACCGCATGGACAGGCCCAGAACACCCCTTCTGCAACACCAGTGACGCGGGCAAACGCTCCCATCAAGACCCCTCATAGGGGGTGGGGGGAGACCCCTTCAGAGGGGCAAATCCAACAC
>Ga0157371_10001430_pt1 | contig 24798 bp, 22 predicted proteins | sample C45metaG_FD_113462 | JGI IMG/M metagenome (GOLD analysis project Ga0157371, IMG submission 113462) | Corn rhizosphere microbial communities from Kellogg Biological Station, Michigan, USA - C4-5 metaG | ecosystem: Host-associated > Plants > Roots > Rhizosphere > Soil | place: USA: Michigan...
CGGTGTTGATGCCATTGGTTTTTCAGACAGCTATGTGACTGAAAAATGGCGACTCGTAAGCTCCACTGGTTCGGCTCGATTTGCAGGCGGTAAGTTTCAAGTAGACGGCGCTAAAGGGCACGTGGGCATCAACACGGCACCTGTCTCTAACATCGGCATGCTAATCAAGCCAGCGACCGAAGGAGACAAGGGGCTGGCGATCGTTCGCCCTGGCACCAACGCCACGCTGCGCCTTTTGGAATTCCAAGACGAGACATATAACGTACAAGGCCTAGCAATTGACACTAATGGCCGCCCCCTCGCGCTTGGAACACCACCAAAAGTAACACCTGGCGATCAGGCAACATACGCTAACCCGCGTGTCCAGGTTCGCGATATTGCGGGTAATGTCACAGCTGCGGTGCGCGGCACCCCCACCGCACCAGGGGTCATTGCGACTATTACTTTCTCAAAAGCCTATGCTAACCCGCCACTTGTCATCACCCTCAATGACCACTCTACCTACGCCAGTGATCTCTATGTTTCGGCGCGAAGCACCACTAGCTTTACCGTTTCAACACGAAGCGCGCTGCGGGGTGGGTCTATAGTTAATTTTGATTACATAGTCATCGCGTAATATAGCTATGCACGATAAAAAACATTCGTAACAAGTACAGGGGCGTAACTATGGCACGACTACCAGTTCCGGGCAGTGACTCGGACCAATGGGCACAGATTCTCAATGACTTCCTATTAGTCTCCCACAACAACGATGGGACACAGCGCTTTGATAGTATCCCCCCGCACTCCGTCGAGCTTCGCGATCTTGACGTGAAAAACGCCATCGATCAGCCACTTTCCAACCTTGTCTTGACCAATGACGACAAACGGTTGGTCTGGAGGAATGTTAGTGACGTCTTTAAAGACTCCGTTAACATTCCGCTGAACAGGCTACAAATTAACGTGCTCGATTTTGGGGCCAAGGGCGACGGCAAGACCGACGACACCGAAGCCATTCAAAACGCGATTAACTATGCGGCAAATGGCGGAACAATTAACATTCCCCGTGGCACCTATCTTATTCGGGGTGTAGTAATCAAGAAACATGGTATCACTATCACGGGCGAGGCCCGCTTTGGCACACGTTTAGTGCGCCACAGTGGAACGCTCCCTCTAATCGAAGTAAGCGGTAAAGGTACGATTGACAACCACATTAAGTACGGTTCAATTACCAGCATCACCCTCAACAATAACTACAAAGAAGGCGTGATGCTCAAGTCATACTTTGCTGACAATTTCGTCTACCGTGATGTTAGCTTTGTGCACTGTGATGGCCTGGCCGTGGACTTTGTAGAGGTGTGGGATTCGCGTTTTGAGAGCTGCACCTGGGAAGATTGTGGCTCGCTAACCCAGCCGGCAACCCTCTTTCGCAACACGTTACCGCAAGGAGAATTCGGATACGGAACCGACAATACTAACCAGATTCACTTCTTTAGTTGTCGGTGGGAGGGGTGGCGAAATGGTGCCGTTAAGCTCGATGGCTCAGCTAACAATTCGCCAAATCTCCTCAATGGTATTTTCATGACTTCGTGCAAAATGGAAACCCGCCATGCGGCAGGTCCCGCCTTTCAGATCATGAGAGGCACTACCATTGTCTTCGTTAACCAGCTCTACATTGCCATGATGGCTGTTGAGCCGGATCGTGTTAAGCCCATCGACGCTATCGAAGACCATGGATCGCACATCTTCATGACAGACGTCTATGTGCAATGGGGCGGCGAGGTAGAGATAGCCAAATCACTGGTCCACATCTGGGAAAGCGGCCCACACATGTACTACAAAATGAGCGCCTTTTACCCTGCCGACGACCCCACTGAAGCTGCCATTGTTGCCGAACCTGAGGCTGACGATGTCATTGTGTCGTGTAACGTTGTTAACAGAGGTAAATCATTCACGGGTGATGTCACCTCGGTGATGCTCACGAGCCCACGTGTTGGGCTCACAATACCGCTCGCGAGTACCGGCACATTCAGGCTCGTTAACGCAGTAAACGGCAAAGACCTCTTCAAGATCGACGACAACCCTGACCGACCAGCTGTACATCTTCTTAATGACCTGGACATAGCTGGCTTCTCTGACTCCTATGTTACTGAAACCTGGCGCGTTATTGGCGAAACGGGTTCGGCTCGATTTGCAAGTGGCAAGTTTCAAATTGACGGTGCCAAAGGGCATGCCGGCATTAATATAGCCCCGATAGCAGGCGTGGGTCTAATTGTGCGCGGTGGTGCGGGCAATGACCGCGGGCTCGCCGTAGTGAGGCCTTCGGGCACAGCCATGAATCGGCTCATGGAATTCCAGGACGAAGTCGCAACTATTCAGGGACAAGCCTGGGACTTCCGCGGTCGCCCTCAGGCAGTTGGCACCCCTGCACGCGTTACGCCAGGAGCGCAAGTTAACTACGCAAATCCGCAGCCGCAGGTTCGCGATATTGCAGGCACGATCCGGGCACAAGTGCGCCCCACCCCTACAGCACCAGGCGTTATTGCGACAGTAACGTTTTCACAGCCATATCTGCAAGTTCCGCTCGTGATTACCATTCATGACAATTCAGTTATTTCAGGAAACCTCTATATTTCAGCAAGTAGTACGACAGGCTTTACCGTCTCAACACGCGCCGCCCTTGCCGCAGGGATCACATTGAACTTTAGTTATACCGTAATCGCATAAAGAGACTGCATGCAACACTCGTAACAAAATATAAGGTGGATACATGGCACGATTACCGCGGCCAGGTCAGGATGAGGGTCGCTGGGCCCAATTACTTAATGAGTTCTTATTAGTAGCTCATAATGAGGACGGCACGCCTCGACGCATCGGTGCTTTGGCGGCAGGAACGGTAGGATATCATGACCTCGATACCACCAATCCAGTGACCGATGACGTTGCTAACTTTGTGCTTACTAATGAAAACGAACGTCTCGTCTGGAAGCGGGCGCGCGATGTGTTGCGACTCACATCGCGCGTACGCATCAATGTCTTCGACTATGGCGCCAAAGGCGACGGCATCACGGACGACACCGAAGCGATTCAAGCCGCCATCGATGACGCAAGCAACGGGGGCGTCATCGACATTCCGCGTGGCGATTACATGATCCGTGGATTAAAAATTCACAAAAACGGCATCACCATACAGGGGGGATCATTTGGTGGCACTCGCCTTAATCGCATTGCAACGAGCACTGCTCCGCTCATCGATGTCAGCGGCAGCGCGAGCGTCAATGGTCACGTTCGCTACTGCGCAATAACCGCCATCAAGCTCAATGGCAACTTTAAACCAGGAGTCTTACTGCGATCGATTTATGCCGACAGTTGCATCTATCAGGATGTGCTATTTGTAAATTGTGACGATACTGCTGTTGATTTTGTTGAGGTCTGGGATACACGCTTTTTACAATGCATCTGGGAATACTGCGGGACCGTCCACTTACCGACGTTTCTCATACGCAACTCGATGCCCAAAGGTCAGTTTGGGTATAGCGATGATAATACCAATCAGATTCACTTCATTGCTTGCCGCTGGGAAGCCTTTAAGCAGTGTGCCTTGCGGCTCGACGCTACCGCCAACGGCTCAACACGCAAGCTCAATGGTATTTTTATGACTTCGTGCAAAATGGAGACTCGCATGGCCGCCGGTCCGCCGTTTCAGATTCTCGAAAATGCCACCATTGTTTTTGTGAATCAGCTATACATCGCCATCATGGCTGCTGTGCCCGATTACGTCAAGCCACTCGACGCCATAGAAGACTGGGGCACCCATATCTTCATGACCGATGTCTATGTGCAATGGGGAACAGAGCTGCATATTGCGAGCTGTGTGGTACACATCTTTAAAAATGGGCCGCACATGTACTACAAACTCAGTACGTTTTACCCCAGTGAAGACCCCATCGATGCAGCAATTGTCGCTGAACCGGAGGCCGTGGATGTCGTGAGCTCTTGTTTAGTAACCAATCGAGGGCGTGACTTCAAGGGTACCGTCAGCTCTGTGTTGCTGGCAGACCAGAACAAAGGCATCAGCATGCCGCTTAACAACTATGCCGCTGTACGGATCCACTCTGCCAACGACAACAAAGACCTACTCAAGATTGCCAATACCGGTGAACGACCGGGTGTGCTACATGCCAACAGCATCGATACCGTGGGATATTCGGACGACTACAGGACAGAGCAGTGGCGCCTCGTTGGTCAAAATGGCGGTGCTCGTTTGGCGGGTGGTAAATTCCGCGTCGATGGCAAAAAAGGATATGTGGGCGTTAACGCCATGCCGTTTACTAACATAGCAATGCTGGTAAAGCCCTCTGCAGACACTGACCGCGGTATTGCTGTCGTACGGCCGACTTCACAATCAGCTCAAAGACTCCTAGAATTCCAAGACGAGTCATTTCACATTCAGGGCACCGCCTTTGACTCGAACGGCAGACTACAGGCGGTCGGCACGCCTGCGGTTGTTACAGCAGGTGCCCAGGTCACCTACGCTAACCCGCGTGTCCAGGTTCGCGATATTGCGGGTAATGTTGTTGCGGCCATCAAAGCAAGCCCCACTGCACCAGGGCCAATTGCAGTTATCACATTTTCGCGCCCGCTTGCTCAGATACCTTTGTATATATCTTTGGCCGATCACTCCCCTACCAAAGCCAGCCTCTATGTTTCGGCACGAAGCACCACTAGCTTTACCGTTTCAACACGAGCAAGCCTTCGTGGTGGCTCCAAGGTATCATTTGACTACGCAGTCATTGTCTAGTCTGTAATCAGACTCGCTGCATACGCATCAGCCATCAGGTCCGCCGTTTGGCGGGCCTTTTCGATGTAAGGCGGGAGCACGTCATGCAGTCTCTGTGTATACTGGTCTTTTTCGCGCACTAATTTATCGAGAAGTTCTGCCAAGTTTTCCTTACTTACATCTTCAATAGCCACCACCCAATTGCCCAAACCAAGGTCTCGCATAATACCACTTGTCTTGTATTCGTACTCAATAGCCACTACAGGCACATACGAGGTTAGCGAAAAGATAACTGAGTGAAAACGCGTGCCCAATAAGATATCCAGCTTGTCATAGATGGCCTTGATTTCGGTATGGTCAGGCTCATCTTCGATAACAGTCGCTTGCGTGCCATATTGCATCAAATCATGAACACGGCGGCTTACCATACGATCGTCGTCGCCCTTTGACGCTGTCACTTGTGGGATGAGCAGTACATGGCCCTGGGTACGTTGCACGGCGTCGTCTAATGCGGCAGCCACCGCCCGCTCGTATTTCTCCTGCGCTTCACCTTCGAGCCAGGCTCGCACCGTCACACCAATCAAGAACGACTTTTTCGGAATAGCATAGTTCTTTCGTACGTCTATATTTTGGTTGGCCTCCAGCAAAAAGCCCGAATCTATCGCCCGAGCTACATTACGAGTTACGCCCATATCTGCGAGTACGATCATCGATGTATCCTCACGAATAAGAATCAAGTTCATCCGATGCAGCACAAAAGCGACCAGACTCCGCTCATAGCCATTCATAAATGGCCCTACTGACTGCGAATACAAGACCGTTGGTTTGCCAAGAAGATGTGCAAACAAAAGCGGATGCAATAACAGGGGTATGTTCATCCGATTGCGTAGCCCTTTTCGGCTACGAATATAGCCGCCCCCAACACCAACGATCAGGTCTGCCTCTCTGTATATATGTGCTACTCGCCGTAAGTGACGTGGCAAATATCCATGTCCGCCAAGTCCTGCCCAGGTCAGCGTTGCTAGTACCATATAGGCAGCGTATAGCAGCTTGAGTAACGGATGTTGGAATTTGTTTACAGCAAAGCTCATGAAGCCCTGCTGCTCAGGGACACCTTCGAACGTGCCACTACCCTGCACTTCATCCAGTTTTAAAATTGTAATATCAGCTGAAGGAAATGTGCGCTCTATATCTTTTATTAAGACACTTGTCAGCGCCGCATCACCTTTGTTGTCGCTGGAATATACATGGGAAATGATTACTTTTTTAGGTGACGCGTTTGGTGCAGTATGCATGTGCAGAATAACCTCTATCTATCGGTCCGGTATCTCAGGTGACACCGGTTCTCTTATCAAATATTTGTAAAACAATGACCAAAAAACCGTACTATACAGGATGAAAAATATCATTCCGGCATAGGAGTGGAACAAGCTGAACGCGATTTCAGGGTTAACTCGATACCCAGCCAAAATGAGTAAGCTTACGCGCAAAATATTGCATAAACTTAGGCCCAGCAGAGCCAGTGGAAACAGCGCAAAAAAACGATCACGCCGTATTTTTGGCCAATCGAGCATGCCGACCACCGCGTAGAGAGCCGTAAATAACGCTATCGATTCAATACCCGAACAATATTCAGCAACGGTAATGCCAAACTTGTCGAATAGGAGCGTGTTTGGTGGCAGGATCGTTCCGGACAAACCCAACAGCCCCAGGAGCCAGTGGACACTCACCAGCACAATTGCCGCCAATGGACGCCACAGCGCATAAACCAACGTCAAAAAGACATAGAATAGTGCGCCAAGCCCCACGGATATCAGTAATTCACGGCGATACACTCGCCAAAGTTCGCGAATAGTAGCAATGCCAAAGCAAGCAACTGCTGCCGCAACAAGACTTCCCAAAAGACCGGCGTGAGCAAACCCAAGCGTCATCGCCGTGCGATTGTCGTGTAGAAGCGCCGTAACCGCTACCCAAGCCACTGCGAACAAAAGAATCGAAGCTCCTGCCCACCATAGCTGGGCACGGCTCCAGGCACCCATACGTAGCTCCTGCTTGTTGTGCCGAACGAGCAGGATGAACGCCACAGCGCTAAAAATCAGCGCTTTGCCAATGCCGCCATAGAGTGCGAAACCGTCACGAAACATGATGTGACCACTAATGATTCGCGGGCCACTCACCCCTGTTATAACAACAAAAATACCTATAAAGACCATAACCCGCCGTAAAAGCGGGTTGATGGTCAGAGAACGGATGCGTGTCATAAATTGACAGCGAGCTCGCTTAGAGCTGTTGCATCTGCTGCTTGCGGCGGCGAGTAACAGCGATCAAGCCAATACCAGCACCACCTGCTGCCAAAGCACCGAGCAAACCGTACTCTGGGATTTCGACATTAACAATAGCCAGGTTAAGCTTTGTTGTTACACCAGTAACAGTGCCGCTTGCAACACCACTTTCACCACCCTTTTGAGCAACAACCTTTACAGTGCTACCGAATGGACAGTCAGCAGTTGAAAATGTTACTAAGTAAGAACCAAAACCATCTGTTGTATCACCCTGTGTGTTTCCCTTACAGGTAACAGTAACCATAGCCCCAGGAACAGCGGTTTGGTTTTTGGTAACCACACCGGTAACGTCAGTCGTTGCTGGAGTTGCACCAACCTTAGCGCTGGCTGTTCCTGCGAAAACGCAGACAGCAACGAGCAGGCCTGGAATTAGTTTGTGTTGGATGTTTTTAAAGCTTCTCATGCTTGCACTACCTCGTATTAGATGATATTGCTGGTAGTGTATTGCGCCGACGTTAACTGAATATTAACCCACTGGCATTTTGAAATTTTCATGATTTTGACCCAAATATAATGAGTTTTTAACAATTTCCGCGTATGCTTTCCTATTGTAATGGTCGCAATTTAAACGTATGAAAATTCTGTATATAGATGACAATCGTCTTCTTATAGATAGCGTCAAAGATCTTCTTAATACAACATACACTGTCGACTTCACCTGCACAGGCCAAGAAGGCATCGAAAAGGCGAGAGCAATAGATTATAGCCTTATCTTACTTGACCTAGGGCTACCCGACATTAGTGGTTTTGAAGTGTGCCGCGAACTACGCAACGCACAAGTCACAACTCCAATTATTATTCTGACTGTCCAAAAAGACCCCTCTACATCAGTCCAATTGCTCAACTGTGGAGCTGATGATTTTGTAACGAAACCCTTTAACAGTGATGTATTGCAGGCACGAATAGCTGCGCTGCTACGGCGTGGCCAGGATATGCGCGCTGAAAAAGTCATAACAATTGGAGATCTGAGTGTCAATATAACCCGCCGGCAAGTAATACGTGCCGGCGTTGTTATTTCTTTGCGACGTAAAGAGTTCGACATTCTTGAATACCTTGCCGCCAACCACGGCAGAGCCCTCACGCGCACTATGATCCTTGACCATGTCTGGGAGTCTGGGACTGAAGGCTGGAATAACACGGTAGATGTACATATCAAGCACTTACGCGATAAGGTTGATCGCCCATTTGATAGGCAACTTATTAAGACTGCACACGGTATCGGCTACATGCTTGACGATACACGCTGATTATTAATTTAGTTACGTAAATAGCTATGGTTCTTTGGTCAATACTGGTCTAAGAGGAATAATATGTGGCAACTATTTAATACAACGCGAAAGTGCACGTATATATGCGGTACAGTCGTAGGCGCAACATATTTTGCTATATTATCAATCTGTCTTTTAGTATTTGTCGACCTTGGCATCAACGATAATAACTACGCCATCGGCGTTGCCCTCTTTGGGCTTTGCACCGCAAGCTACGTCTGGGCGGCGCAAAAGATTGGCAGACATCACCAAAACCTGCTGGCATACATGCTTATCATGCTCTACATTTTTATGGCGGCGGCAGTTGTTTGGATGTGGGGCGTCGAGTCGCCACTGAGCACCTTAGCGTTTGGTTTAATCGTTGTCTTGGCTGGTATATTACTGCGCGCACGACACGCCATGTACACCGCCGTACTCCTTGGCATTGTTATTTTTATTGTCCATACCATTGCAGAATATCGGCACCACCACTTGACCCAGCTCATAAGCTCACCCTTCAGCACGGCGGCCATCTATTGCATCATGTTTGGTATTTTGGCGCTGATCTCATGGCTCTATAATCGTGAAATGGAGCACTCGCTCATGCAATCACGCACCGCCGAACTAGCGCTGCAAGAGCAAAAAGACAAACTCAAAACCGAGATTAGAGCACGCACCGCGGAATTGCGGCAATTGCAGCTCGAAGAAATGCGGCGTATGTACCGCTTTACCGAGTTTGGCCAGCAAGGCATTACTATGCTACATGACCTAGCCAACCATTTGTCGGCACTGACACTCCAAATTGAGGCCCTTGAACAAAAACAGCACTCAAAAGCAATTATGCGTGCCCGCGAGATTACACAATATCTGGAGGACATCGTAGCCCATACCCGTGATCGGCTACACGGTAGCAATCCCAAGCAACGGTTCAATGTTGAGCAAAAAATAGTCGAAACTGTCGACTTCCTGCGTTATAAGGCATCAGAAGTTGACGTTGCAGTTGAGCTTCGCCAGGCAACGAAAGATTGCCATGTCAATGGCGACCCGGACAATATCTCGCAGGTTATCACCATCCTAGTCAACAATGCCATTGAGGCCTACAGTGAGCTTTCGAACACGCATCCCGATCGCCGCGTAGTCGTCATTACAACCAAGAAGGTTGATGAATCGCTCGTCATTCGCGTATCTGACTGGGGTAAAGGTATACCAAAAACTGTCCGTCGTCATTTATTCCAGCCGTCCAAGAGCAGCAAAAGCTCAGGCATGGGATTGGGCCTCTATATTGCCAAGCAAATTGTAGAACTCGAATTCCTCGGTTCACTTCATCTCAACATGCATACTAATCACACTGAGTTCATTATCGCACTACCACTTGCACCTCCCGAAACCACAGGAATCACCCAAGCGCTTACTGCTGAACCTGTTCGGGCGGCAGATGAGCCTGTTTCGCAAACGTAAAGCCAAAGGTACTGCCCTTGCCCTCTTGGCTCCTAAAGACAACAGCACCACCTTGGGCCATGATAACTTTCTTGGCCATAAAGAGCCCCAAGCCAGTACCATCTGGACGGGCACGCTTAGCATTATTTGCACGGTAAAACTTGCTAAAGAGGTGGTGTTGCTCTGACCGTGGCACGCCCATGCCATCGTCAACAACCGTGAACTCAATAGCCTGTGGACGCTCAACGAGGTTAACAGTAATGTGGCCACCACTCGGCGTGTAGTAAATGGCATTATCAATGAAATTCATAATGACCTGGCGCAGCTTGGTTTCATCAAATAGCAGTACCGGAAAGTGTGCAGGCTTGCGATAAGTCAACTCAAGGTTGCGTCCCTTAGCGGTCTCGACAAGCTGCTTGACCTCTTCGCCAACAACATCAGCCAAGCTCGTAGGAATAGGCTCGATAATAAACTTGCCGGTGCGCAAGCGCGATACATTCAAAAGGTCAGAAATCAGATACACCATACGCTGTGAGCTAATAAATGCTTGTGTCAACAGCTTCTTCTGCATAGGATCAAGCGGACCAGCATCTCCATCGAGCACCATGCTCACATATCCCTTAACGCTCGTAAGCGGTGTACGCAGCTGGTGCGATGCCATGCTTATAAAGTCGTCTTTTGTTTCATCAAGCTGGCGCAACTTCTCGTTTGTTCGGCGCAACTTGCGTGTCGCCTCCTCAACTCGCTGCTCAAGGGTAACGTTGAAACGCTGGATTTCATCAAATCGCATCGCATTTTGAATGGCAATCAATAGCTCGTTAACCGTTGCTTCAATCACACGACGGTCTTGCCCGTTGTACGGATTGCCGCTCTTCTTGCTGCCCAAAACCAGATAGCCAAGCACTTCATTGTGTGTTGTTGAGCTAATTCGAGCTACTACTGCGATGTCATTTTTCTGCATGGCAAGCTGTGAGCGCGAGTGCTCGTCAGCCAAATAATCAACAATAACGACCTTCTCGTGTTGGGCGGCTGCCAGATTTTCGATAACTGTAAAGTCAGGCGCCGCTACGCTCCGGTCAGAGCCGTAAATAGTAAATTTATGCTTCGAACCAGATTTTACAATCAAGAAGCTACTGTAGTTTGATTTGAGCGTTGTCTGCAGCAGTTGCGAGACCGAGTTCAATAGTATGTCGAGCTCGAGCGTCGACACGAGTATGTGATTTAACTTGCCGATGTATGCCTCGGTCTGATAGGCATCGCGGTAAAAGAGACCATTCGTGATACGGTCGAAAAAGAGCTTAACTGGGCGGAATGTCACCGCCATAATAACTGCCGTAGCTGCAAATGCGGCGCGCTCTGTGTACGACGCGCTCGTGCCATCTCCAAAGAGTTTGCCAATGAGTGTAAAGGCTACGCTACCGTACACAGTGCCGATGGCCAGTACGGCAAGCAGGTAGCCCACCGAGCGAGCCACCACAATACGAATGTCAAATAACCGATGCCGTATGATTCCGTACGCAGTAGCACCCACATAGAAGCTCGATGCAATAGGACCAATCCAGATAAGTTGGTAATTTCCAAAGCCCGGCAGCAGCAAGTTAAAGAACACGCCGAGCACACACGATAACAAGTAACCATCAAAGAAGATACCTGCCTGCAACCGATACAAGCCTTTTTCAGTGAATGTCTTCTTATATATAGGATAGAGCGTCATTGCAAATGCCACGGCTAAGTACGCGGCGTACATGGTATACGGAATCCGGTTAAGAATTATTTCCTTTCCCCATTCGTGATATACCAGCCCGCCAAAGAACCAGCTAGTATCGAGTACGAGCGGCAATGCTATAGCCACCAAGCCCGCCAGGACAAAGCCGAGCTTACCAAGCTTTAAGCGCCCTCCCGACGGGAAGGTATCGGCGAAAGCAACCGATGACGTCACAATGATCAGGGGTGCAACATAGTAAAACTTAGCCCAGGCAATCGCCGTATCGGCTTCGTTAACAGCCAGAAAAGCTGCAATACCAAGCACCCACGAAGCAACGCCGACCGCAAGACCAAAGAACGCGATGTTCATAGGCTTACGCACATTGCGGCTAAATACAGCAAGGCCAACGAGTAAGTTGAATATCCCAACAAGCAGTAGTAGCGCAATCTTAAGTGTCACGGTTACGCTTATTGTATCAAATGTCAGCCAGTGATGGCAGCCTTAGGCGGCAGTTGCAAAGTATTGCTGCACACTATCTTGCACAGTACGCGGCTTGTCGATGGTCACAACCATATAGACGCCATCTTTTGGCAAGAACATGCGAACCGACGAAGTCGGGATGCCCGCATCCTGAATAATCTTCATGACATCATCAGGCGTACGAGTCTCTACGTAGGGCCATCGAACAGCACCCATTGTAAAGTCGAGGTTTGGGCGATCGGCACGCATCTGACCAAAAATCATACGGCCACCATCTTTAGTCAAATCATAGTTAGAACGCAGAAATTCAGCAGGATCAACGCCCAAGTTTTCACCGGTATATTCAAAGATGCCCATAAGGTCCATAACATCAGGACGACGGTCTTCGCCGTTGGCCATCAACTGGGCCTTGAGACGCTGCATCGATTCTTTACGGAAGATGTTTGCTCGTCGTTGGTCGATGGCGCCTGTAAATCCAATTTCTTCACCAAGCTCTTGCGTCGTACGCATCGCGTTTTCATCAAGGTCGAGCAGTGTCAGATTTGGACGAACACCAGCGTGCATTGCTGCCTTCATGGCTGGCAGCGCTGTACCACACGCCACGCTCATCCAGTTCATAGAGTCGCGCTTTTCAGGATGCTCATTAATATACATACGAGCAGACTCCGCCAAGATTGCTGCACGGCTACGGATTCCGATAGCGTCAGTACAGTTCGTCATCCACTTACGAGCCAGAGGGTCCTCAACAGAAGTTGGGTCAGCGAGTGGCGTCAGTGCACGAGCAGATGGTACGTCTCTGTGCCACGCGGCAAGTGTTGGGCTAATACGGAAGAGTTCTTCGCTCGTTACTGCATCACCCCATTCAACAACATTTTGAATCTCACCACCTTCAATGTTGTAGGCAACTTCTTGCCGACGCTGCCAATGCCCTGCTTCGCGGCGGGCCTTGGCCATATTATTAAGCGCGGTTTCTTCGCGCTGCACCATTTCAAATGCTTCAGGGTCTTCGTTGATGCCATCGACAATATACGGGTCGGCAACACTCACTTCGGCTACACTATGAGGTCGGCGGCTTGGATCAATACCAACCGAATCAGGTGACATGGGCTGCACGTCAGCAATTTCAGCCAAGCGGAAGCGTTCTGGCGGCTGAGCAGCAATTTCAAGACGGTTAATAGTTGGCGCACTCATTGTGATATTCCTCACATTCAAAAAATATTTACACACATTTGTCAAATTCCTGAGTGGAAAAAAATAGGCAATATCGTACGCAGTGGTTCGATATTGCCTATTTAGTCTTCTAAGAATCTAATCTTATATGCTAAGATCTACTCTAGATTATACACCATATGACAACTTTTGCAAGGTTTTTGTTTAACTTGCTTGTGTTTGCGGCGATTCTAACACCATACCGTTACGCATAGTGAGTGTATGCGTGGCAAAGCCATTAGCTTCATCGTCATGACTAATCATGATGGCCGTCATGCCGTATGTGTCGCAGACATCAACCAGAGCACCTAATGCTTGATGTCGGTCACTTTCCGAAAGCGCACTCGTTGGTTCGTCGAGTACAAGGAGCTCCGGCTTTGGCACAAGGAGCGCCCCCAGTGCGATACGCTGCTTCTGGCCACCCGACTTCTGCCCTGTTTCATGCTCCAATATGTGATCAATACCAAGGCGACGCGCAACCTCGAGCGCATCGAGTCCTTCACCAAATCGACGGTCCGAAACTTGGGCTGCTTCTTCGAGGTTTTGGTGGACAGTCCAACTGTCATTAAGGTCGGGGCGCTGCAAATAGATGCCTACATGATTACGAAGCATGCGATCGCGATCTTTCGCGCTCAGCACACCATCCGGAGTGCGGCTCAACATCCGTAAGTGACGACGAGGCGTCGGTGGGCCGTACAGAGGTTGCCCAAAGAGCTCCACTGATCCGCTCGTCACCTGTTCGGGCTGTACGTTACCGATGAGAGCGTTGAGAAGCGTCGTCTTACCGGCGCCGCTTGGGCCGACAACCAGCAGGCGATCACCACGCTTAACAGAGATTGAGACATTGCGCAAAATTGGCTCACCGTCAGGCGTCGAAACTGATAGATTTCGTGCTTCTGCGATAACAGTCGGGGTTTGTTCGATTCGTTTCATGGTTTACCTCGTTACCCTTGTTGGATCAATTCTTTTACGCAGCTTAGATAGGGGTAGCAAACTGCCAATAACTGAAGCCATCGCGACACCTGCGCCCACGAGCAGTTCGTGCACACCCACACCCGCACGAAAGCCCATCTCGGTCGCATTAACCAGCATTGTGGCAGGAATTGCAGCCGCCCCGCCGAGGGCGCTCGCCATAACGCCTTCTTTTGCGGTGCGAAGAACTTCGGCACTACGCAGCAAGTTAACGCCAAAGCCGCGCGCCATGCGCGATGCTAGTTCGCGGCGGTTTCGCTCCATGCGAGCCGTAATACTACCGACCAGCGCCACTACTGCGACGCCACCGGCAATAAGCTCAAGCACGCTCGTGATCGGCTTTACGTTTTTGACCCAAAACTCTTTGCTGTTGTCGATGTACTGCTGCTTTGAGATTACTTCGGCTGGCGTGCCGGCAACATGTGCCTCTTGCAAAATTGTGTGCGCAGTTGCGGGGTCGGTATCAAGAATAACTGCATGGTCAGTGCCCTTGCCTAATTCTTGGCGGTCCAAGCAGTGCTGTACTGCTGGGCGATCCATAATGATGCCGACGCGATTAATGGCTGACGTATTCTCGGTCTGCCCGGCAACAACAGCCGAAAAACCGCTGAGCTCAATCTGAGAACCGGTTTTGACATGAGCAGCCGCATCAATAATCACCGGGATGGTTCGGCAGTCGCTTTCCGGATTCCAGTGAGCGGGCGATGTTTTTGGCAAATCCATGCCAAGCACCAAGTCGGTGGCGGGCTCCTTGCCGTCTGCTTTCATGACACCTAAGTTAAGATCAAACGGGCGAGCGGTTACGTTATGAGCAGCTGCCGCTTTCACAATCTTATTACTCGCCTCGCTGGGCAGTGAACCTTGCGCCATTGGCATGAGGTCGGCATATGGCACAATCATAGTTTTACCAGGTATGGCTTGGTCGAGTGCGTAGATTGGGCGGCTTGGCCCTTCGGCTACTTCAGTAGCGATACCCGCAGTCATAGCGCCAAACATAGCGGCTGCGATAGGCACTGCTGGCAGGCGACTTGTGAGCGTTGCTTGTAATGCACGTCGCCCCAACCCCTTGTTGCTGCCATCAGCATGCGGCTCTTTGCTAGAGCTTTGGTCGAGCCATTTAGCTTTTGAATTAAAACGAGCGGTTACTTTGACGGCGCCAATTGTTGTCAAAGCCAACGGAAAGGCAATGGCACCAAAGTCGGCAAGTCCACCGTCTATGGAATTTACTGCATGCTGCGCTTCGGGAACATAGGGCACTTCTTGTGTTACGGCGTGATTGCTATCACTCATTTCGAGAGCCGCAATAGCCGCACCACTTGCGAGGCCAGCCGTAAGCATAGCTGCGCCCACATACGTACCTACCCGTCGTTCATGACGGTGTACTGCAGCATGTGCTGCCGAGGACTCTGCGACTGCTTGTTTTTCCATGGCATAACCACCTTCTCAAACAAAAAGACACCCCAGGAGTCTTGCTCCGGAGATGTCTTGGTCTACTAAATAACTATCTTTCGATTGTTGCGCCGCATTGTACGAGAAAATAAAGGAATTGTCAAGGGCCACAGGCGCCACTACTAGCATGTATACACGCTTATGTAAAAATTTCAATGGCCTGCTGGGCTACCCATCAGATTAGCTTGTGATATCTTTCACAACTACCTATACGAGATGTATGTTGCGAGCTGCGGCGACTATATGCTACTACTTAACTATATCCATTTATCAATATTTATAATTTGGAGCAAAATGTCAGCCACCAGTTTTAAGGCAATTGTCATCGAAGACGATCAAGACCTGCAATACATCTACAAATTAAAACTGGAACGTGAAGGATTCAATGTTGTGACGGCCTCGAATGGCCTTGAGGGCCTACTACAAGTAGAGACCTTTAAACCACACATTATTCTGCTCGACCTTATGATGCCGATCATGAACGGCACCGAGATGCTTGCGCGCCTCCGTGCCGAAGCATGGGGCAGCGACATCCGTGTCATCGTGCTAACAAATATAAGTAAAGATGAGGCGCCGCAAGCGCTTCGTTTTTTACATGTGGACCGATATATCGTCAAAGCGCATCACACACCAGCACAAGTTGTAGACATTGTTCACGAGATTCTTGGCAAACCGACAACATAGTTGTAAAAGACGACAGTCGCCATGATACACTAGATTTACAAAGGATAAGGGATATGACCACTAAAGTAGCAATCATCGAAGACGACCAAGCAATCTCGCAGATGTACCGTATTAAGTTTGAAGCTGAAGGCTATACCGTAGAGACGGCCGAAAACGGCAAACTCGGCCTGGAGCTCGTTGAAAAGATGCGTCCAGACATCATTCTGCTCGACCTTATGATGCCTGTTATGAATGGTGAAGAAATGCTCGCCAAGCTCCGTAAAACGACCTGGGGCAAAGACTTAAAGGTTATTATTCTGACTAACCGTGGAGAGCAAGAAATTCCGCCCGCTGTACGCGAACTGAATGTAACTGCACTCATCTTGAAAGCCGATATGACACCGCGGCAAGTTGCTGAACTAGTTAAGACAAAGTTGGGCGAAAAATAATATGCAGGTTGCAATTGTCGGCTTTGGCCTTGAAGGACAATCAGCACTCGATTACTGGCAGCGGCAAGGCGCCGATATTACCATCTGCGACCAAAACACAGACCTACAGTTGCCTGCAAATGTCCACGGACAGCTGGGCGCGCAGTATCTGCATGACCTTGGTCGCTTCGATGTTATCGTCCGTTCGGCGGGCATTGCGCCAAGCATCTTACTTGCCGACAACCCGGGTATTGCGCCAAAAATTACCTCAGTTATCAACGAGTTCTTACGTGTTTGCCCAACTAAAAACATTATTGGCATTACAGGCACAAAGGGCAAAGGTACGACCTCTACTCTCACAACTCAGATGCTCGAAGCTGCTGGCAAAGAGGTCTTTTTGGGTGGAAACATCGGTGTTTCGCCATTCGACTTTCTGCCTAAGCTAAGTAAAGACTCATGGGTAGTCCTGGAGCTATCAAGCTTCCAATTGATCGACATTCAGCATGCACCCCATATTGCCGTTTGCTTAATGGTCGTTCCAGAGCACCTGAACTGGCATGCCGACATGGACGACTACATAACTGCCAAGTCGCAGCTATTCTCACACCAATCGCCCGAAGATACTGCAATTTACTTTGCCGACAGCCCTGTCTCGCACCAAATTGCTAGCAATAGCCCTGGAGCAAAGCTGACGTACTATGCCGCGCCAGGCGCTTACGTCGAGAATGACGCCATTGTTATCGATAACCACGAGATCTGTAAATTAGACGAACTCAAGCTACTCGGCGCACATAACTGGCAAAACGCTTGCGCCGCCGCCACAGCCGTCTGGCAAGTCGTACAGTCTGTTGATGCCATTCGCACAGTGTTGACGACGTTCAGCGGCCTACCGCAGCGGCTCGAATTTGTCCGTGAACTTGACGGCATTAAGTACTACAACGACTCATTTGGTACCACCCCCGAAACGGCAATTGTCGCCCTGCAAGCATTTACGCAACCCAAGGTAATTATTTTGGGCGGCTCTGACAAAGGCGCTTCATACGACGGACTGGCGCAAGCGGTTGTTGCCAATAACGTACGCGCTGCGGTTGTCATCGGCAGTACTGCACCAGCAATTACGGCCGCACTGCAAGCCCAAGGCTTCAGCGCTATCGTTCCAGGCGGCGAAACAATGGCTGACATTGTTGCGGCTGCTCGACAGCAGGCCAAGCCAGGCGATGTGCTGCTATTGTCAACGGGTTGTGCAAGCTTTGGTCTATTTAAAGACTACAAGGACCGCGGCAACCAGTTTAAGCAAGTTGTCCAAGGCCTGTAAGTACTTTGCGCACCTGCGCAATAATTGCCTGCTCGGGTTGTATTACCTGAGCGTGTCCCTCCGCCATAGTCTGAATAGTCTCTTGGATCCAGTGATAGTGGGTGCAGCCCAGTACGATAACGTCCGCGCCCTGTGTGCACACGTCAATAATTTGCTGGCGAATAAGCGCTTCGTTAACCTGGTTGTGCTCAATCATGTAGGCCCAATCATTACAGGCTGGTTCGAGTACTGTAATACCTTTAGCATAGGTTTTTTTAAGCCACGCGTATCGTGGGCTCGATAGCGTAAGCGGTGTCGCGCATACGGCAATTATACCAGTCTTGGTTTGTTCTGCCGCTGGTTTGACCATCGGCTCTACCCCTACCAACGGAATCGCTATACGCTCACGCAGTTCGGTAATTATGGTGGTAGTTGCGCTGTTGCAGGCAATAACAATTACCTGACAGCCATCGTCTACTAAGCCTTGTAAAATTGGCACAATAAAGCTCAGCAATTGCTCGGGCGTTTTGTCGCCGTAGGGTACATGCTGAGCATCATTCCTGAATATAACAGCGCTGTCAGGAAAGGCGCGTCCAAGCGCCCTAGCAACAGACTTGCCGCCCATACCCGAGTCAAAGACGCCGATTGTCGACATGTTTAGTCTTTTTGAGATTCAGCCACGCGGCGTGCCGCACGAATGACGTTTTCGAACAAAGCACAAACAGTCAGTGGACCAACCCCGCCCTTAGTAGGCGTAATGCTTATATCTTCGCGCTCATAAACTTCGGGCGCAACATCACCCACTGTCTTGCCGCCTTCACTTGCCACACCTGCGTCCACAACAACTGCGCCTTGCTTAATCATGTTGGCATATAAAATAGCTGGACTGCCAGTTGCCGTAATAATAATATCTGCCTGCTCAGTTTCGGCATTTAAGTCGGCTGTCTCTCGATCGGCAACATGCACATCAACTCCGGATGCACCGAGCATACGCTCCAGTGGTGCGCCCACAAGCTTGCCGCGCCCGATAAGTAGCACTCGCTTGCCACGAAAATCGATGTTGTAACCTGCCAAGAGCCACAAAATCGCCATTGGGGTCGCTGGGTCAAATGTCGTGTCCTTATTTAGGCCGTCGACATCCTTTTGAGGCGAGACGAGGTTAACAATTTCGTCAGTTTGCGTAGGATCTTCGAGCGGCAACTGCACAATAATACCGTGGACGCTCGCGTCTTCGTTAAGCTGCTTGATAGTTGCAGCAGCATCCGCTTGAGCAATACGATGCACGTCAACGTCAATTGCAATATCTGCACCATAACGCTGCTTAACACGCATGTAGATATCGATCACTGGATTGTCGACAGTAACAACAATTGCTAGCTTCGGCTGCACGTGCCACGCCTGACGCAACGCACGAACGTCGCGCACTTGACGCTCTTGGATATATTCGGCTAGCTCTTTACCATTTAGTAATTTCATCAACACCCATTGTAACAGATAAGTTTTTAGTATGTAATAGTCAGATGCAATGTGCCGGCCCCCACTTTACACCCGCCGAGCGTCCTCCTACGAGCGCTTACGCTGGCGTTCCGCTTCCATTTGGCGATAAGCTAGAGCCCACCGAAATCCTCCCCTTGCCGCCGAGCGTCCTCGAGACCGAGCTCGATCACTGGATAATGGTCCACGATGCTGCCGCTCATGCGAAGAATGAAAGTATTGCGAGCGTCGCAAAAAGTCTCGGATTACTTATAAGCGACTTGGCCGTCAAACAGGCCAGAATGTCTACTATACAGAGAGCCTTGCTATACCCAGACATAACCACCACGCTCGCGATATCGCGCTGGGCGCGCCATTGCGATATTTCGCATGACACATTCAGCTCAGAGAAACTGAGCAGCGAGCATACTGACGACCAGTTGCATGTGTTTGATTTCGTCGACCCCGGCCTGCACCAATCACGAGCGCACCTCCCCGCCGAAACCCTTGCTAATATGTCCAACGCGCCAGAGCGCCAGGACATTCCCCCGGTCAGCTATTTTGAGAGTGACGACCTCTATGTACAAGTAGTGCGGCCAGCTATGCCTACGGTGAAGCTGCAAGAAAGATACCACCAGCTTGTTGGCGAGGCATTTCCGGAACATAGCTTCGTCACTGTCGTGCCCCGGATTAAAAGGACATTTCTGTATGGCCCATCCTAGTGAACATTTCCATACGCAGATAGAGCGACCGCCAATCACCGCCTACATTGGGCCACCCTTCTTGCCTGAACGCCCTGATGAAGTATCACAAGCAATATTGCCACGAGCCGAACTTTTGACCGAAGAAGTCCTGCATTGGCACTCCGTTGCGCAACACGCCAAAAATCTTGGTCGAATAACACTCCTGGAGATAGCCCAGGCCGAAAGGGCCCACATGCGACAGATCAACAGCCATGACCCTCGCAACCATCCCAGCACAGACACCGCAAAATGGATCGATACCGCAGCAGTGGTCGTGGGTATTTCGCGCTTCGCCGACCACATTGGCATTAATACAGGTGCACGGCAAGCCGATGCAGGCGTGGACGAGGCGGGCCATGATCTTGGCGAAGGTCTCGTCCAAATAGCCTACTCAAACCTCAGCCTGCGGGCCTCGAGTGTCCTCATGCACAATGACCTCCTCGAAGAGAGTGGCATTATCTTCCCTCAGGACAACAACCAACACTATTTCGACTTTCCGACAGTATTTGTACAAGCTGTATCACCAGCCCGGCCGCCAAAAGACCTACAAGACAGGCATTTGCGCGCCACCGGTGAACGCCTTAACGTCTACGATTTTACTATGTTTGTGCCACGCGTTAAGCGTTCGTTCTGGGTGCCACCGGCAAATCCTTTCGCAAAATAGGACATAAGAGACTTGTCAAAACAGAGGTAATGGTGTACAATACTTCTGTTCAATCAAGAACGGGCCACTAGCTCAGCTGGTTAGAGCGTCTGCCTCTTAAGCAGAATGTCCTGGGTTCGAGTCCCAGGTGGCCCTCCAAATGCAAGCTTTCTAAAAGACTCCTTCGGGAGTCTTTTTGTTATAGTGAAGGCATGAAGAAAAATCTAGTCGTAACCGCAACATTGCTATTCTTACAAATTGCTATCTTATTTGGAGGAATTTGGCTCTCGATCAGCCTAAGAAGCGATTGCTCACTTACATCAGATCAATTTGGGATGTGGCAATGCACCACGAATACTGATCCAATTACGGCTCCACTCATTGCCTTCATCATTCTGCCACCGTTATTCGCTAAGTTTATTCTTGCAAAATTAGGCCATAAGATTTCCTGGAAACGACTTGTCATTACACATGCTATCGTTGCAGTTCTCGTGTGGGGAACTCTAAATTATTTAGACTCACCAAATTGTGGGTGCGGCGGAGCATAGTCCTGATAAGCTCTACTGTGGCCCTCCAAATGCAAACTTTCTAAAGACTTCTTATTCAAGAAGTCTTTTTGTTTGCTATCATGAATGAATGCGAACGATAAACCGTAAAATTGTAGGCGCCTTTATTTTTTCCAGTGACGACAAAATACTTCTTGGCCACAACAAAAAAGGCGGCACGTATCAGGGGATGCTCGTAATCCCAGGCGGCGGCATTGAAGAAGGTGAAACTGAGCTTGAGGCGGTTAAACGTGAAATACTCGAGGAGACTGGCGTTAACCTGGCGAGTGCCACAATCACGCAGCTGGACAATGTCGCAACTGGCGAGAGCGAGAAGACCCTCAAAGACACAAACGAAGTTGTGCTTATGAAAATGCAATTCTTTGACTTTACAGCTAAGCTAAACGAAACCGCCGACCAAGTAAGCTTGAGATTCGATGATGATTTTGGTGATGCTCAATGGTACTCCGCTGAAGAACTGCGAAACGCTCAAATGGGTCCAAATACCAAATTGACACTACAAAAGCTCGGCTTTCTAGCCGCTTAGCTGCGCGAAGACCCGCCACGCATAGGTGTACTTGGCTTAATCTTTGCTAAAATGGACCTCATGGATATAAAAGCATCAATCAGCGAAGACAACGGCATTGCTACACTAACCAACGATGACCTACAGGTATTAAGCGTAGGCATCTCGACCGGCGGCGTCGCCGAGATTCGTATGGCCGAGGCAAATCCCAAGCGACATATTGTCGCTACCACCATCGACCAAGAAGGCGTGGCATTTGCCAAAAAGTACATCGCAGAGAAACACCTCGATAGCCAGATAGAAGCAAAGATAGAAGATGTGGCAGATCCGCTACCCTATGCCGATGCCAACTTTGACTATATTTACGCGAGGCTTGTGCTCCACTATTTACCCAAAGATAAGCTGACAAAAGCGCTTGCAGAGCTGTACCGCGTGCTCAAGCCAGGCGGTAAGCTATTCGTAGTAGTGCGTTCGACAAAATGCCCTGATGCTACACGCCCAGAAGCCCATTTTGATCCTGAAACCAACCTCACAGCTTGTACATTCATCGACGAAAAAACCGGCAAAAGCCATTCGTTCAGCCGCTTCTTTCACACCGAGGAGTCCATCAGTAAGTATGTGGCTGAAGCTGGATTTACCGTTGCCTACACAAAAGCATACGACGAACACCTATACGTAGACTTTATGCGCACCGAACTTTCCCCACTGACCGACAACGTCATTGAACTATTAGCCAACAAATAATTGTTGCACGCAGCTATTCTTAGGCTCCCTCGGCATCAACTGGGACACTACTCTATTTACAAAGTAGCAAAATACTCGATACGACCATCAGGCCAGCCAGTGCATAGCGCGCAAATTGTTCACCATTTTTGATAGCAATGTGTGTCCCGATATGGCCGCCAATCCAGGCGCCCACGAGGCCAGCAGCAGCAAATGACCATACAATTAACCCCTGAGGCGCCAGTACGGCAAATAACACCACTGCCTGAACGAGCGCAGCAATTCTTTTGGTTACGTTCGCCTCAAGGGCTGTCATTCCCATACAAAATAGCATCGGAACAAACAATAACGCCGCAAAGCCAGCGCTAAAAATAGCGTTCGCGAACCACAACAGCGTAAATAAGCCGTAACCAATAATCATCATATGCTTACTTCGCGCGCCTGGCAGGAACAATCCCTTTTTGATAAACAATGTGGGGATCATTACAAGCAAAAATACGCCGATGAACTTCTCATAGGCGCCAGCATGCACGTTGGGCAATACAAACGTCGCAATAATAGTGGCGGCAACTGTCACGAGCGTCAGCGGGTACACAATACGTCGATTCAAAAGTGAGGTACGTCGCGCTGCAACAAGTGATCCGCCTGACAAGCCCAGGCCAATCACCGAGCCAACGGCAATGTTTTGCTGGGGTGTCAGGCCCACCAGCAAAAAGTAGGGCGTCATTATAAAGCCACCGCCACCTCCGCTCATACCGCTTAAAATGCTCGACAGCAAGACAACGCAAAAAGTAATAAAAGTAGTTTCCATGTAGTTCCTTACATCTAAAAAGTAGTAATTCCAGAAGAGAATCTGCCCAGGTTGGGTCAGCCGCAATTGTTGCGGAATTCTGTTTTGTACTACAAAGAGAATAGTTGTTGAACTACATAATACCACTAATGTTTAAAAATGTCAATCACTGCACCGCCGCGAACATGAGGCCACCTCTTTAAAGAAGCCTAGCCTAGGGTTGGATTGTACATATAAACCTGCACGGGCGCGTCACCCTTGTACATCATAGAGCCGATAGCATCATGCTTAATCGGGGCGATCTGGCCGCGCTTGCCATAGGCGTCTCTTGCTAGTTCGAGACCAGGGACTGTCTCTGTCATGCTAGAGGTTGTAAACATAGGCACGTTACCAGCAGCCTCGCGGAGTACTTGCCCTGCAGCCATGTGCAGCCCCTCTTGGTCGCTGACACTACCAATCAGTCGATAGTCGATATACGTTCCTTGCACGGGCGTATTCCTGCTCTCCATAACAAAGCTTCTGCTAGCAGCAATAACACCAATGCCCACCGGGCAGCGAAACGCCGACGAATCATAGCCCTCATACTGCTCCTCGCCATAGTAGATAACGCCGACTTCGAGCTCTTTTTCTAGCATCGTAGCGATGATCCCTCGCCACACATGGCGCTTGCCCCCCTCGAACATCTGCATGAACTGTTGCCATGAGTCTGCGGCTTTGGGCTCGATACCGGGCAAAACTTGCCCCTCAAGTTCAATCGCATGGCGCAATGATCGTTTCAGTGAAAAAGGCTCAAGATATGCGCCCATATGCTATTCCTTGGTATCTTCTATGTCGCTCTGCTTCGCATCTTCCTCTGTAGTAGGTAGTGCTTCGGAGGTGACAGGCAGCTTATGGTGGCGGCGTTTGCGGATCCAGAAAAACCCGACCGCTCCAAGTGCCAGGACAACGGCGCCAATAGCCATAGCCAGCCATGGCGTGCTATGTGCTTTGGTAGTATGGGTCGTTGATTGCTTAGCCGTTACTGCGGCCTGGGTAGCCTTTTTAGACACCGTAAATGTAAGCAATGTCTGTTTGGCTGAAGTTTTCTGGGTGGCCGAGTCAAATACCGTGGCGGTAATCGCATGATCCCCTTCTTCGAGACCATCAACTATATATGACCAAGCGCCCTTGCTGTCAGCCACAACACTTGCCTCACGGGGGTTTGAGCGGATAAATAAGTTTACAGTGCCCTTTGGAATCGTCGTGCCTTTGATTTCGATAGACTTACCGTACTTTACCGTTAAGGTATCGCCCGACTTGAAGTCGAGTGTTTTGTCGTCAACGCGAACCTCGTTCAGTGTAGGTGCTACCGGAGCGCCGGGTACAGTTGC
>Ga0157371_10001432_pt1 | contig 24789 bp, 22 predicted proteins | sample C45metaG_FD_113462 | JGI IMG/M metagenome (GOLD analysis project Ga0157371, IMG submission 113462) | Corn rhizosphere microbial communities from Kellogg Biological Station, Michigan, USA - C4-5 metaG | ecosystem: Host-associated > Plants > Roots > Rhizosphere > Soil | place: USA: Michigan...
ACCAGCTTAAAGGTGGCCATTCCAGGTAAACTGACCACAGCGAACTTCCTGCTCGGCATCGCTTATCCGGAGCTAACCAACAAGGTGCTAACCGTATTCTCCGATATTGAGAATGCGGTACTAACCGGAGAAGTAGACATGGGCCTGATCATTCACGAAAACCGCTTTACCTATGCGGAAAGAGGGCTGCATAAGATTGTCGACCTGGGTAGTTTCTGGGAGAACTTAACCGGCTGTGCCATCCCACTTGGGGGCATTGTGATCAACCGGAACCTGGATGCGGAAATTCAGCAAAAGGTGAACAGGATCCTGCGGAAGTCAGTAGAATTTGCGTTCGCAAACCCGAAATCAGGTTTAAGCTTTATCCGGGAGCATGCTCAGGAAATGGAAGAAGCCGTAATGTACAAGCACATTGAACTGTACGTAAACCAGTATTCGCTTGATCTGGGTGTGGAAGGCCGTAAAGCCATTGATATTCTGTTTGATATGGCACAGCAGAAAGGACTGATCCCGCAGCTATCAAATAGCCTTTACGTCAATAATTACTAGTTACAAGGCCCGTCGGGGATTTCTTTGGTGATCTTCAGCAGTTTGGTAACGACCATGGTGGAGTCGTAATCTGCATTTACCTTTGCGGTATCCGACTTCACCAGATGGCATTCGACCTCAATATATACCGGAACATACGGCTTTTCGAAGTTCATTTTGCTATAGGCGAGTTCCAGTCCTTTGGAACTGTCAGCAACCCAGTATTCGCGTCCTTCCTGGCAGTCCGCAAAAGATCTGATCTCCGGACCATAACTGTACAAGCCTTTTAAAACAATAGTCTTCTCGTCCTGCTTATCTGCTGGCTTGCGGTTGCAAGCGCTCACACCGATAATAAGTACCAAAATAAGGATTACAGTTTGTATGCTTTTCATATCTACAAGTCTTGATTGACGTCGTTAATCTTTTTTACGCTAAGTCGGGCAGACAACGCGGAGGCGATAAAGGAGAACAAGCTCACGGTAACAAATACGAGCAAGAAATCAGTCCACTTAAATGCAATTGGATAGGAATTGGAGATCATCAGGTTCTCCTGAGACATCTTGACAAAGCCATATTTCTGCTGCAACAGGCAGAATATAAAGCCTATAATCAGTCCAATAACGCAGCCTGCCATCGTAATCATCATCCCTTCCAAAAGAAATATCTGCTTAATAAATTGTTTGCCTGCACCTAAACTCCTCAAAATGGCTATATCCTTTAGCTTGTCTATGACCAGCATCGTTAATGAACCGATAATATTGAAGATCGCGATGATCAGAATAAAGGTTAAGATAATGTATACCGCCCACTTCTCAGTACCCAAAATGTTATACAAAACCTTGTTCTGCTCGATCCGGTTTTTAACGCTGAACGATTTCCCAATCTTTGATTCCAGGTCCTCTTTAAAGTCATCTGCATCCACCCCGGGTACCAGGTTGATCTCTATAGAGGAGATCTGATCCGGCTCTCCAAGCAGCTTTCTGGCGAAGCTTAGCGGCACAATGGTGATGTTATCAAAATCCTGCTGCACTTCAAATATACCAGCAACCGGAAGCGCGAGCGTGGTCAGATCCTGCCCTGGGAATACGGAAGCGGTTTTCAGGCCTTTTTTAGGTGAGTAGATCTGAAGTGTTGTAAATGGATCGTTGGTATTTACCATCAAATAATTTTGAATCGCAGAACCAATTACGGCATTGGAGCCCGCGCGGTTTTTAAGCACGAACTTTCCTTGTACGGTGATGCTGTCCAGGCTTTTATTCTTCAGGTAATCGGAGCTCACCCCTTTTACCAAACCTACGCATTGCCGCTTGTTGTAGATCAGCAGGGCGTTTTCAGCCAACACCTCGGTATACGAATAGATCTTCGGATTCTTCTTCAGGTTCTCAAAATAGGGCCGGTCCGCATTAAAAGTCTTGCCCTTCAAGGGTGCAACGACGATCTGCGGCGTTATCGTATTAAACATCTTCAACACCACCTGTTCAAAGCCATTAAACACCGAAAGGATGATGATCAGGGCGGCACTACCCACAAAGACACCAACCACCGATATCGTGGATATGATGTTGATGGCATTGGTAGACTTCTTAGCAAAAAGGTACCTGCGGGCAATATAAAATGGTGTATTCAAAACCCTTGTTTAGGTTAAAAATGGATTGTTTTTCTTTTCAAAGCCTATGGTGGTCGACGGTCCGTGTCCGGGGAATACCTTACACTCTGCAGGCAGAACAAACAGATTTTCCTTGATGCTCTGGATCAGCTGCGCATGATTACCACCCGGCAGATCCGTACGCCCGATGCTATTATAGAAGAGTACGTCTCCACCGATCAGGAAGTTATCCGGCTCGGAGTAGAAGCATAAATGCGCCGGTGAATGACCAGGTGCAAAGATCAGGTCCAGCGTACTGTTCCCAAAGGAAACCGTTCCATGCTCTTCCAGGAACACCTCGGGCTCAGGTGACAATTCATACTGCATGCCCATGGTTGGCGCATAGCCCGGAACAGCTTGCAACAGCTGAAGCTCCCCTTTATGAAACTGGGGTTTAAGCGACCAGTTATCGTACACGAACTTATTCCCGAACACATGATCAATATGGCAATGCGTATTCAACAGCAGCACAGGCTTCAAACCTGCACTCTTAATGAACTTTACAAATTCGTTCTGCTCAGCCGCATCGTACATCCCCGGATCGATAATCACGCACTCACCGGTTTCGTCAAATAGCACATAGGTGTTCTCCTGGTAAGGATTACATGTAAATTGTTTAATGTTGATCATGTCTGAAAATTATTTTTTCCATTTAAAGGAGTTGATCATCACGTCGATATCCTGCTTAATAAAATTAATCACTGGCTGAATAGAATCATACTGTGGACGCTCATTAAAATAAAGGGCACCCCGGAAGTAGTTCTTTGCACTGTCTGTCAAGAAAAACTGTACGGATGAAGCGGCATTACCATCTATAGCATAATAGATGCCGTAAACTTTTTTTTCAGGATAATTAACCAGTTTCTGATCGATCGCATCGGCTTTAATCGTGTGTTTAAAAGCGAGTTCCCTTGCGTATTCTACCAGTTTGGTAAATTCTTTTGCAGATTCAATGCGGTGATAAGTGAGGTGTAAACGCCCGTTAAACTGTGGAAAAACAAGGTTATTCCAGCAGGGCTGGGCATTTTTATCACTATCGGGGACCATTTTCGCATATACCGGATAGTCGAACGTAAATGGGCAATCGCCACTATACGTCTGATATTTTTTGGCTGGCATATCAATATGAAAGTAGCCACGCGGTTTCGGCGTGGGTGTGTTGCCCGCGCATGCAGCAAAGATGATGGCCATGAACAGGGCACCGTATATAAGTAAACTTTTTTTCATATTATGCTGTCCAGATTTCCCAGGAACGTTCCGCCTGAAGCTCCAACATCTCCAGTCCGTTCTTAATTGTGCCGCCTTTCTCTTTTACCTTCTTCAAAAACAAAGTTTCTTCCGGGTTGTAAACCAGATCGTAGGCTAAATGTTTTGCGCCGAGGCATTCATATGGTAAATCCGGACAATCATCAACATTTGGATAGGTGCCCAAAGGCGTGGTATTGATGATAACGGTATGGGATTGCAGAAGTGCTTCGTCGACCTCCGCGTAGAGCAGCGCACCGGGTTTAGGCTTGCGTAACACGGATTTGTAAGCAATCCCGAGTTTAGTTAAAACATACTTGACAGCACTGGCTGCACCGCCATCGCCTAAGATCAGTGCATGTTGATGATGCGCCTTTAGCAGGGGTTTCAGCGACTCCTCAAAGCCATAGGCATCGGTATTGTAACCTTTAACCTGGCGGCCATCCGCTGTATGCGTAATTTTCAAGCAGTTCACCGCACCGATTTCAGCAGCTGCCGGATCCAGTTCATCAACAAAAGGCAGCACCGCCACCTTATACGGAATAGTTACGTTCAAGCCGGCCAGCTCGGGGTTTGCCAGCAAGTCCTGCAGGCCGGCAATCTCCGGAATTGGGAACAGCTCGTAAGCCGTATCCCGGATCAACTCCCTTTCAAATTTCTTTGTAAAGAACAACTTGGAAAAAGAATGCGACAAGGGGTAGCCAATCAGACCAAATGTTCTCATGATAATTATGCTTTGCAGCGGACCCGCACGCAGGTCCGCCAGTAAACAGAATTCTTATTTATTCATACTCAGGAAGTGGTCGAATGTATCGCCACGCAACCCCAGTCGGATCGTTTCTAAAGGAATAACTTCCCATGGAGCGATATTACCCAGGTTCACATTGGTACCAATTAATTTGATAAACCAAACCTGCTGCTCTTTTTGAGGAGCTTCCCAAATGATCGTTTCTTCCGGAATTTGGGTCAGGATCTCATCCACCAAACCTTCACGAACCTCTCCTGAATCGCGGTAAATACCAACATTACCACCTTCACGTGCTTCCGCGATAACTTTCCAGGATCCGGCTTCAATCTCAGCCTTCATCAGTTTGATCCACTTGTATGGCGCAAAGATCTTCTTGGCATCCTTAGACCCCACCTCTGAAATTACCGTAACCTGCTCAGCCAGGCGGCGGATAAATTCACACTTCTCGTCATGTTCAATGGTAATAGAGCCATCAGAAACCTCGGCATATTCCATCCCAAACTGATCCAGTACCCGGCGGTAATCATCAAATTGGTTACGGATCACGAATGCTTCGAAAAGCGTTCCGCCGAAATAAACAGGGATGCCTGCACTCTTATATAAGGCAAGCTTTTCTTTAAGATTTGGGGTAACAAAGGAAGTTGCCCAACCTAACTTAACAATATCAGTATGTATTCCGGCAACGTCAATGAAGTCTTCAACTTGTCTCAGACTTAAACCTTTATCCATGACCATGGTTAAACCGCTCTGACGCGGTTTAACCGGACGGCCAGGTATATCATTCAATGGGTAATTCATATTGTTGCAAAGGTTATAAAAAAATCACACTGTTTCAGTGAAGATTGTGTTAAAAACACGTGTTACTACTTTATAAACCTGTTGATTACTTCTAAAATAAGCCCATTATCCTGCAGTTGTGGCAGGTATTCAAATAAGATGTAATGTTTGTCGGGATCAATCGCCAATGCGGTTTCCAGGTAGATTAAAGCGTCATTATGCTGCCCAAGGGCAAACAGATAAGCCACCATCCTGTAGTACAGTTCCGCAGCATCCGGGTTGTTCTTGATCGCTTCGGCAATGGTCTCTGAGGCGAGCAAAAGTTTACCTTGTTCGTACAGAACCGTCGAGTAATCCAACCAGGCCTCCACGTCCACCGGATTGTATTCCAATACCTTTTGGTAAGCCTCTACAGACTCTTCGATCTGCCCAAGCTTATAATATGCGTCAGCCATTGCAAACCAGAAGTCCGGGTTCTCCGGATCCAGCTCAATGGCTTTCTTATAAAAACGCAGAGATTCGAAATAGCGTTCCTCGAAATTCAGCGTCACACCGATCCCGAACCAGGCATCAGCCATCTCCGAATCCATTTTCACAGATTTCTTGTAGTAGGAACGGGCTTCATCCATACGCTCCAGCTTCTCATAGCACTCCCCGATCGCACAATATGTGTCTGCATTCGGCTTCTCATATTCAAATGTCTGCTTGTACACCTCAATAGCCTCCGCAAACTTATCCAGCTGCACCAAGGCATTACCCTTATTGTAGTACGCTGATGCAAAGTTGTCTTTGATCAGGATCGCGTAATCATAAGCGTCAATGGCCTTTTCAAACAGATCGAGTTTATGATAGGAGTTCGCCAGGTTGTACCAGGCGGCATAAGAATACGGATCATTATCGATATACTCCTGATAGAACTTAATGCTTTCTTCCTGCTTGTCCAGAATATCGTAACAAAACGCCAGTTCATACAAACCGTCCTTGTTCTCCATATTTTGCTCCAGGCTCTGCTTGATATAGGTGATCGCCGTCTCGTAATCCAGCATATTCTGATAAACGTAGGCAATTTGAAGCAGGATCTCATCCGTGTTTTCAGAGATGGTCAACGCCTTCTTGAAGTTATCCAAAGCTTCCTGGTAACGCTCCAGGCTGTTGTAGATATTACCGCGCAACACGTAGATCTCCGGCTCTGAAGCCTCCAGCATTTCTGCTTTTTCCAGCGCAAAGAACGCGCGTTCCAGCTGGTCGGTAACAAAAAATAATTGAGCTTGCTTGATCAGGAAGACCGCTGCGTAAGGGTGCTGATTGAGTGCGTATTCAATGACCTGCAGGGCTTTAACCGGGTCATTATTTTCTATATAAAAGTCGATGATATTTTCGAAGGCCTGTGCATCAAAAAAATACTGATCCTGGTTTCTCAACATCTCCTCGTAACGCTCTACTGAGCGTTGTGCATCATCACTAAAATCAAAGTTAAATTCCTCTTCCATGTATAAGAATATTTAAAAGAACAGATCGACCTGGTTATATCACTATTATAAGTTTACATCATTTAAATCAAAATTGGGGTAAACTATTTTCAACAATTACACAGTTAACATGTAATTACTTGACTAATACAGCAGTAAATGGTGAAATTAATTTCGGCATTGCTTCAACACCAGGTGGGTCCGTTCAGAATATTATACAAATATAGCTTAAGTTGTAGCATATAAAAGTAAGATTCCCGTCAGAAATGCCCCTACGCCCTCCATGCGCATAGCTGGAATTTTTCGTTTCTTTGTGAGAACCAACCATAAATCTTATGCAAACGAACATCCAAACCGTACTTGAAAACCTGGGCATAGCTTCTGTAAACCCGGCTTACAGCACCGGTAACACCTGGGCGCCGACCGGCGGTGGCTCCACCATCGAAAGTTTTTCACCTGTTGACGGTAAAAAGATTGCCTCTATACAAGTCGCTACAGAAGCTGACTACGAGCTCGTGCTACAGCAGGCCACGGAGGCAGCCGCCTTCTGGAAACAGGTACCGGCGCCTAAACGCGGCGACCTGGTCCGCCAGCTTGGAGATGCCCTCCGTACATACAAGAACGACCTCGGCGCCTTGGTTTCCTACGAAATGGGAAAAAGCCTGCAGGAAGGTCGTGGCGAAGTTCAGGAAATGATCGATATCTGCGACTTCGCCGTCGGGCAATCCAGGCAAATGTACGGGCTGACCATGCATTCTGAACGCCCGGCACACCGCATGTATGAGCAATGGCATCCCCTGGGGATTGTCGGCATTATCTCCGCTTTTAACTTCCCGGTTGCCGTCTGGAGCTGGAATGCCGCACTCGCCCTGGTTTGCGGTAATGTCTGCATCTGGAAACCATCCTCCAAAACACCTTTATGTGCCATCGCTTGTCAGCGCATCCTAGCCAGGGTTTTAAAAGAAAATGATATGCCCGAAGGCATCAGCAGTTTGTTGATCGGCAATGCGGTGGGCGACCTGATGAATAACGATAAACGGATTCCCCTGATCTCTTTTACAGGTTCTACCCGTATTGGAAGGATCGTTTCTGCAGCTGTAGCCAGCCGCTTCGGCCGCAGCATTCTGGAACTTGGTGGCAACAATGCGATCATTATATCTAAAGATGCCGACCTGGACATGTCCATCATCGGTGCTGTTTTTGGCGCTGTAGGTACTGCCGGACAGCGTTGCACCTCTACCCGCAGACTGATCATCCACGAAGATATTTACGATGCTTTTAAAGAGAAGCTGGTTAAAGCCTATGCCCAGCTGCGCATCGGAGATCCACTGGACGAAAACAACCATGTTGGTCCGCTGATCGATAACGCAGCAGTAGAAATGTATTCCGCAGCCATCACCCGTGGCGAAGATGAGGGTGCAAACTTTATTGTTAAAGGTTCTGTGCTTAGCGGCGATGCATACAGCTCCGGCTGTTATGTTCAGCCTTGCGTAGCGGAAGTAGAAAACCACTATGAGATCGTACAGGAAGAAACCTTTGCCCCTATCCTGTACCTGATCAAATATAAAACCCTGGATGAAGCCATCGCCCTTCAAAACGGCGTTCCACAAGGGCTTTCTTCAGCCATTATGACCCTGAATTTAAGGGAGGCCGAGCAATTCCTGAGTGCTTCGGGATCCGACTGCGGCATTGCCAATGTAAACATCGGTACTTCCGGCGCAGAGATCGGCGGTGCCTTTGGTGGCGAGAAAGAAACCGGCGGTGGCCGGGAGAGTGGCTCAGACGCCTGGAAAGGCTATATGCGCCGCCAAACCAATACGATCAACTACTCGAATACCCTTCCTTTAGCGCAGGGCATTAAGTTCGATCTATAATATTCGAAACAGCTTGAATTTACCCAGGTAGCAAGCCAGGCCCAGACAGGCCCGAAGCCAGGCAAATCGCCGGGTTAGGGCCCTGTTTGAGCCCTGTTTGGGCCCTGGTTGGGCCCTGTGTACCCCCGACTTAAACCAACGCAAAAAAGGTGTATCATTCTTCATGGTACACCTTCGTCAAACCGGGCTTGGTTTCTGCAGATTACAACTTATCGGGCTACATATCTAACGTTACTGGCTGCAGAAATTGAGGTATCATTTGCGGCAAACTGGTCCATATTCAGGCTGCCCAGGTCAGACATGACCACACTATGTCTTTCAGCGGAACCACATAGTTTCAAAGCTGCTGCTTCTTTAACCGATGAAGTTAAGCTAACCATACGGGCGTCGATGCTTGCAGAAGCTTGTCCTTGCAATCTCAAATCCAAATTCAACAGCGTGAATTTTCCGCGGGTTTCCACAGTAGACTCGTCAGAAGCAGAAATCGCATTCAGGTTATTCACATACACGACCACAGCAAGCGGTGCCTTCGCAAAAGAGCTGATCCTTAATGTATTTCCCTGTTGTTGTACCAACGCATTTTTGCCATAGTAGTTGTCGTACACCTGCACGCTTTCCTTACTATCCTGGATCAAAATAACCTTGACATTACCAGAGACTACAATTTTGGAGATGTTCTTTACCGATGAAATCGTTGTGAAAGCTTTTGTAGGTTCGGCTGCTTGTACCATACTGGTGTTCGCTAAAATAACACATCCTAGAATTACAGCGAAAAGGGTTTTAAGAGAAGTTTTCATACTTTTTATTTTTTTGTATATTGTAAATCAGTTAATTAAGAGTTTTGCATTGTTTGTTATTAAGACGCAGTCTCCGGAGAAACGTTTCATGAACTTCTGGTCAATTAGACCATGAACAGGTAATCGTCGACGAATACCGGATATGTTTCGACCAATGCTGTGTAAAAAATTTTTGATTGATGCTTTCAACTTTTTGACGGGAACCCAAATTGCTGTATGTTTAAGGATTTTATGCGCTTTCCCTTTCTTGTTTTCAACTTATAGCCCATGTTACGCGTCGATAGCTCCAAACCCTGTAAAATAGTATATGCTGTATGCAAGCACGATTTCCTGGGCTATCTGATTGAACCTCACATGGTCCAATTGAATCCTCAGGGCGATTACTCGCTTACATATCAACGCATATTCAGTCATACAGCTAAGGAGTTCAGCAAGCACCTCACCGAAACGGACCTGAAGATGGTCAAGATCCTGGACGAGACCGAACAGGATCACATCATTAAAAAATACCACAAAAAACCTGTGCGCCCTTTTGAGTTCTTCAGCAAAGTGTTCGAAGAAAAGTTCTACGACAAAGTGCGTCCACGTATAGAAAAACGACTTAATGAGGTCCTGAATACCCCCCAGGTTTGTCAGTCTTTGTACCTGATGGGTAAAGACGGCTGGCCGGTAGAAAAGAAGCTCAGCATTGCATCAGAACCTGCAACCATACTGTTTCATTTCCGCAGAAATGAGGAGGAAACCCGGTATTTCCCAACCATCAAGTATAAAGGATCGCGTATCGACTTCATGTTTAAAGATGCGCAACTCATCAGCAACCAGCCCGCCTGGTTATTGCTGGACGATGTACTTTACCACTTTGAACAGCAGATGGAAGGAAAAAAGCTACAGCCGTTCCTGAACAAACGTTTCATTATCATACCCAAATCTGCAGAACAGGCCTACTTTGAAAAGTTTGTGGCCCCATTGATCGAGAAGTACCATGTGTATGCAGAGGGCTTTGAGATCGCCACAGAAAAACACCAGCCTACACCTGTATTAAAGGTTATCTTTATTGAGGAAGGCATATCCCAGGCGCAGCTTTGCTTTACCTACGGCAGTCATTCTTTCGGCATGGGCGATGGACAGAAAGTTACCGTCCGGGTCAATAAAGAGGGCGACAACTACACCTTTATCCGCATCAAGCGGGATACCGAATGGGAGAAAGCCAAGTTTGCCGAACTGATCAAATTGGGATTAAAAAAGGTCAGCGCTCTGTTCTACAACCTGGAACTACCCAAAGGTGGTGAAGACAGTGCCTATGGCATATTAAACTGGACCAACGAACATATCCTGGAACTTCAGGAAAAAGGCTTTGAGATCCAGCAGGAATCCGGTGCCAAGAAGTTTCTGATTGCTTCCAATCATATTGACTTTGAGATCAAGGAGCAAAACGATTGGTTTGATATCAATGCCATCGTGTACTTCGGCTCATTTCCGGTTCCTTTTATCGCGCTCAAGCAACATATATTACATAAGAAACGGGAGTTCCTCCTGCCGGATGGCTCCATAGCCATTATACCGGAAAAATGGTTCTCCCAATACGGCAGCCTCTTTAATTTCTCCAACCCGGGGAAATCACTAAAGCTCAATAAACACCATATCGGCCTGATCAACGATCTTTCTGAAGACAGCATTGCCCATGTGACCCTGAACCGTAAACTGGAACGTCTAAGCGACTTTGAGGATATCGGAGACACACCTATGCCGCTTCACTTTAAAGGACATCTGAGAAGCTATCAGAAAGCCGGATACAACTGGTTCAGCTTCCTGAGGGAATATAATTTTGGTGGTTGCCTCGCGGATGATATGGGTCTGGGTAAAACCATCCAGACGCTTGCCATGCTACAGAAGATCAAGGAGGAAGACATGGAGAACGCCACCCGCAGTACGTCGCTGATCATTATGCCAACTTCCCTGATCTACAACTGGCTCAATGAAGCAAAGAAATTTACACCTGAACTGAAAATCCTGGCCCATACCGGCGGATCCCGAATTAAGGAGGTGAGCCATTTTATAGATTATGATATCGTTATTACAACATACGGCATCACCCGGATCGACACCGAAGTGATCAATGAATTTTACTTCAACTACATCATTCTGGACGAAAGTCAGAATATCAAAAACCCGGCTTCTAAGTCGTTCAAAGCCGTTCGCTCCCTCAAATCCAGGCACAAACTGATCCTGAGTGGTACGCCGGTAGAGAATTCGGTAAGCGACCTCTGGACGCAGCTGACCTTCTTAAATCCGGGCCTTCTTGGCACGCAAAGCTTCTTTAATGAGGAATATGTGCAGGCCATCGAGAAGCGGAAAGATGAGGAGAAAGCACGTAAACTGCAGTCGATCATTAAACCCTTCGTCTTGCGGCGGACCAAAGAACAGGTTGCCGAAGAGCTGCCGCCGAAGACCGAGCAGATCTTTTATTGTGACATGACCGAGGATCAGGCCGCCTATTACGAGAAAACGAAATCCGCCTACCGGAATGACCTCCTCAGCAGCATGGATGATGGCACGTACAGCAAGAAACAGGTACAGCTATTACAGGGTCTGACCGCGCTCAGGCAGCTGGCCAACCATCCTTTCATGATTGATGAGGAATACCAGTCGGACTCCGGGAAGTTTAAGAATGTGATCCATGCTTTGGATAACGTGCTCAAAGGGGGGCATAAGGTGCTGATCTTCTCTCAGTTTGTGAAGCACCTGAATATCTTTAAGGAGGAGTTCAACAGGAAACATATCCCTTACGCCTACCTGGATGGGGCAACAAAAAATCGCGGAGAAACCGTGGCCGACTTCCAGAGTAATCCGGATCTGAAGGTCTTTCTGATCTCTATTAAAGCAGGTGGCGTTGGACTGAACCTAACAGAGGCAGACTACGTGTTCATTCTGGACCCTTGGTGGAACCCGGCCGTGGAGCAACAAGCGATAGACCGGAGTCACCGCATCGGGCAGGAGAAGAAGGTGTTCATTTATAAGTTCATCGCAAAGGATACGGTGGAGGAGAAAATTCTGGCCCTGCAGAACCGCAAGAAAAGGCTGGCCAGTTCCCTGATCACTACGGAAGAAAGCTTTTTTAAATCGCTCACCAAGGCTGATATACGCGAGATCCTGGACTAAAGGTTTTCTTTCAGGATCTGCATGTAGTCTTCGCGCGGGATCATCTCGGCACCCAGGCTCATTAAGTGGTCATTGGGCATTTGGCAGTCGACCAGCACAAAATCTCCACTGCGGCACAAAGTGATGAATGCTGCTTTAGAGGCATTGCTGACCAGGCTGAACATGCTTTCTCCGCAGAAAACCCGGCCGATGATAATGCCATATAATCCGCCCACGAGTTGCTTATTTTGCCAGACCTCAACGCTATGGGCTATGCCGAGCTCATGCAAACGAATATAGGCAGCCTGCATGTCTTGTGTGATCCAGGTACCATCCTGATCTTTTCTTGGCAGGGATGCGCATTGTGCAATAACCTCCGGAAAGGCCTGGTTGCGGGTAATCCGGAATACGCCGGAGCTCAACACCTTGGACATGCTTTTACTCACGTAGACCTTTTCTGGAAAGACCACGCAGCGTTCATGAGGTGCAAACCAGAGGATCGGGTCATCATCACTAAACCAGGGAAATATGCCATTCTGATATGCAAGCAGGAGACGTTCGGGCTTCAGATCGCCACCTACGGCAAGCAGGCCATCTGTATCGGCAAAACTCGGGTCGGGGAATACAAGCGCATCATCCAGCAATCTGAAAACCATGGGGCAAGTATACGTAATTCCTTCAGATCACTTTTTCTAAACCGTCAATTTCCTCCAGAGGTGCAATCAGGCCAATGGTACGGGAATGGGTGATGGCTTCCGAGCTGTTGCGGAAAAGACAGGTTTTGATGCCCAGTTGCTGGATGGTACTTAGGGTCTCGCGTGTACGCTCCGCATTGGCGGGCACAATATTCCGGATATACACGGCCGCGACCATTTCGGGGTATTTGGCGGAAATGGTGGCGTAGATATTCGGATCCTGTTGGGAGTTGTCGCCGAAAAACACAAACTTTTGATTCGGGAAGGCCGCAATGATCCGCATGACCCTTAGCAATTTCCCTTCATGCCCCGTTTTGCCGGTCCGCAGCAAGTTGGTCCACATCTTAATCTGATTTAAAAGGAAAATCCCCTCGGGGAGCTTGTTGAAGCGAAAGGTCTCCACCAGATAATCATACAAGTTCCATTCGGAACTGGAAACGTAAAAAAACGGATTGGGCTTATCTTCGGAAGTATGCGAAAGCGCCAGCAAAGAATAGTGCAGCTGTACCCCGGGGAAGGTCTTCCGGGTGCGCGGGTTTTTGATGAAAAGCTCCCGTAACCGGCGGAAGATCGTTGCGGAATGAGACACCATAATCGTATCATCTACATCCGAGATAAACGCATATTGCGTGCTGTTAGGCACATAGACGGTACCAGCACAATCGGCCATAACTTCGCCATGCTCATCCAGTGCCTCGACAGTGACATCGTGCCAGCCGGTAGCCAGTTCCTGAAGGGCTTCCCATTCAAACTTAAAGAACCCATCGTACTCCGCAACCTGGGTAATGGTCTGATCGTAAAAAGTAAGCCGCACCTGTACATTTGGATAGGGCTTGATAATGAACAACTTCAGTAAGTAGGCGATGTTTACAAACAGGTTGTTGCTGTAATTCTGGGTGGTACGTGCTTTAAATTTAAAGACATTGCCATAGATCACCAGATTATGGGTGTGCCCGTAGCCATGATACAGCTTGATACTTACGGAATTCTTCATGTAGTTTAAAACAGACCATCAATCTGGTTGTTTGTATTTTCAAACAATAGTACATGGACGCCGAAGCTTCAGGAATGAAATTCCTGTTTATACTCAACAAGGGTGCAGGGAATGGAGAAGTGGATTATAAGGAGGTGATATCAGCGCATTTCGCTGACCTTCCGCATCAACAGGAAGTTTACGAGCTGCCGGATCATATAGATCCTAAAAAACTAGAGAAAAAGATCGAATCATCAGGGGCAGACCGGGTGGTTGCCATTGGTGGCGATGGCACCCTTAAACTGGTTGCACAAAGCTTATTCAAAAAAGATACGCCGATCGGCATCATTCCTGGCGGCTCTGCCAATGGCATGGCCAAGGAGCTGGGCATCCCGCTGGATGTGGAGGAAGCCTTAGATACCGTGATCCAGGGGCAGCCAAAGAAAATTCATGTGGTCATGGTGAACAATGAGTTGTGCATTCACCTATCTGACATCGGGTTTAATGCCTATGTGATCAAGAAGTTCGACAGCCTGCCCGAAAGAGGCATGCGCGCGTACGCAAAAGCCGCCTGGCATGCCTTATGGCATCACCACAACATGGAAGTTTCTTTTAAGATCAAAGGCGAAGAGATCTGCTCGGAGGCTGCGATGGTGGTTATCGCCAATGCAACCATGTATGGAACCGGGGTAAAGATCAACCCCGAGGGATTGCTGGATGATGAACTGTTTGAGGTTATCATCGTAAAGAAGTATTCCATTTTGGAGATCCTGAAACTACGGTTCACCAATCTGCCTTTCAATCCCGAGAAGATCGAGTTGTTTCAAACGAGAAAGCTGACCATCAAGTCCAAACACCGGGCGCATTTCCAGGTCGATGGCGAGTACATGGGCAAGGTCAATACCGTTGATGCGGAGATCGTACCTCAGGCTATTCAGGTGATTGTTTCGCCTGAATAAAGGATTTATAGGCCAGAATGGTGTAGTAGAGGCGGAAGAATTCCGCCATCACGCAGATGCGGAAAAGCCAGCTGAAGAAGCTTTCTCCCAGGTTCAGGACTTCCGGCAGCAGGGTAATAAAGCCGATGGAAAACACCAGCAGGAACACGCGGAAGGGAAACTGGATGTAGTAGGTTATAAAACCATATTTTCTGAACTCGTAAAGACCCTTGGTCGTGATAAACAAGGAGAAGAACATGAGCACAGTCAGCGCCACCTTAACCAGTGAAAAGGTATCGGTTTTAATTTCCTGAACATGGGTCAGCATGGTCCAGATCTGCAGAGCCAGAAAGCCGATGCTAATCAGGTCCAACAACGCGAATAGTTTAAAGGTTAGGCGCATAGGTTTTAGAAAGTATACCGGAGTACCAGGTTGGGGTCCGGGCAGTTTTGTAAATAGGTATCCCGTTCAGAGAACTTACATACACCCGGGTAATCGCCGGATCTCCCTTGCATATCGAACATCAACTGGAAATGGAGATGTGGCGGCCAGTAGCCGTTCTCTTCCTTAATTCCGAATGCTGCGATCTGTGTGCCTGCAGGGATGAACTGACCCACAGACAAGCCATCCAGTGCAGCCAGGTTCAAGTGGCCGTATAAGCCATACAGCACCAGGTCATCCAGCGTGTATTTCAGAATGATCGTGCTGCCATAATCCCCAAAGTGGTCATTGAACTTAAAGCTATGCACCTCTGCATCGTGGAAGTTGTAAACCGGCGTACCGGCAAGTCCCCAGATATCTACCCCCAGGTGCAATCGCCGGGGTTCTTCCTCCCCATCAAAGTGGGTGCTTCTGGAATAGATGGTCCGGTGCTCATTGTAGCCTCCAATGCCATACCGTGCATTCTGTTCGGCCAGCTTATCGTTGATCCAGCGGGAAAATGAATCGGTATCGTTCAGGACCTCCGGCGTGAGCTCCGTGTTATTGGCCGTAAGGTCAAATGCATAAAGCCCGTCGGTTGAGGGGGTAAAATCGACAACCGCCTTTATCCGGTTGCCTTTATCAAGAAGATACTGCTCAAGCCTCTGAACTGGCGTCATCGTTCTGGTTTTCATTTTCCTGACGATCACGGGCAATTTTATCAAAGATCTTGTCCATGTGCTCGGTATACTCATTCGTATCGTCTACAAAGAAAGTCAATGTAGGAACGACACGCGCCTGATGGCGGATCCTGGATCCCAGTTTATAGCGGATCTCTCCGGCATGGGAGTTTACGGTGTTTACCGACAAAGTCGTGTTGTTCGTGTTCAGGAAACTTAAGTATACTTTGGCCACAGCCAGGTCTGGAGAGACGCGGACTTTAGTGATCGTAACAAGGGTATTGGGTAGATAGGCAGCGCCTTCTTTCTGGAAAACAGCTGCAAGCTCTTCCTGTAGAAGGCCTGCAAATTTCTGTTGACGTTTACTTTCCATGATTTGGATTTATGTTCAAATTAGTATAACAGCTGGTCGTATGGATACCGCTGGGTATGCATCGCCAGAACCTTGGTGTACAAGAGCTGTCTGAATTCTTCTAGGTTTTCTTTGTGCAGGGCGGAAATAAAAAGTGCCGGTGCATTGTGTTGGGCCATCCAGGTGTGCTGGAACTCTTCTAAAGTCAGCGTAGCCTTTTCTTCTTCGTGCATATCCTTCACTTCCGGACTTACATAAGCATCAATTTTATTGAATACCATGATGGTCGGCTTTTCCCGGGCACCCAGATCTTTCAAGGTCTCATTAACCACATTGATCTGATCTTCAAAGTTGGGGTGTGAAACATCCACCACGTGCACCAGGATATCCGCTTCGCGGACCTCGTCTAAGGTCGATTTAAAACACTCGACCAAATGGTGAGGCAGTTTGCGGATAAAACCAACGGTATCTGAAAGTAAGAATGGAAGGTTTTCGATGACCACCTTGCGTACGGTAGTATCCAGGGTTGCGAACAGCTTGTTCTCGGCGAAGACCTCTGATTTAGCCAGCATGTTCATGATGGTGGATTTACCCACGTTGGTATAGCCCACCAGGGCGACACGGATCAGCTCCACCCGGTTCTTACGCTGGGTTTCGTTTTGCCTGTCGATGAGCTTCAAGCGGCTCTTCAGCAGGGAGATCTTTTCCAGGATCATCCTTCTATCACTTTCAATCTGACTCTCACCCGGTCCACGCATACCGATACCCCCTTTTTGCCTTTCCAGGTGGGTCCATAAGCGCGTTAGTCGCGGTAACAAGTATTGCAGTTGTGCAAGCTCAACCTGCGTCTTGGCTTGTGCCGTTTGTGCCCGGCCGGCAAATATATCCAGGATCAGGTTACTTCTGTCCAGTACTTTTATCTGTAGCTCACGCTCGATGTTCCGCAATTGTGAAGGGGAAAGCTCATCGTCGAAGACCACCATGTCGATCTCCTCAGAAATCACATAGCCCTTGATCTCCTCCAGCTTACCGGTGCCCACAAACGTGGCACGGTCTGGCTTGAGCATCTTTTGCGTGAACACTTCCTCCACTTTCCCGCCTGCAGTATCAACCAGGAAGGCAAGCTCCTCCAGGTATTCTTTGGTTTCCTCCGGGCGCTCGCCCGGACGGATAACGCCGACAAGAACGGCACGCTCTTGTTTTACGGCCGTATCATAAGATTTTTGTTTTCCCATTAAGGTTCAAAGATACAAAAGTTATACCGAGATCAATTCATCAACAAATTGCTGCATGGCCTGTCCGGGGTCTTCTGTCTTCATGAAATTTTCTCCAATTAAAAACCCGTTGAAGCCAGCTTTGCGTAGTTCTGCAATGGTCTTTGGATTGCTGATGGCGCTCTCAGAGATCTTCATGAATTCGGAAGGGATCTCCGTTACCAGATCAAAGGAAGTCTGGATATTTACCGTAAAATCCGCAAGATTTCTGTTATTTACACCAATGGCATCTACATTCGGATTGATGCTCCTTTGCAGTTCTTCCAGGTTATGTACTTCCAGAAGTACATGCAAGCCTAAGCTTTTAGCCAGCTTAGCGAAGTTATCGATCTGCTGGGGTGTCAGGATGGCGGCGATCAACAGGATCACATCCGCCCCCATCGCCTTTGCTTCCAGGATCTGGTATTCATCGATCATGAAATCCTTACGGAGCACCGGGATGATGTTCATGGCCCGTGCCGCCTCCAGGTCCTGGGTGTGGCCACCGAAGAAGTCCACATCGGTTAATACCGACAGCGCCGAGGCACCTGCTTTAGCATACCCGGTGGTAACATCCCCAACCGTAGCCTTTCCATTGATCAGCCCCTTGGAGGGGGATCTGCGCTTGAATTCAGCAATGATACCGGTACGTTTCGGATCCAAAAGGAAATCCTTAAAGGAATAGGTCTGCCTGCTGAAGAACACCTTTTCTTCCAGTGCCGAAACCGGAACCTGTGATTTGGAGAAAGCGACTTCCTCCTTTTTGCGCGCTACAATTTTATCTAGAATAGTCATCTTATGCCTCCAACCAGTTTTTCATCATTTGTCTTCCGTTCTCTGTCAACACACTCTCCGGGTGAAACTGTACGCCGCGAACATCCAGCTCCGCATGACGCAAGGCCATGATCTGCTGGTTCTCATCTGAGGCGGTCACCTTTAAGCAGGAAGGTAAGTTCTCGTTGCTTACCACCCAGGAGTGGTACCTGCCCACTTTAAACTGCTCCGGCATACCCTTGAACAGCAGCTCCTCCGCATCGGTCACGGAAATTGGTGTTGCAATACCATGCATCGGGCGACCGAGGTTAAGCAGGGTACCACCGAAAGCCTCTGCAATGGCCTGTTGCCCTAAGCATACGCCAAAAATACTCTTGGTTGGCGCATAGGTTTTGATCAGCTCCAGCAACTGGCCGGCTTCTTCCGGAATCCCCGGCCCCGGCGATAGAACGATCTTATCAAACTGATCCACATCAGCCATCTCGAATTTATCGTTGCGCCAAACTTCAGCCTCCTGCCCTACTTCATTAATCAGGTGAACCAGGTTATAGGTGAAGGAATCGTAATTATCTATAATCAATACTTTCTTTTGCATGTCTTCAGATCTTAAATGTCTTTGGCCATCTCCATTGCTTTACGCAGGGCGGCAATCTTGTTGTTCACTTCGTTCAATTCGTTTACAGGCACGGAATCCGCCACAATTCCTGCACCAGCCCGGTAGTACAGGGTGTTATTCTTGGCCATGAAGGTCCGGATCATGATCGCATGATTAAACTCTTTGTTAAAGCCCATATATCCGATGGCTCCGGCATAGAAATTACGCGCGAGGCCTTCGTACTGATCAATAAGCTGCATGGCCTTGTACTTTGGTGCCCCACTTAGCGTCCCAGCCGGGTAGGTGTCGGCCACAACCTTGATCGCCGATCCGCCCTCTTGTATGGTACCGCTAACTTTAGAGACCAGGTGGATCAGGTGCGAATAATATTGCACTTCCTTGAAGGATTTTACTTCGACCTGCTTACAATGGCGGCTCAGGTCGTTGCGGGCAAGGTCGACCAGCATCACATGCTCCGCGCTTTCTTTCGGATCTTCCTCGAGCTGCTTGGCCAGGAGAGCGTCTTCCTCATCGTTTCCGGTACGTTTGAACGTGCCTGCAATCGGATAGATGTTCGCCGTATTGTTCTTGATGGTGATCTGTGCCTCCGGTGAGGAACCGAAGAGCTTGAAGTTGCCGTAATCGAAATAGAACAGGTATGGAGACGGGTTGATGGAGCGCAGACAGCGGTAAACGTTAAACTCATCACCTGTAAATCCCTGGGTAAAGGCCCGAGAAGGAACGATCTGAAACACGTCACCCCGGAGGATATGCTTCTTCAGCTTTTCGACCATGTCGATAAACTCCCCGTCGGTTAGATTGGATGCCTCCGGACCTTTGGTACTAAAGCGGTATTCCGGGTAATTCTTGTTTTGTACGATATACTCGATCTTTTCCAGGTCCACATCCGTGTCCCCGTCAAACGTGTTCTTAAAAAAAGTAACCTCATTGCGGAAGTGATCTACAGCAATGATGTACCGGTAAATATGGTATTGCATCACCGGGATCTCCAGGCCCTCTGGTGTGGTAGCGTTGAACTTGATGTCCTCAAAATGCGGTATGGCATTCCAGGTGAAATAGCCGAACAAGCCATTGGAAACGTATCGTTTATCCGGCAGCGGTTCGGTATGGAAAGCCGATTTAAAAGCCTGGATCTCATCCGTTAGCACAAAGCTGTCTTTCTGTGTCGTGCTGCCGTCCGGGAAATAGCTGGTTAGTACATCGTGGTTCAGCACAATGCCGGCAACAGGCTCGGCGCATACGTAACTGACCGAGTTTTCGCGACTGTGGTAGTCGGAGCTCTCCAAAAGAATGGTGTTTGGATAGACATCGCGGAGCCGCAAATAAATGCTGACGGGCGTGGCGGTGTCTGCCAGTTTCTTTTTAAAGGTTGTTTTAAGATTGTAAGTTTTCATTTGAACGTAATTAGCATTTAAAGGTCGGCGGATTTAAGGTGTACAACCAGGGCTTTCAAATAAAAAAACCCGGCGTGTTGTACGTCGGGTTTATGCAATTTAAAGATTTAGGTTGGTAAACTATAAGGTACACGAGACAACGACGAAACTCTGTTTAGAATTGCTATGCCATTGCCATGTATGTAGGTTCTTAATCACGAGTAGCAAAAATATAAATATTTGAATAAAAGCGAAATATTAGAAGAACTATTATGAAATACCAAATAGTGGACGGTTCGGATCGGCCTTAACCATCATTAGAATGGCAACGGTGATCAGCAGTAGCGCAAAGCCAAAGAACACAAAGATATTCCGGTGCTTGGCTACAGGCAATGCAAGTTTCTTTGACCTTGAATTACCTATGGTAATCAGAATTACAGCGATCAACATCAGGGAGATGTGTTCCATCTTCCAGTAGCGACCAACAGCAGCAGAAGAATCCGCTTTGTACCAATCGTTCATAAAGTAAAGGACAAGGCCTAAAACCAATTGAATGTGTGCACTGATCAGCGCGAAAACATTTAGTTTCCTGTTACCTTCTGTATACTCTTTCTTACCAATATAGCCGGTAAGGGCACCGATAAATGCAGCAAATAACAACAGGATAACCAGGTAACGCCATCCGGAATGTGCGTCTTTTAAGATTTCGTAAATACTCATAAGGGCAAGTTTAATTCAAAAATAATTAATAATAACAAAAATCGATTGTAAAGTATCTGATTTATTCACCTGTAGACTGTTTTGCCTATTAAAACTCCAGTTTTAGCCAGGTTTATAGCAAAAAAAGGCATCGATAGCATACTTGACGTAATAAAGCCGATATAAAAGCATCCGACCAGATTATAATAATATTTTTAAGGCACCAAAACATTCAAGATGAAGAAAATTCTACTTTCAATTTCATTGGTGTTTTCTGCCTCTTTCCTGTTTGCTCAGCAAACCTATCCGGTTAATGGTACTTATGATACCCGCCCCGGACAATTTGCCTTTGTAAACGCCAAGATTGTAGTAAATGCCAACCAGACCATTACCAACGGGACATTGCTCGTTAAAGGACAAAAGATCGAATCTGTAGGCACCGGAACAGCGATCCCGAAAGGTTACGTGATTGTCGACTTAAAAGGCAAATACATCTACCCTTCCCTGATCGATGCCTTTAGTTCTTATGGCGTACCGGAACCAACACGCCAGAGCGGAGGTTTCGGGGGCAGACAGTCCATCTTTGTTTCAACTAAAACAGGCGCTTACAACTGGAACGAGGCCATACGGCCGGAGACCGAGGTGAAGAACCTCTTTGGCAACGACGCGAAAAAAGCGGAGGAACTGCGCAAGGCAGGTTTCGGAAGTGTAAACGTTGTAAACCGTGATGGCATTGCGCGGGGTACATCTGCCGTCGTCACGCTGAGCGATGAACGCGAGAATAGCAATATAATTAAGAGCCAGTCGGCCGCCAACTATTCCTTCAACAAAGGCACTTCGCAAAACGACTATCCGACGTCCTTAATGGGCTCTATCGCATTGCTGCGCCAGACGTATTACGACGCACAATGGTACAGCAAGCAAAAAGAAGAGACAAATATTTCGCTGGAGGAGTTTAATAAGCAACAGGACCTGCCACAGATCTTTGAGGTCGACGGATGGCAGAATATTTTGCGTGCCGACAAGATCGGAAAGGAGTTTGGCAAAAAATACATCTTCAAATCCACCGGAGATGAATACCAGCGTATTCCCCTGATCAAAGCCACTGGTGCAAGCCTGATCATTCCGGTTTCTTTTGCCAAGGCTTATGACGTGGAAGATCCCGCAGAAGCGAGGAACGTAACCTTAACGCAAATGAAGGATTGGGAGATGCAGCCAACAAACCCGGTAGCCCTGGAGAAAGCCGGGATCCGTTTTGCCATTACGGCCTCAGGCCTGGAGAACACCCGCGATTTCCTGACCAACCTGCGCAAAGCCATAGACCAGGGACTAACGCAAAAACAGGCCTTGTTATCCTTAACGGAAATACCGGCACAAATGCTTGGCATAGCCGATAAAACCGGAACCCTGGAGAAAGGCAAGCTGGCCAACTTCCTGATCACCTCCGACAGCCTATTTAAAAGTACCAACATCATTTTTGAAAACTGGGTGCAAGGGAAAAAATTTGTATTAAACCGGATCAGCACCACGGATCTACGGGGAATTTATAACCTGAATGTAGACGGTATCGGGTCATTAACCTTAAAGATCAGCGGCACCGGTAGTGGTACCTCGGCCAGCATTCAGCGTAGCGGTACAGACAGCCTGACAACCAGCGCAAGTCTGACCCGCAATGGAGACTGGATAGGCCTGAGCTTTAATTTGAAGAAGAACCCGAAAGGTGATGTTCGCCTGAGCGGGTACCTGACCTCTGAAAGCCCGGTTACACTAAAAGGTGAGGTTGCATTTTCTGAAGGCAAAGAAGGACGCTGGTCGGCACAATATACTTCTGCAAACACCGAAGCAGCTAAAAAAGAGACACCTAAACCCGCAGATGTGATCGGTAACCTGATCTATCCGTTCAATGCATTTGGATACACAACTGCACCTGCACAGGAAACAGTATTGCTAAAGAACGGAACCGTTTGGACCAACGAAAAAGAAGGTATTCTGGAGCATGCGGACGTATTGTTGGAAGGCGGAAAGATTAAAGCGGTAGGAAAAAACCTCTCTGCCGGCCATGCCAAAGTGATAGACGCAACAGGTAAACACATTACTGCAGGTCTGGTAGATGAGCACTCCCATATCGCCATTACCGGTGGCGTGAATGAAGGAGCACAGTCCTCTTCTGCCGAGGTACGTGTGGCGGATGTCGTGAACTCCGAAGACGTAAACATCTACAGACAACTGGCTGGGGGGGTAACCACCTCTCACCTGCTGCATGGTTCTGCCAACCCGATCGGTGGCCAGAGTCAGCTGATCAAGCTCCGCTGGGGTAAGAGCCCCGAGGAGTTGAAGTTCGGCGGGAATGACGGCTTCATCAAGTTTGCTTTGGGTGAGAACGTGAAGCAAAGTAATTTCGGTTCCGGCATGCGCTTTCCAACAACCCGCATGGGCGTGGAGCAGACCTTTGTGGATGATTTCACAAGAGCAAAAGCCTATGAAGCGGCGATGAAAGTAAAAGGTAAGGTGGTCCGCAGAGACCTGGAACTGGATGCCATTGTAGAGATCCTGAACAACAAACGCTTTATTACCTGCCACTCTTATGTGCAGTCAGAGATCAACATGCTGATCCATGTAGCCGATAGCCTTGGATTTAAGATTAACACCTTTACGCATATTCTGGAGGGCTATAAAGTAGCCGATAAGATGAAAGCCCATGGCATTGCTGGCTCTACGTTTTCCGATTGGTGGGCTTACAAGATGGAGGTAGCGGAAGCAATTCCATATAACGGAGCCATCATGCACAATGTGGGTGTCACAACGGCATTTAACTCCGATGATGCGGAGATGGCCAGACGCCTGAATCAGGAAGCTGGTAAATCTGTCTTGTACGGCGGTGTTCCGGAAGAGGAAGCTTTAAAATTCGTAACCCTGAACCCAGCGAAAATGCTGCACATCGACAACCGGGTAGGCAGCTTAAAGCCAGGCAAAGATGCTGACGTCGTGATCTGGTCGGCAAACCCACTATCCATTTACGCGAAGGCAGAAAAGACCTTTGTAGACGGGATCGCGTACTGGGATATCGACCGGGATGCGCAGGTGCGCCAGTCGCAACAAGCCGAGCGCGCCAGGATCATACAAAAAATGCTGGACAGTAAAAGCAAGGGCAGCCGCACACAGCGACCAGTTGCTGAAGCGCGGGCAATCTTCTACTGTGAAAGCTTAAGCGATTACTCCGGAGAACTTAATGAATTAGAAAGGAACCACAATCATGAATAAATATCTAGCAACATTACTATTGAGTTCGCTTACCTCCCTGTGTTTCGCACAGGCCAATATATCGCCGGCGGCAAAGCAGAATAAAGCTATCGCCATTACCGGTGCCACCATCCACGTGGGTAATGGAACCGTGATCCAGAATGGAACCATCGTGTTTAACAATGGAAAGATTGTAACCGTTACCGCTGGCGGACAGGCATTAGATGCAGGCGTAACCGAGATTAAAGCAACCGGTAAACATGTATATCCAGGCTTTATAGCACCGGTGACCAACCTGGGCTTAACGGAGTTTGAGTCTGTAAAGGCTACGCTGGATTTTGAAGAGATCGGCAACATAAACCCGCATATCCGCTCGCTGGTGGCTTATAATACGGACTCGAAGGTTCCGGCAACACTAAGAAGCAATGGTGTGCTCATGGCCCAGGTTACCCCGCAAGGCGGAACCATATCCGGCAGTTCTTCGGTTGTACAACTGGATGCCTGGAACTGGGAAGATGCCGTTATTCGTGCAGACGATGCACAGCATATGACCT
>Ga0157371_10001434_pt1 | contig 24764 bp, 19 predicted proteins | sample C45metaG_FD_113462 | JGI IMG/M metagenome (GOLD analysis project Ga0157371, IMG submission 113462) | Corn rhizosphere microbial communities from Kellogg Biological Station, Michigan, USA - C4-5 metaG | ecosystem: Host-associated > Plants > Roots > Rhizosphere > Soil | place: USA: Michigan...
AACCCGGCATGGATGCCGGGTTAGCCGCCCCCGGCCATGGATGGCCGATGGCGGCGGGCCCACGGAGCAGGACCGGAGTGAGGGAATGCCGAGCCTAGGCGAGGCACCGGACGTCAGGGGCGCTAGCGTTTGGTTACTTGGCGCTCTTCCAAGTGACCCGCCGTCAGGGCGGAACCAATAGCCGCCGTTACCCAAGTAACGGATATGTACCCAACCCCAACCCCAACCCCAACCCCAAAACTTTCTTAAGTGAACAGCATCAAGCAAATCAAGCCGGGTTAGAACTTTCTCACGCCGAACAATTAAGTATCAGCAAATGGACAATGCCAAATCATCAGCAATACTTCAGTTCGCCCTGCGCTGTTATCCGTTCAATAGTGAAAAACATTATTTGAGAGGGACATCATGCAGTCGAATAAAAGTGCATTGTGTATTTCCGTTCTCGGAGCGCTCTCTCTTTTAGCCAGCGAGCGCAGCACAGCCGGCGGCCTGATGTTGTATGAAGTCGGCACAGACAACATCGGCCTGGCCAATGCCGGGGCCGCCGCCAGGGCACAAGGCCCTTCAACTATCGCCAGTAACCCCGCTGGCTTGAGCTATTTGAGCGGCACGCAAATCACTGCCGGTGCGCAGATCCTCTTTGGTCATTTGTCATTCGATCGGGACGATCAGACCAATACCCCGGGCAATGGCAGCGGCAATATTCTCGACCCCATACCGGGAGGCAGTTTTTTTATCAGCCATCAACTCGACGACCATTGGTCCGTTGGCTTCGGCTCCTATGGCGATTTTGGCCTGGCGGAAAACTACGACAACGACTGGTCCGGGCGCTATTTCGTGCAGAACGCCAGCATCGCCGGTTTGTCACTGGTGCCCAGCGTGGCGTATCGCTTCAACGATCAATGGTCCGTGGGGCTTGGCGTCAAAGCCATGTACGGCATGCTCAAATCCGAGGCGGCCATCGATCAGTCACCCCTTGGCCTGACGAACCGCGCGGACGGGCAGTACAAATACAGGGACACCGATTGGGGCTATGGCGCCAATGTCGGCGTGATCTATGCCCCACAAGCAGGCACGCGTATCGGCTTGGCCTACACCAGCCAGGTGGACCTGAACTTCGAGGATGGCCTGGATATCAAGAACAGCGGCCCGCTGGTGAGTCGACTGGACGGCACCAAGCTCAAACTCGATCTGAAAGTCCCGCAAACCGCCACTCTCAGCTTGTACCAGCAACTGGACTCGCAATGGGCGTTTCTGGCCTCGGCCAATTGGCAGGACTGGTCCAAGTTCGGCGACATCGGCATCGACGTCGACACCAATGCTGGCGGATCTCGGGCGACCACCATCAATGCGCATTACAAAGATACCTATCAATTGGCCCTGGGCGCGCAGTATCAGATGAACCCCGATTTGCTCTGGGACTTCGGTATTGCCTACGACACCTCGGCGGTTTCCGACAGCAATCGCACCTTCACTGTGCCCATGGGCGCGGCCTGGCGGTTCGCCGCAGGCCTCACGTATTCGCTGAACAAGGAGACCGACCTGAACTTCAGCTGGGTCACGGTCTGGATGGGTGACATGCCCGTCGACCAGACCAAATCCCTGTCGGGCAATCGTGTGTCCGGCGAGTTCGACAACGCCTGGCTTCAAGCCCTGTCGGCCAACATGACCTGGCGTTACTGACCGGCATGCTTAAAGCCTATGGGGAGTGCCGAAATCTATTTGGAGTTTATTTGACCTCTTCGACCTCATAATTCACATAGCCGAACTCATTGCTGCGAGCCGCCACGTATTTGCCGTTTTGCTCAAGCACCGTGGCCTCGAAGGGCGAACCGCCAAGGGTGGTCACCAGTTGCCCATCCTTGATTTCATATTTGGCCGGCACGCCGAATTGCCCACCGTGCAACATGTTCAGGTACTCGCCTTGCGCAGCCGGTTTGCCGTCGACACTGGTAACCGAGCGCTGGCCATCGGTGCCGTAGACAATTTCAAAGGTCTGGCCGGTGACCGTGTTGCGCACCTTGACGGTCTTGCCCACCACCAGGGTTTGCAGCTGCTCGTTGGTCAAGGCCTTGGCGCCTTCGGATTTAAGCTGGTCAATGGTTTTGCCACGCACCATCAACTGGCTGTCTTCGGCGCTCGGCGAGTACCAGATCGGTGAGGTCCAGGCGCGTTCCTGGACGACGGCCGAGACGTTGGCCGGTGGCGGCACCTGCAGCTTGGCGGCGTCGTAGGTACTCCAGCGTGGTGTCGGGATCTGCAACACGCGGGCGTAGTAGAACGCATGCTGGGCCGGGTCGAAGTCCGGGTCGACCCAGACTTTCTTCAGCTCGCTGGCGCCAATGGTGTTGGTGTACGTGGCCTTGGAAATATCGACCGTGGAACCCACCGGTGGGATTTTGCCAGTGGCGGGGTCGGGCGTGCGATCACCGGACCAGGCGACGTCGTAGATCTTCTCGAAGGTCTGACCATTTTTGGTCCAGCCCTTGATGATCTGGATCCGGTCGAGGTTGCCATCATCGGCATCCTTGACCGCCCATACCACGAAGGTCGGCGCCTCTTTGCCCGGTTTTGCCGGCAAGTCGCCGCCCATGGGCACGCCCTTGGCGTAGGCGGCATGCACCCAGTCTTTTTCGTTCCACAGGTTGCTGTCGAAACCCCAGCCACCAAACAAACGCACGGGAATCCGCACGCCGCTGGTGCCATAGACTTCTTTGCGCTTCATCGCATCGAAGATGGATTCACGGGTGTTTTCTTCCGCCCAGACACCAGCCAGGCCGGAGGTGCTGGTTTGCAGGGCTATCATGCCCGAGTTCTGTTTGCCGGAAAGACGCGCCTCGGGTGTGCTGTCGGTAAAGCCGTGGGAGCCGAAGTTGTCGCTCTGCGTGTAGGGAATTACCCCGTTGTGCGAGTCGCTGGCACCGACCACGCCCATTTTATAAGGGTTAAAGCCACGAGCCTCCTGCAAGGCCATGCCGTTTTGCCAGGCTTGGCGGATGTAGCTGCCGTTAGGTTTGGAGGTGCTGTTGTCCATGCCAAGCAGGAAACTCATGATTTCATAGTTGGCGAATTCATCGGTTGGTGACAACTCGGGATGGGTTTCCGAGGTGCCCTTGACCTGGTGGATTTCCGTGAGGGACTCGTTACGCATCCGCGTCTCGGCCCACGCGGCATCGATAGGGCGCCCCCGGTCATCGACGTCGACCGGAAACATCATGCCGTTACTGAGGTTGGCGTTGTGTGAGATCGCCAGTACGTCATTGCCCTTTTTGCGCTGATCGTCCATCCAGGCCCACAAGTCCTCGGGTTTGCCAGAGTCGAGAGCGGTAAAGGGCAGTTCGGGGGCCTTTTTCGAATCGCGGAAGAACACATTGCGGTGCATGTTCTGATTGTTGGGCGCCGAGGTCCATTCATACGCCACGAACGTGGTGAACTTGCCGGGCTTGTAATACTTGTCAGCGATGGCGATGTTTTGCTGCCAGATGTTGCCGGCAACCTTCGGATCGATCAGTTCCTTGATCGGATGGTTCAAGCTGCCCGCGATCCATTTGAAGACCCGATTGAAGTCCTCCGGCGTTTTGACGATCAGCTTTTGCGCGATGGGCGTTTTGCTGAAGTCCGATTTCGGATCGTTGGCCAGCGCGATAACACCCACATATTCGGAGTGATCGGTGACGCCGTGAAAATCCAGCGGACGGCCCTTGAGTTGCACTTCAAAGCCCATCGGGTGCATGACCGGCATGCCTAGCGAGTATTTGTAAGCTTGCTCCGGGTCGACCACGTGGTTACCCACCAGGTAGGCATCGATCGACCACGAGGTGTGCGAGTGCGTCTGGCCAAAGTAGACCTCGCGGTCCGGATTGCCATCCGCCATGACCAGCGTGCTGATAGCCAGGGTCAAGGCGGCGTAGCTGAACAAGAACGATGTGCTGAGGCAAGTGTTGGTTTTCATATTCAACGTCTCCGGAACACAGCAGTGACAGGACGGTGCAGTTCAGGACCAAAAGCTTGAGATCCGTTCGAAAAACCAGAAGGCCGCCAGCGTCCCCAGCCCATAGGACGCCATCGGTCGGGCATACAAGTGCGCAGGCTGGGGCAGTCGACAACGCAGCAACAGCGCCCGCAGGCTCAAAACCAAGGCGACGAACATCAACTGGCCGATCTCGACGCCGACATTGAAGGTAAACAGCGCCAGGGGCAGGTCCCGTTGTGGCAGGCCGATCTCTGCCAGCGCACCGGCAAAACCAAAGCCGTGCAACAAGCCAAAACAGAAGGCCACGACCCACGGCCATTGGGCGGTAAAGCTTGCCTGGCCGCGATTCTTGCGGGCGATTTCCACTGCCAGCAACAGAATGCTCAGTGCAATCGTCGCCTCCACCGGTGGGCCGGGCAGATGCACGGCGCCCAGCGTGGCGAGCGCCAGGGTGATGGAGTGGGCGAGGGTGAACGCGGTGATGGTCTTTACCAGCATCCAGCCGTTACCCACCAACAGCAGTAGGCCAAAGACAAACATCAGGTGATCGAAACCACCCACTATGTGCTCGATGCCATGGACCAGAAAGGCACCGGCCACCGAGAACGCTCCCGGTGTGGCGGCGATTTCAATCCAGGGTTGCGCGGGTTGCACCAGGGTGGTCGAGAGCGTGCCGTCCAGGCGCGAAACGCGGACCAACACATCGGTGATGCTGGCTTGCAGGCCGACAAACTCAATGCGCTTGCCCACCAGTCCTGCGGGGCCGGCATCGATCACCCGGCGCTCGATCAGCGAGTCATTGAGCTGGCTTTCCACGGGTTCAACGACCGTTTGCACGCCTTCGGCGAATTTCAGCGCGATCGGCAATCGCATTCCTGAAAGCACTGGCGTGCGCCACAGTACGTCGTAGCGCCCGGCGCTAATTTCGTTGATTTCCATGTAGGCCGGGCGGGACTCATGAGCCAGGGCCGCTTGCCCCATGAGTAAAACGCACAATACAAGCCAGATCGAACGGCGCATCACGGCTGCTCCGTTTCAGTGGCCGCAATAGCCGGCATCATCACCATCACTTGATAACGGGCCTTCAACGCTGCGAAATTCGCGCGTTTGGACTCAGTACGCTGTTCGGAAAGCCAATCGGACTTGACTTGCTGGGCGATGGTTTCAAAGGGTGGAGCCGTTGGTTTGGCCAGTGCATCAACCCACACCAGGTGCCAGCCAAACCCTGACTCAATAGGGCCGACCCATCGTCCCGGCGTTTGTTGAAACACGCTAATGGCGAACTTTGAACCGAAGTCTTTCGCCACTTGATCCCGGGATTGCTCGGCATAAGCGTTTTTAAACACGAAGGTATCGCCTTCGCCGCTGTTTTTGTCGGTCAGGTTGACCAGCGCGGCTTGAGCTTGTGCCTGGGCATTCGTACCGCGTTTGTCCGACGCGAAGAACAGGTGATGAAAAGTTACCAGTGGCGGCGGGGCATAGTATTGCTGATGGGCGCTGTACCAGGCTTGAAGTACACCGGGGGCCGGTTCGCGAAGTGCGGCGACATCCTCTGCCAGAAAGTCCATTTTTTGCGCCAGCCGGCGGCGAATGATCGTGTCGTCTTTATCCAGGCCAAGTTTCAGAGCTTCGCGATAGAGAATTTCCTCTTTCACATATTCATCAAGCAGCCCCTGAAGTTGCTGGTCGGAAGGGGGCCGCTGCCATCGCGCGAGCCAGGAAATCTTGATGCGCTGAATAGCGTCCGGAGTGATTTCTATTCGTTGCGGATCTTGATTGACGGTAGAACGGTGCAAACCACCGTACAAAGCAAAGAGTGCAAAACCGGCGATCAGAAAGTGCAGTAATGGCTCACGAAGGCAACGCGTGATCAACGAGAGTCGCGCCGGTTTTACTTCGGAGACTTTTAAGTTCATGGCTTATTGCCCCACGCTTCACCCGAATAATGTGCGATGCGAATTGGAGTATTGCCGTTGCCTAAAAACTTTCCAGCGAAGCTAATCACGATAGGCACTAAGCTCTATTCGCAATCAGCTTAAATACGCAGCGTTTTTTCGGGTGAGGTGGGTGCCTGGGGCGATGTACATTGACGAGCATCCAGCTACAACCGCCACCGCGACAAGCATTTCACTGCGTTAAACAGGCTGAATGACAGGTTGTTCGTGCCGTGGTTGGCATTAAAGCGAATAAAGCTATTGATAAAAACTTCCATAACCTTTAAACGGGAAGCTCATGGGCACATTGCTAGTGATCAGCGAGTGAATTTCGCCAGTTTTTGGCTCAGGGAGTGCTGATGAGTGTTCGTCCGTTGATCGACTCCCCACGGCAATCAAACGACTGCAACGTTGTCGCACCTCAACTGACAGGGAATTCGGATACGGTTGGCATGGCTTACGCGGGTATTGAGAACACGATCGAACAATTGCTCGACTCGGCGCGTCACTGGGCCCATACCACTGCGTGGGTGGTTTACCGTGCTGGCGAACAACTGCATTTGATCGGGCAGGGCGATCCAGCGTTGCCGTGGCCATCAAGCGTCGACAATGAAGACTTCGAAGCATTTTGCCTGACCCGGCGCTTGCATCGCTGGCCGACTGGCAAAGGCGAAAGTGTGCTGGGCTGGCTGCTCGCGCCCGTCACCGAGGCCGGCGTACCGGCACTCGCCGAGTTTGCCCAGCGCCTGGGCATTGAGGTCCAGACCAATACCCTTGCCCGGGCACAGATTACTCAGCGGGTGCTGTATGAAATTACCTACCTGGCCAGCTCTACCCGTGACCGCTCAGTATTTCTGGTCGGGGTTCATAGGCTGCTGGCCAGCCTGATCGACGCCGAGAACTTCTATCTCGCGCTGTACGATCCGCACACCGGCAAAATTGACTATCCCTACTACGTCGACATCATCGACGTTGATGCCCTGGAGTCCGAGCAGTACGAATACCTTGACGCTTCGCACTTGTCGTTGACCGGCCAGGTGTTGACGTCTGGCCAGCCGTTGCTGATCGATGCCGCCGGCATTCGCGCGGCTGAGGCAGAGGGCCGCTTCTACTGTGTGGGTGATCGTCCGGAATTCTGGATGGGCGCTCCGTTGAAAAATGCCTCGGATGACGTGTTTGGCATGTTGGCGATGCAGGTCTACGACGTTTCCCGTACTTACAGCGCCGAAGACCGCGCGCTGTTTCTGGTGGTGGCCCGCCACGTAGCCATGGCGCTGGACCGGATTCTGCACCGCGAGGACCTGGAACAGACGGTGCTGCGCCGCACCCTGGAGCTTTCGGCGCTCAACGATGCATTGAGGCAGGAAGTGGCAGAACGCGAGCGCGCCGAGCATCTGCAAAGCGCGCTATTTCAGATTGCTGAACTGTCGAGCCAGCCGGGCGACATGGCGGAGCTGTTTCAAACCTTGCATGGCATCGTCGGTGATCTGCTGTTCGCGCAAAACTTCTACATTGCGCTGTTCGATGACGCGACCACCGAAGTGACCTTTCCCTATTATGTCGATGAGCGGCAGACGACCTGCCCGCTGGCTCGGCGCGGTCGCCGGGGCTTGACCGAGTACGTTATCCGCCAGCGTCGACCGTGCCTGATTGACGTCGATGAAGCTGAACGCCTGTCTGCGAACGGCGAAATCGAGCTGGCCGATGAATACGTTCGATCCTATTCCTGGCTAGGCATTCCCTTGTTCGATGGCGATATGGTGCGTGGTGTGCTGGCGGTGCAAAGCTACACCTCGCAAGTGCGCTATACCCTGCGGGATCAGGAACTGCTGACGTTCGTGTCGCGGCACATTGACACCGCGTTATCGCGCCGCACGGCTGCCGAAGCGATCCATGCCGCCAACCTCAAGCTCGAAGCCCGGGTGCAGAACCGTACCCGCGAACTCGATCATGCCAATGCCAAGTTGCAACATGAAAACTCTCACGATGCACTGACCGGGTTGCCGAACCGAACTTACCTGCAACAGCGCCTCAATCTCGCCTGGTCGCAGTTCGGCAGTGAAGGCGGGCACCTGGCGGTGATGTTCATCGACCTGGACCGATTCAAGCTGGTCAACGACAGCCTCGGCCACCATTTTGGCGATCTGCTGTTGATGCAGGCCGCCCACCGATTGCGCGGTTGCCTGCGCGACACTGACATGCTGGCGCGCCTGGGGGGCGATGAGTTTTCGGTGCTCGCGCCCGAGGCGCCGCTGGACGTGTTGATCGAAATCGCTGAACGGATTCTGCTAGCGTTCGACCTGCCGTTTTTCATCAATGGCCATGAAGTGTTTTCATCCTGCAGTATCGGCATTGTCAGCGCCGACCATCAGTTCCATCAGGAGCCAGCGGACTTGCTGCGCGATGCCGATGCGGCGATGTATCGGGTCAAGAGTGCCGGTCGCGACAGTTACGCGGTGTTCAACCAGGAAGTGCGCCGCGAAGTCTCTGATCAGGTTGAGCGTGAAGTGGCCTTGCGCAATGCGCTCAAACGCACCGACGAACTGTTGCCGTATTTCCAGCCGATTGTCAGCGTCGAAACCGGCGAGCTATTGGCCCTTGAGGCGCTGATCCGCTGGCATCAGCCGGGCGGGCGGGTGATGGGCCCGGGCGAATTTTTGCCGGATGTCGAGGGGTTGCGCCTGATCGGTCGGCTGGACTTGTACATGCTCACCAGCATCGCGGTGATCCTCGCCCAGCCCGAGCACGCCAATTGGCCTGCAGTGCACGTCAATTGCTCCAGCTACAGCATGGCGCGCCCGGATTTCGCCAGCGATGTACTTGCGCTGTTGGCCCGGTACGGAGTCGCGCCGTCGCGCATTTGCCTGGAGTTGACCGAAGGCGCGCTGGTGGCCGAGCCGGCAATTGCCCGACTGACCATGCAGCAATTGGCCGACAACGGCATGTCGGTGGTGCTCGATGACTTCGGCGCAGGGTTTTCCTCCCTGAGCTATGTGCACCAATACCGCTTCAGCGGCTTGAAGATCGACAAGTCGTTCATTCTCGAACTGACCACCAGTCCCCGCAGTCGCGCGATCGTACGGGCGATTGTGCGGATGGCCGAATCGCTGGACCTGAGCGTGGTCGCCGAAGGCGTCGAGGACGCCGAGACGCTGGCGTTGCTGCGTGAAATGGGCGCCGGGCAGGCCCAGGGTTATTATTTCGCCAAACCAATGTGTCTGCAGGCGTTACGGGCTTGGGGGCTTGCTTCAGGCAATGCAGTTGAGGCCGCCATAACTGGCGAGCAAGCCTGAATTAATCCCTTATTTAACGATTACGCCGTACCAGGCGGCTATCGCAACGAGCGCAAGAAAACACACCAGCTGCACACAAAAGAAAGAAAACCGAACCGCCACGAACGCATCGGTTTGCACGTGGGACACATGGACCAGAGACTGGCACACGCGAGCGGTCAGGACGAGGATGGACAAGGCGTTCACCATGGGACCGTCGATCCCGAGGGCTGAAATCACCCACACAATGGCGCCGAAGACCGGCAGGTTTTCCACGCAGTTCGCGTGGGCTCTTGTGCCACGCCGATACCAGTCCTCGCCTTCGAGCTGATCGCTTCGGAAAGAGGCAATCGGAACGTTTGAGAAAAGGATCCTGACCCAGCGATATACCCCGACGGTTGCCATCAACAGCAGCAAAGTCCAGGTCGCGAATCCAAGCAGCATCCACATCGGCGTCGTCATGGCCGCCATCCTCAATCAATCATTTTCAGCGCATCGTTCAACAACCGCGCAACCGAGGTGTGGTCGGTCGCGCGTTATCGATCAATCGCCCATGATGGGTGCCAGTGCCGCCTGAATCCTCGACATCTGGGCCGGTGTTGTCATCCCCGTCAGCAGCTGGCCAAAGTGTAGATGCCGGACCCCCGAGACAATGTATTGCCAGCGGTAGGCGCTCAGGATGCAGGCCTTGATTTGCGCTGTCTGCGCGACACTGAACGAGGGCGAAACATTGCGCAGGAAGTAGTCGGCATCGGCCGCGGCTTGCGCCTGCAGGATGGCGTCGACGGCGGCCACCAGCGCAATCAGATCGTTCACTGCCTGGTCACGCTCGACGGGCGAGAGTTTCGCGTGTTCGGCCTTCCACTCCAGTTCATCGAGCACGACGTGGCGACTTTCATCCTTCCAGTGGAATTTGAAGACATCTCTGAACAGCGGGCACAACTCCTCGCGCGGGGCGATGCTTTGCGCGTAATGCGCCTGAACAAACAGCTCGATATGACAGGTCAGCGCCAGCACTGACCAGGTGCTGGCCGCAAGGACCGAGCGCGCCACCTCGTTTGGGTCGGCCACTTGACGGTATCCGGCGGGCAAATGCGCACCCAGCATCGTCTCCATGCGCCGAAACAGCTCCTGATGCTTGATCTCGTCATTGGAAAAACGCACCAGCGCTTCGAGGGCGAGTTGATCGTCAAACACATGGCCCCGACCTTGATCGAGCATTTTGGCACTGATGAAACGCTCCACCAGGCCAAAGAGATACGCATAGGTCCGGCCCTGAATCTGACTCAGCAGGCGGGCCTCGTCTGGGGCGAGAAAGGTCAGGCGGTCGACCTGCGAAAGTCCGTCGGGCAAAAATTTGCGCGAGAAGTCGAAACGACGGTCTTGCAGCAAATCGCGATCGATCTGCCATTCCGCCTTCTTCGATGATCTGACGAGTTGAGCATAACGGGCGGCGTTGCCCGAATCTGAGCGGGGCACGGTTGCGACGCTGTTCATATCGATCTCCTGCTTCCTGGATCAAGTAGCAAAGGGCCGTTTCAGCCAACATCGGAGCCCATGACCGTTGGTGAAGCCTCTGAGGGCAGGCCTGATCACCGGGTCCGCGTTGGTGCTAATCTAGGCCTCGCCGTTCTGGCGAAGAATGCCCGGGGCGCCTGATTGCATGCTCCAGGCTCCGGAAGAGAGGGCCGGCAAGTGTTGGATGCGCTTTCTGATGTCTTGCGTGTGATCCGGCTGTCGGGAGGGGTTTTTCTCGAGGCGGAGTTCACTGCACCCTGGTGCCTCAACGGAAGAATCTCCGCCGACGATTGCAAGCCGTTCGTGGCGGCACCCAGGCACATCATTTCCTCGCATTTTGTCGCCTCTGGGCATATGCAATTACGCATCGAAGGGGAGGCGCCCATCGATGTGGGGGCGGGCGAACTCATTCTGCTTCCTCGCAATGACTTTCATTGCTTTGGCAGTGACCTGGGCATTGCGCCCCTGTCGGCGAGCGACGTTATTCAACCGCCGGAAGTGGGCGGCATTTCACGAATCAAGTGCGGCGGGGGCGGCGAGGCAACGCATTTGTTGTGCGGATTCCTCGGTTCTGAAACCCCCTTCAGCCCGTTGCTTTCATCGTTGCCATCCTTATTGAAACTGGACGTTCGCTCGACGGCATTGGGCGCCTGGATCGAAAGCTCATTCCGGTTCGCTGTCAGTGAGATTGCGGCGGGGCGCGTCGGCTCGACAACTGTTATCACCAAGCTATCAGAATTGCTCTTCGTCGAAGCCGTCAGCCAGTACGTCGCCAGCCTCCCGGCCGAGCGCCGCGGCTGGCTGGCAGGATTGCGGGATCCGCATATCGGGCGCGCACTGGCGCTGCTGCATGCGCGTCCAACCGAAGGCTGGACGGCAGAAGCCCTGGCGCAGGAGGTGGGCATGTCGCGCTCGGTGTTCGCAGAGCGATTCACCGCATTGGTCGGCCAGCCACCGATGCAATACCTGACGCTGTGGCGAATGCATGTGGCGGCGCAACAGTTGCGCGAAGGCCGGGGTAACGTGGCGCAGATCGGTTTTTCCGTGGGCTACGAATCCGAGGCCGCGTTCAGTCGCGCCTTCAAGCGCCAGTTCGGCACATCCCCTGGCACTTGGCGCAAACAACCCATATGAGAGGGCGCGGGCGCTTTACCCTTGCGCCCGCACCAAGCATCATGGCCGCCCGCACTTGCTGCCAAAGGTGGCGGACTTTCGTGGTGAAAAGGACCAGCAGTTGAACGAACACACATTATCCATGCGTCTGGAGCGGGTGGCGGCGCATGTGCCCGCCGGTGCGCGCCTGGCCGATATCGGCTCGGATCACGCCTATTTGCCGGTCGCGTTGATGCGCCGTGGGGTCATCGCGGCGGCGGTGGCTGGCGAGGTGGCATTGACGCCGTTTCTCTCGGCCGAACGTACCGTCAGCGAGAGCGGCCAGGACCTGCGGATCACCGTGCGCCTGGCCGATGGTCTCGCGGCGATCCAGCCCGAAGACGCAATCACCGCAATCAGCCTATGTGGCATGGGGGGGGAGACGATCCGCGACATTCTCGAGCGCGGCAAGGCGCACCTCAGTGGCCAGGAGCGCCTGATCCTGCAGCCCAACGGCGGCGAGCAACCCCTGCGCCAATGGCTGATGGACAATGGCTACCGCATTCTCTGCGAGGAAGTGCTGCGGGAAAACCGCTTCGACTACGAAATCATCGTCGCCGAGCGCGACGAGCCGGAGCTGTACACCGAACAGGAACTGTACTTCGGCCCGCTGCAGATGCAGGCCCGCAGCCCGGCGTTCCTGGTCAAGTGGCAGCGCCGGCTGCGCGAGAAGCAAAAGACCCTGGCTCACTTCGCCAAGGCTGGGGATGCTGTGCCTGAGGAGAAGGTGCAGGACGTCGCGCGGCAGGCCCGCTGGATCGCTGAACTGCTGGCCTGAATCCGGGCCCGCCATGAACGTCATGAACGTCATGAACGTCATGAACCGCATCGACCGTTGACGGCATTCATTCAATATCGACGATGACCTTGCCTGCCGCCTTGCCTGCAGCAACCAGTGCATGCGCCTCATTGGCGGTGCCGAGGGTAAAGCGTCGTTCGTCCAGCAGCACCCGCAGTTGTCCTGCTTCAGCCATGACGGCGGCTTGAGCGAGTATTTCGCCGTGGTGCTTGCGACCTTTGCCGGTAATCAATGGCAGCAGGGTGAACACCCCGGAATAGGTGGCACCGCGAAACGATAGTGGCGCGAGTGAGTGCTCACCCCAGCCGAGGCAACTGACGACATGGCCCGTGTACACTTTTGCCACGGCGAATGAGGCATCCAGTGTCGCGCCGCCGACGGTGTCATACACGATGTCAAAACCTTCGCCGTCGGTGTATTGCTCAAGATAGTCCGCAGGGCTCTGGGCGCGATAATCAATGGCGGTGGCTCCCAGGCTTTTGATTGCTTCAAGGCTGACGGCACTCCCGGTGGCGAAGACGTCGGCCCCGTGTGCCTTGGCGATCTGCACCGACATCTGTCCGACACCACCGGCACCGCCGTGCACCAGAACGCGCTGCCCGGCCCGGACATTGGCCCGGTCGACCAATCCCTCCCACGCCGTGATGAAGATCAGCGGCAGCGCGGCGGCTTCGCGCATGCTCAGGTTTTGCGGCTTGCGTGCCAGCAGGTCAGCATCGACAGCGATGTACTGCGCCAGCGAACCCTGGTGGCCGCCGATACCCCCGGCCATGCCGAAGACTTCGTCACCGACGGCGAACTGAGTGACGCCGGTCCCGACCGCTTTGACGACACCGGCCAGGTCCATCCCCAAAACCGCCGGCAACGGTTGGCGGGCATGCGCTCCCTGACCCTTGCTGATCTTGGTATCCAACGGGTTCACACCACTGGCGATGACCTTGACCAGCACTTGTCCGGCAGCAACCTCGGGCACGGGCAGTTGCTGAATCTCTAAAGCGGCTCCAGCCTGCAAAGCGACAGCTGCGTTCATAGTGTTCTGGCTCATGGGTAATTCCTCTTGAAATGATTCGGTTCGCGCTGGGCGATGGCAACAGTCTCCTGCAGTCGATGAATTCCGATAAGAGGGCAAATGCCTATAGTATTCATGCCAATTGATCGCCAAATGAGGTCGCGATGGACACGTTGGAAGCGATGGCCATTTTTATGCGGGTGGTGGAGCGAGGCAGCTTTTCAGCGGTGGCCCGTGAAACCGGCCTAAGTCAGCCAACCATCAGCAAACAGATCGGTGCCTTGGAGCAAAGGCTCGGCGGCCGCCTGTTCGCCCGCAGTACGCGCAACTTGAGTCTGACGGATGAGGGGCAGCGCTACTACGAGCACTGTCGGCAGATTCTGGCGGCGGTGGACAACGCCGAGCACAGTTTTCAAACCGGACAAGAGCGCGTGGCGGGGCCGTTGCGCATTGCCTCTTCAGGCAGTTTCGGGCGCATACAGATTGCTCCTCGATTGCACGGCTTTCTTCAGCAATACCCCGAGGTGTCTATCGACTTGCAACTGAGCGACGAGAACGTTGACCTGGTCAGCGAGGGGATCGATGTCGCGGTGCGCATTGGCGAGTTGAAAGACAGTGGCTTGATCGCCAGACAGATAGGCCTGACCAAACGTCGAGTATTTGCAGCCCCCGGTTATCTCGAGCAATTCGGTGTGCCTGCGACGCCGGATGATCTGGGCAATCACAATTGCCTTGTGTTCAATCAGCTCAAGCATTCCGACCATTGGAGTTTCGAGCACAACGGCGATTGGAGCGAGGTGCAGGTCAAGGGCAATGTGCGCAGCAACAACAGCGAGTCGATCCGGCAAATGGTCTTGAGTGGCCTGGGCATTTCGCTGTCTGCTTCATGGTTGTTTCGAGAGGATGTGCAGGCAGGGCGAGTGGTCGCGTTGCTTGAGGGTTACACACCGTCGTCGATGCCTATTCACGCGGTTTCTCCAGCGGACCGCAGGCAGTCAGCGCGGGTGCGGGCGTTCACTGATTATTTGAGAGACGCTTTTGCAATCGATATCGACGTCTGTATCGATTGAATGACCTCATCGGTTGCGCGCCAGTGCGACAGCAGGCTGGATGAAACAGGCGCGCGTTGACCCCACGCGATACGGATGAGCGCGCGGGGCTTTCAGTCATTGCAGCACGTAACGCCCGGGGGCCGACTCCAGCGCCGGGTATTGCGCATTGCCGGTTTGCAGAGCCGAGGGCTGGCGCTCTCCGGCCTGATCAGCCAGCCAGGCGAACCAGTCATTCCACCAACTGCCAGGGTGTTGCTGGGCATTCATGAACCAGGTTTCAGGGTTTTTGGTGACCCGCTTGTTGGTCCAGTAATGACGTTTTTCCCTGGCCGGCGGGTTTATTACCCCGGCGATATGCCCTGAGGCACCGAGCACGAAACGCGTGGGACCGCTCAGGAGTCGGGTACTGGCGTAAGCGCTGCGCCACGGCACGATGTGATCGTCATGGGTGGCGAGGATGTAGGCCGGCGCGTCGATGGCGCGCAGGTCCAGCTTGACCCCGCAGCAGTCCAGGTCGCCGGATTTCAGGTCGTTCTGCAAATAGGTATGGCGCAGATACCAGCAATACATCGGGCCGGGCAAGTTGGTGCTGTCGTTGTTCCAGAACAGCAGGTCGAGGGCATTGGGTTTCTGGCCCTTGAGGTATTTGTCGACGTTGTAGTTCCACCACAAGTCGTTAGGGCGCAGCAGTGAGAAAGTGTTGCCCATGTCCTCGCCCTTGAACAGGCCAACGGGGCCATCCTGGCCGCCGATGGTGCGCTCGCGGTAGGCGACCAATTGCTCGTCGACAAAGATGTCGATGGGGCCGGTGTCCAGGTAGTCGAGGAAAGTGGTGAGCAGGCTCACACTGGCGATGTCTTTGTCGCCGCGCGCCGCCAATACCGCCAGCGCCGTGCTCAGCAATGTGCCGCCGATACAGAACCCCACGCAATTGGGACGTTGTTCGCCACTGATTTCGCGGGTGACTTGCAGGCCTTTGATGATGCCGGTTTCGATCAAGTCATCCCAAGTGGTGCCGGCGTGCGCCGCATCAAAGTTGCGCCACGACATCAGGAACACCGGGTGTCCTTGCTGCAACAAGTGGCGAACCATCGAGTTGTCCGGGCGCAGGTCGAGGATGTAGAACTTGTTGATCGACGGCGGGACGATGAACACCGGACGCTGGTACTGGGTTTCACTCTGCGGGTAGTACTGGATCAACTGGAACAGCTCGTTCTCGAACGCCACTTCGCCGGGCGTGTTGGCCAGATCGACGCCGACCTTGAAGGCACCGCTGTCGCACTGGCGCATTTTGCCTTCTTGCAGGTCGCTGGCCAGGTGCAGCAGGCCGGTGAGCAGGCTGGCACCCTGAGTATCGACGACACGTTGCAAGGCGTCAGGGTTACTGGCAAGGAAGTTACTGGGCGCACCGGCGGCAATGGCTTGTTCCACCAGATAGAGCAGGCGCTGGCGCGGTTTCTTGTCCTTGATGGGCAGCTTGTCGAGCAGCTTGAGCAGGAAACCGGCGTTGAGCAGGTAGAACGCGGCCAGGGAGCCGAACAGCGGAGTGTTCCAGTTGCCGCTGGCGAAACGTCGATCTTCGAAGCTGAACGGCTGGCCGGTCAACAGGCGCTGGCCCAGATCGCCCCACTGCATTTGATAATCGGCTTGAAGGGTGTCCAGGGTTGCACGGGGCAACTCGAACCACTCGTTATAGTCCTGGCCGGTAAACCACGGATTGGTGCTGACCCATAGACGTAATTGTTGCACTGCAAAGGAGGCAATGAACGGGACCTGGCCTGACCAGAAGGTGTTGAAGGTGTGCGCGTTATTGTCCATGGAACTCCTTGCCGACATCGCAAATCCGGGCAGAAAAAAACCGCGGTGCCGCCATTCGGCACCGCGTCAGTAGTCAGCCAAGCCTTTTTTATTTTTATCGTTCGATGAGCAGGCTGGCGCCTTGGCCTCCGCCGATGCACAACGTGGCCAGGCCTTTTTTGCCGTCACGACGAATCAGCTCGTGCACCAGCGACACCAGAATCCGCGCGCCCGATGCGCCGATCGGATGCCCCAGTGCAATCGCGCCACCGTTGACGTTGACCTTTTGGGTGTCCCAGCCCAGTTCCTTGCCGACCGCCAGTGACTGCGCGGCGAATGCTTCGTTGGCTTCGATCAGGTCAAGGTCGTCCAGGCTCCAGCCGGCTTTGGTCAATGCCAAACGGGTGGCCGGCACCGGGCCGATGCCCATGATCGATGGGTCCACGCCCGCACCGGCGTAAGCCTTGATGCGCGCCAACACGGGTAAACCCAGCTCCAGAGCCTTGGCGGCACTGGCCAACAGCAACACGGCCGCGCCGTCGTTGAGGGTTGATGAATTGCCGGCGGTGACGCTGCCGTCTTTCTGGAAAGCGGGTTTGAGATTGCTCAACGCTTGCAGCGTGCTACCCGGGCGCGGTTGTTCATCGGTGTCGAACGCCAGCGGATCGCCCTTGCGCTGGGGAATCAGGATCGGGGTGATTTCCCGCTTGAAATAACCCGCTTCGATGGCGGCTGCGGCTTTCTGTTGTGAGGCTGCGGCGAAGGCGTCCTGGTCTTCGCGGCTGAGGCTGTACTGCGTGGCGAGGTTCTCTGCGGTAATGCCCATGTGGTAGTCGTTAAAGGCATCCCACAAACCGTCCTGAATCACGCTGTCTTGCAGTTGCGCATGACCCAGGCGCAAGCCGGTGCGTGCCTTGGGCAGCACATACGGCGCCAGGCTCATGTTTTCCTGACCGCCGGCAATCACCAGTTCGGCGTCGCCGCAACGGATCGCCTGGACGGCAGTTGCACCGCCTTAAGGCCCGAGCCGCACACCTTGTTCAGGGTCAAGGCAGGGGTGGTAAAGGGCAGGCCGGCCTTGATTGCGCTCTGGCGTGCCGGATTTTGGCCCGAACCTGCGGTGAGGACCTGGCCGAGGATCACTTCATCGATCTGGGCGGCGTCGACCCCGGCCTGTTCGAGCAGGCTGCGAATCACCGCAGCGCCCAGTTCGGTGGCGGGAATCGCCGACAGGGCACCTTGGAAACTGCCGATGGCGGTACGTGTTGCGGCAACGATTACGACTTCGTTCATGCGAGACCTCATTAGGGTGTTGTCGAGCGGGAGCAGGGCGTCCATGCCCTGACAGGCCTACTGCATGTTCATGCCGCCGTTGACCGAGAAGTCGGCACCGGTGCTGTAGCCCGACTCATCGGAGGCCAGCCAGGCCACGATCGAGGCGATTTCTTCGGGTTGGCCCAGACGCCCGACTGGAGTGGCGGCGATCATCGTATCGAGGATGTCCTGGCGGATAGCCGCGGTCATACTGGTCTGGATGTAGCCGGGAGAAACCGTATTAACGGTCACGCCCTTGCCGGACACTTCCCGTGCCAGGGCCATGGTGAAGCCGTGGATTCCGGCCTTGGCCGCGCTGTAGTTGGTTTGCCCGAACTGGCCGCGCTGACCATTGATCGAAGAGATATTGATCACCCGTCCCCAACCCTTGGCCAACATGCCTTCGATCACCTGTTTGGTGGTGTTGAACAGGCCTGTCAGATTGGTGCCGATGACGGCATTCCAGTCTTCGGGCTTGAGCTTGCGAAACGAGGCATCACGGGTGATGCCGGCGTTGTTGACCAGCACATCGACCGGGCCGAACTGCTCCCGCGCCATTTCGAACGCCTTGCGCGTTGACTCCCAATCGGTGATGTCGCCGTAAATGCATTCAAATTGATAACCCGCCGCCAGCTGGCCGGCAATCCACTCGTTCTTGCGGGCCGAATCCGAGCTGCAACCGACGATGACCTTGAATCCTTCCTTGTAAAGGCGCTGGCTTATCGCCGTGCCAATCCCACCCATACCGCCAGTGACCAACGCAATACGACCAAGCGACTTCATAGACTTCTTCCCTTTTTTTTATTGCGCTGCAAGATGGGAGGAGTGTTCGTTATTGGCGGGGGATGCGGAAGTGTTGGGAGGTGACGCTCTGGTGTCCAACGGTGCCAAGCGCAAGTTGCCTGTATCAGGGTGACGAATGGTGGCTAAAAGTGAGGAGCACCTATACTCGGATCAACATTGGCAACTGAACAATCCGTCAGTATTCGATTCATTGCAGATCAGTCATGGCTCCGGACAGGATGTTCGGTTCCACAGGTCATTGAGGACGCCATGTATAGAATGAGTTCAGGCTATGCCAGCGTGCTGGTAAATACGCTCTCGGCTCAAGGACTGGAAGTCGCCAGTCTGTGTCAGGAGGCTGGACTAGACATTGATTTGGCAAACAAACCAGGAGCGTTTTGCGAGCGAAGGGCTATCTATCGACTGTGGGATCTGGCCGCACAGACCTCAGGCGATCCGGACATCGGCCTGAAGGCTTATGGCAGTTTCCATCCCGGCAGCTTTCAGATTGTCGGCTACACCATGATGTCCAGCCTGAACCTAAAAAAAGCCCTCGAACGGCTGGTACGTTTCAGCCCGTTGATTGGCACCGGATTCAGCCTTTTCTTTACATCGGAACAGCAGAATTACCGACTGTCCGGGCTCGATCATGAACAACTTGGCTCGGTCAAACCCCGTCAATACACCGATGCCGGGCTGGCGTCATTGCTGGGTTTTTGCCGCAAGCTGGCGGGCGGCACCTTACCGCACCCCTTGAGCGTCGAGTTCACTTACCCCGAGCCCGCAGATACCCGCGAGCATCGACGGCTGTTTGGCGACGATCTGCATTTCGGCGCGGCTTATGACAGCATTTTGTTTGACGGGCAGGAGCTGATGCGGCCGTTGAGCATGGCCAACGAAACACTGGCGGTGTTGCATGACAGTTTTGCCGAGGCGCAACTGGACCTGCTGTTCGGGTTTTGCATTGTCGGCAGGATTCGTGCGCTGCTCACCGAACGCTTGAGCCACGGCCACGGGCAGTGCGACATGGAGTCGATCGCGGCGGCATTGAACATCAGCAAGCGCACGCTGCAACGCGCGCTGGAAAAGGAAGGAACCCAGTTCAAGGACGTGCAAAATGCCGTGCGCCGGCAACTGGCCGATTTCTACCTGCGCCATTCTCATTTCAACATGAAGCATGTGGCGTATCTCCTTGGTTTTCATGACCACAGCAGTTTCAACAAAGCCTGTAGCCGCTGGTTCGGCATGACGCCTGGTCAGTATCGCGCCGATGAATCGTTTGAACTGGAGGAAACCGCGCCAGTGTGACGCGGTACCTGTCAGTCGTTCAGCGTTACTTCGCCGGCGGTTTGTTCGCGCCTTTTTTACCCTTGGCAGGGTTGCGAACGGGACCCGTATTTCTGACGATTGGCGCGCAGGGCACCACAGCGACTTTGTGTTTGACGGGCTTGGGCGTCACCGGCTCAGGCGTGACGACCGACGCTGTTTGCTTGATGGGTTCGGGTGCCACGACCGGCACTTGCTCCTTGATGTCGGCAGCGCCGGGAGGTTGGGTCAGGTTGAAACCGGGCATCGATACGTCGAGCAGCGAGTGCAGCTCGCACCACACGGGATTGCTTGCGCCGCGGGTCAGCAGGTGTGGCAGCAAATTGGCGACGGCTGCCAGCACTTGCTGGCGCTCTTCGACCTCGGTCAGCAACAAGGGCAAGCTGAGCAGGCTGGCTTGCGGGTGGGTGGCAACCAACAGTTTTTGCAGGTTCAGGGTGTCGCGCAGGTCCAGCGGCTTGGCGCTATGGTCCTGGAGCAGCACCTGCAATTGCTGGATCAACTTGTCGACGCCTTGCTTGCCGGGCTCGTCGCTGTCACGTTCCAGCAGAAACAGAATGCGGATCAAGGCTTCCATCAAACCACCCAAGGGCAGGGCGTCCTGCAGGCGTTCGATCAGGGCCTTGTCGTGCTGCTCGGCATGCGCTTGGAGATTGCGTCCGGGAGCAGTGCCTGCGAGGCTGTCGAGTACGCCATACACGCCGTAAAAACACATTTCCTGAGCGGCATCCCGCAGATCCCGGTAGCCATTCAAGGCGTCCTGAACCTGGTTGGAAAACAATGCCTGCCAAGCCAGTAACGGATTGTCCGGGCTCGTGGGGTGGCGATCCTTGCGCACTTGCGCAGCGCTGCCTGCCAGCCACCACAATGCCGGGTTCAAACTGTTCCACATGACTTGCTGCTGATGGAACGGATGGGTCTTGCGCATCAGCTCGGCAGCCGGTTCGTTGATCAACTGACGCAGCCACGGCCGTATAAAGCCATCGTAAAGGCTGTTGTTGATGACCGATGCGCGCTCAACCAAGGCAAATTCGCGATCATCATCACGGGGTGTCGGGACCTCGCCGTGGATGTCGGCGATACGCCGAGGCTCGAAACGTACCGCGTAGGCCGTGTCTGCGTTCTCAGGCAGGTCATCGATGAGCATTTCATACAGCCCGCCCGGCAGTTGGTGGATCGCATCGACCGCACCCAGCAATTCACGGTGCTCACGCCGAGCGACATCGCCGGACACAAAGATGCCCAAGTGACCGATGCTCGCGTGCCGCAGGTAAACGATGGTGCGACCGGCCTCTTGCAGGGCGAGATCGCTGGGATAAACGTCAGCGATCCAGTCCAGTGCCTGTTGCGGGGAGGTGATGTTGTCGCCATAGGAACAGAACACCACCACCGGCACTTCGATGCGTTTGAGATCAAGTCCACTGCTCTTGCGTCCCAGGCCCCCGGACAGCTGATTGCCGATGAACAGGTCGTCGACAATCATTTCGATCTCTTCACCGTTGAGCAAGGTCGGGCTGCCCCACCAGCGCTCGAAATCCAGAAACCGCGCCGCCTCGCTGTCGACTTCACTGAACAGGTGATAGTACTTGCCCCAGTAAGTATTGGCCGGGTCGAGGCTTTCGAAATTACTGACCAGCCAGGTGCCGTCGAAACGGTCGTTGCCCAAGTCGCTGCCCAGGCGCGCCATCCAGCCGCCGCCCAGCAAACCGCCGGTGTAGCGCATCGGATTGCGTCCGTTGACGCCGGCCCAATACGACAGTGGGGCGCCATTGACGATGATCAGCCCCGGCAGTTCCGGCCGGGTGGCCGCCAGCCCCATCAATGCCCAACCTGCCTGGCAATTGCCGATCACCACGGGTTTGGCACTGTCGTGATGTCGGGCGCTGACCACTTCGATAAATCGGGCCTGGGCTTCAACGATGTCGTCGAGGGTTTGGCCCGGGCACGGTGAATGGCTGAACGAAATGAAATAGGTCGGGTGACCCGCCCTGAGGCTTTCGCCAATGACCGAATCCTGCTTGAAACCGCCAATCCCCGAACCGTGGCCACCGCGCGGGTCAATGATGATGACCGGCTGTTTTTTGCTGTCGAGTTGTTGCCCGGGGCCGGCAAGGATCTGCAGCAGCGAATAGTTGACCGGGCGCGGCAAGTCTTCACCGGCCACCAGCATTTCATGATTGAACTTGAGCAGCAGCGGATACCCGGCGCGTTCGTGCGCCAGGGTGTTGTCGCCGCGCTGGCGCAAGGTGTCCCAGAACAACACGCTGCGTTGGCCAAGGTCGGTGAGGTATTCCTGCCAGTCAGCGGACGTCGGCTGGCTGAGTTTCCCGAGGTTTGAAGGGGCGTAGGTGTTTGCCTGGCGCTCTTGCATGGCGTCGAGAACGTTGCGGGTGTTGAGGCGCTGAAGATGGTTCAGGTGCTCAAACAAACCGGACGCAGGCGACAGCCCTTCATCGTGCAGCGCAATATTTTCTTCCTGACCCATCGTGAACTCCTGGCGCCCTGTGTGGGAATGTTGTCCTGACTAATGCAAGCGAGGCCAGCCATTCAATTGACACGAGTGTATAGGGAATATCGACAGGAGCAGTGAACTTTATTGTGCGCTGCACAAAATAGCCGTTGCCAAATAGTTTTGTGCACTGCAATATCAAGGCTAGCGCGATAACTGGCTGGATCGCTGTCGCGTCCTCAGGTCCATCAGGGCCTCTCAGTACCAGGAGATACAAGCATGTCTTTTTTCAATTCGGAAAAACTGCAAACCGCTCAGAAAGCCAACCTCGACCTCTTGCAGCAAATCAGCGGCAAAGTCTTCGCCAGCGTTGAACAGCTGAGCCAGTTGCAGTTAAAGGCATTGCGCGACTCCACCGAAGAGCACTTTGAAGGCGTTCGCAAGCTGCTGGCCGTGCGTGACCCACAAGGTTTTGCCGAGTTGCAGGCATCTTTCACCCAGCCGAACGCCCAGACCGAACGTCTGGCCGAGTTCAATCGTCAGGTTCAAGCGCTGATCGTGGGCACGCAGTCGGACATCGCCAAACTGACGTCGAGTCAGGTCGAGGCAGGCACCCAACAAGTGAATGAGTTCGTTGAAACGATCAGCAAGAATGCACCGGCCGGCTCCGAGCCTGTGGTCGCGGCGTTCAAGTCGGGTCTGGCGAATGCCGGTACAGCGTTTGAAAGTGCACAGAAAGCGGTGAAACAAGCATCCGATGCGGCACAGAGCAATTTCGACGCAGCGACTGCTGCCGCTTCCAAGGCCGCTCCAGAAGCGGGCGCCAAGGCTAGCAAGTAAGTCAAATCAGGCCAGCGGCACCGATGGCGATGGGATTATTCCCCATCGCCATTTTTTTTCGGCCCGTTATCGGTTCCGGGTTTGGCGCCAAACATGCCGAACAGGTTCTGGGTATTGAGGTACAACGCCTTGGAGTGGTCGACATACTGGCGCATCAGGTCCTGCATGACCGGGGCCTGTTGATGCATGAAGGCGCTCCAGGCTTCGGACGATTGCGCGCCGGTCTGGGACTGAATGTCGATGACGGTCTGGATGCTTTTATCCAGGTAGCTGCCGAGCACGCCTTGATAGGGGCCGTAGAACTGGATAATCCCCATCAGCATCTCGCTGGTAAAGATCGGCTCGCCACCGCTTTCGGCTTCCAGGATCACTTGCAACAGGATGCTGCGCGTCAGGTCCTCGCCGCTCTTGGCATCGACCACCTGAAACGCCACTTTATCGACGACCAGCTGACGAATGTCCGCCAGCGTCAAATGACTGCTGGTGTGGGTGTCATAGAGCCGGCGATTGGGGTACTTCTTGATCAGGCGGGGCGTATCTGGCATGCGGGGTGTCTCGTGGCGAGCCGGGTTTGCAGGCATCTTAACCTACAATCGTCGCTGCCGCCCTTGAGGCAGCCTTCACGAGCAGGCCCGCTCTCACATTAAAGGGTGTCTATCTGAACAACTCGGTCAACTGTGGGAGCGGGCTTGCCCGCGATGAGGCCCACCAGCACACAGAAGATTCGCGAGCAAAAAAAGGGGAGCCCGCTGTTAGCGAGCCCCCCTCACAGGAACTGAATCTACTTACCAGATCGGCAACGTATAGCTAACGATCAAGCGGTTTTCATCCAGATCGCTGCCGAAATTGGTCGAGCGCACTGTCGCGTTGCGCCACTTCAGCCCGACATTTTTCAGCGGTCCGCTTTGCACGACATAGCCAATGTCGGTATCCCGTTCCCATTCCTTGCCTTCCGGGCGGTTGCCGCCCAGATCGATGTTGTCGCCCGTGAGGTAGCGCGTCATGAAGGTCAGGCCGGGTACGCCAATGGCTGCAAAGTTGTAGTCGTAGCGTGCCTGCCAGGACTTTTCGTCCTTGCTGGCGAAGTCGCCGATCTGCACGAAGTTCACCAGGAACGCATCGGTGCCGTTGATGTAGGCGTAGCCAGTGTCGCCGCTCATGCCTTGATAACCAAGGCCGAACGCATGCCCGCCGAGGTTGTAGGTGAACATTGCGCCGATAGCATTGTTGTCGACATTGCTGCCGCCATCGTCCGTGGACCGGGCATAACGCAGGTCAGTCTTCAACGACTGGCCCGTGGTCACCGGCAATACGTAAGTCAGGTTGACCAGGTGCTGGCTATAGAAATTGTCGAGGTGACCGTAGCTGTAGCCGGTGGCGAGGTTGCTGGTCCATTTGTAGTTCAGGCTGGCGAAATCGAAGCTGTCGCTATCGAGATGACGCGTCGTGATGCCCTTGGCGCCGGTGCGGGTGATGCCCATGTCCTCGTAGTCCGAGGAGTCGCGCTGATTGACCTGCGTCAGTCGTCCGGCATCCACCGTCAGGC
>Ga0157371_10001435_pt1 | contig 24751 bp, 27 predicted proteins | sample C45metaG_FD_113462 | JGI IMG/M metagenome (GOLD analysis project Ga0157371, IMG submission 113462) | Corn rhizosphere microbial communities from Kellogg Biological Station, Michigan, USA - C4-5 metaG | ecosystem: Host-associated > Plants > Roots > Rhizosphere > Soil | place: USA: Michigan...
GAAAGAGAGCAACGCCGGCGGCGAATAGGATCCCTGTTTTCATAGCACTGGATTAATTGAAGGAATCCGCCTGAACAACGCATTGCCAACGCCCGGATGCCTTTTGGTACCCGGGCGTGGCATCAAAGACTCAGTGGCGGACGTCGCGATCAGGCGCCGATCAGGACGGGGGTGCCCACATCGGTTATCGTGAACAGCCTCTTCGCAAAGGGAGTCGGCAGATGGACGCAGCCGTGTGAGGACGGCTCACCTGGAGTCCCGCCCGCATGTAGTGCAGCCCCATATGAGGTGAAGAATTCGGAATAGGGCATCGGCGCATCTTCATATTTTTTCGATCGATGCATCACTTCCTTGTTCAGAATTTGAAACTGGCCGGTCGGGGTGTCGTAGCCGGGCCGGCCGCTGGAGATGGAGGAGGCCGCCATCAAGGTGTTGCCGCGGTAGACAAAGGCGAGCTGGTCGCTGAGGCTGATGACCACCCGCTCGGGACCGGCGCTGTCCGGGACGTCACGCCAAACATATTGGCCCGGCTTGAGGCTGTCTTTGCCAAAGGCGTCCATCATGTCTTCATGCGCGTTGATTGCAGCGTCGCTCGCTGCGGCCTGCGCCTGATAACTTTCCGAATCCATTGCAGCGGAAACGGCGGGGGTCGTAAAGACGAATGCAGCCGTTGCCGCCAGCGCTACTGCTAGCTTCTTCATTTCACACCTGAATTTTTTTGTTGACTTTTGCGGAATCAATGCTCCGCAGCCGATTCGGGTTCCTTAAAATGTACCGAACGGCAGTCGGACCGGTCACTCGCTGCTTCGGAATGCGGCGTAACTTCCGTAGCTTGCGACGGCAAAGGGCGTGAAATAGGTAAGGATGAGTTTCCACCAGACTGGCCAGTGGCCAGTGAAAATCTCCGGGCCCTGATTGATCGTGTTGAGAATCGTGCCGATGATCAGGGCGACCTTGAGTGAGCGTAAAACTCCGGTCCAGGAAAATGTGCGCCGAAGTGCCTCCCGTCGCGAGTTCATGAGGCAGCGCTGCCACAGGCCCAAACCGTGACGCAAGAGAAGACCCGTTGCGGCCCCGGAACCGTTTGGCCGCCCGAACGCTGAAGCAGCCTCAGTCAACCACAGGGGATTTGCGATGAAGTTGAGCACCAGCGTTGCGGTGGCTTTGGGAATTGTCGCCCTTGCCGCTTGCCATAAGAACCCGGCTGACCAGCAGGCAGCGAACGTCGAGTCCAATTACGACAATGAAGCTGCGAATATCCAAAGCAACGCCGATAACGAGGCGCAGGCAATTCAGAACTCCGCGGATAACGAAGCCTCGGCAATCAAGAATGAAGGCGAGAACAAGGCTGCCGAGATCCGCAATGCAGCCGATAATTCCAGCTCCAACGCCGCCGACAACAAGACAGAGAAGACAGACAAAAAAGGCAAATAGGCCTAGAAAACGAAAAGGGCGCCAGGCCTGCTGGCCTGGCGCCCTTCCTTTTGCGCGCTCGCCGTCGGGAGACTTTAGAGATTACCCGTAAGCAGCAGGATGATGACGATGATCAGGATCAGGCCGAGGAGGCCGGAAGGCCCATAGCCCCAGCCACGCGAAAAGCCCCACGTTGGCAGGGCGCCAATGAGGAGCAGAATCAGAATGATAATCAGAATGGTACCCACGCGGACCTCCCATTATTTTGTTATCGGTTGAGAGGCGTAACGGTCGGGGGCGACGAGAGTTGCAGCAGATTTTGGGACTTCAGTAGACGCGCCTTTGAGCAGTTATCAGCATCCTAAGCAGCATAGCGACGGGCCGGGGCACTCCGACTTTGCCTTCCAGCCAAAGGCTGACGGCTGAACGGGAGACTCCGATTGCGTTGGCAAGGTCGCTCTGGGTTCGATAGCCGAGGGTGCGCATCGCCCTCCGGAGTTCTTCCGGCGCCATCGAAGCAAGCATTTCGCCATTCGGCGGGTCCTCGGTCATACGGCTATTTAGATCGCATCCGGACCCTTGTCGCCGGTACGAATGCGAACCGCCTCGTCGATCGGGCTGACGAAGATCTTGCCGTCGCCAATCCGGCCGGTCCGCGCCGCCTCGGTGATCGCCTCAACGACGTTATCGACCAGATTGTCTTCGACGACGATCTCTACCTTCACCTTGGGCAGGAAGTCGATGACATATTCGGCGCCGCGGTAGAGCTCGGTGTGGCCTTTCTGCCGACCGAAACCTTTGACTTCGGTGACAGTCATTCCGGAAACGCCGGCGTCGTGAAGCGCATCCTTGACGTCGTCGAGCTTGAACGGCTTGATCACCGCTTCGATCTTTTTCACTGCTATTTCCCTCCGATTTGTTCCTCCATAACTGCTGCCGTATCGATGCCGCAATCGGGAGCGACAGGCGCGGGCTGATGAAGGCAATCATTCTTTCTGCGGGACAGGGGTCACGGCTCGGCGGCTTGACCGCGCAGCGCCCCAAGTGCCTGATCGAATTCGCCGGACGGACTCTGCTCGACCGGCAGCTCGATACCCTCGCCGCCAACGGTGTTGGCGAAGCTGTCGTTGTCACCGGCTTTCGTGACGATCTCGTTGAAGCAGCGCTGGCCCAGCGAACAGGCGGCCCGGTGGTCCGGACCATTTATAATCCCTTTTACAAAGTCGCCGACAATCTGGGTTCGTTATTCATGGCGCGCACCGAGCTGTCAGGCGATCGCCTGGTGTGGAACGGCGACACCCTGGTTTCCGACCGGCTGATGGGGCGAGTTCTCTCCAATCGTCGCTCCGGGATTAGCGTGACGATCGATCGGAAGGACAGCTACGATTCGGACGACATGAAAGTCGTCGAGGAAGCGGGGCGCCTCAAGGCGATCGGCAAAAGGCTGGGCCAAGGGGTGAATGCCGAATCCATCGGCCTGCTGGCGTTTCGTTCCGGCGGCGCCGAACGTTTCCGGGAAGCGATCGAACGCGACATCCGAACGCCGGAAGGAACGACCATCTGGTACCTGCGCGTGATCCACCACATGGCCGCCGAGCAGGAAATCTGGACGTTTGACATCAACGGCGAGGAGTGGGGCGAGGTCGATTTTCCGCCGGATGTCATCCATGCCGAGGAACTCGTTACGCGCTGGGATACGTTGAAGGTGGCAGCAGCTTAGCGCTTGGAATGGATGAAGCGCTCGGGAGAGAGACGTGAGCACACGCCCCATTGCCGTTGCCCAGATCATCATCGGAGCCGCCGCAGCTCTCGCGCTGCTCTATTTCCTGAGCAGCATCCTGATTCCGCTGGTGATTGCTTTCGTTCTCGTAGTGCTGGTCGATGCTGTCGTGAGCTTCATCAACCAGGCATGGCCGAAGGCGCCTAACTGGGTGGTTTCCACTGTTTCGGGACTGCTTGTGATCGGCTGCGCGTCCGGCGGTATGTTCGTCCTTGCGCGCGGAGCGGTCCAGGTGGTTCAGCAGGGGCCGGCGCTGCTCGGCCGGATCGAGGAGATCGTCGAAGGGCTGGGCCGGTCGATGGGATTGAGGCAGACGCTGCATCTCACCTCGATCGTCGGCGACGTCAGCCTGCCGCAGTTGGCCGGCTCAGTCCTGTCAGCGGTGCAGGGAGTCGCAGGCGCTGTCCTGCTGATCATCATATACTTCGGATTCATGCTTGCCGGCCGAAAGCGGATCAGCCGCAAAGTGGACCTGATTGCCGGGTCCTCCGACGGCCGGAAAGCCATGCGCGGGATCATCGAACGCATCGGCGCCGACGTGAAAACCTACCTCTGGGTTCAGGGCTTTACCGGTGTGATGATCACGGCCTCGGCGGCCGTCGTGATGCTGGTCGTCGGATTGAACAACGTCCTGTTCTGGACGGTCATCTTCTTCCTCCTGACCTTCATCCCGAACATCGGGGTGACCGTGGGTTCGATCGCGCCAGCGTTATTCGCGCTTTTGCAGTTCAAGACGATCTGGCAGGCAATAGTCATCTTTGCTGTGATTCAGATCGCGGCCACCATCGTCGGCAATCTCTTTTACCCGCGAATGCAGGCGAATACCCAGAACATCGATCCTATCGCCACGATCCTCGCGCTGTCGTTCTGGACGTTCCTTTGGGGGATACCCGGTGCGTTCCTCGCTGTACCGATGACGTTGATATTAATGATGGTATTTTCCCAATTCGAAGCCACCCGCTGGGTCGCAGCCGCGCTGTCGAATGACGGCAAGCCAGACTTCCACAAATCCCCGAAGGTGCAGCGTCGCGATTGAAGGTCGTGGCGGCAGACGTGAGTGCCGAGCCATAATTGCGATCGTTTGACTTTCGCGGCAGCCATTGTGTAGCAGTGACATATAACAGTGAGTCGGTGGGTCATGCTGATCGGTCTCTACCTCCTATTGAATTTTGCAGTGCTGTGGTTTGTTGCAAGGTCTTCGGCCGCACGCCGCTGGCCGCTGGCGATGATGCTGCTTTTGCTCGGCTTTGTGGTGGGCTCGGCAAACAATCTGCTGGAAGCGGTTGTCTACGGGGTACTCTCGTTGCGCCAGGCGGTCGCGGTCGCTGTTCCAGCAGCAGTAGTGTTTATCATCCTGTCGGCGGCCGCCGTTCTTGCTGCTGGGCGCTGGAAGATAGGCTCACAAGCTGAGCGACCGCACCGGGCGACCCTCATTCAATTGGCCGGCGTGGTGGTTGCTTATCAGGTTCTTTACTGGACCGCTGGCACTCTGGTTTACCCGTACATCGCGCATTTCTACGCGGCGAAGACAATCCCGCCTGTCTATGAGGTTGCCAGCCTGCAGGTCGTGCGCTCGCTAATTTTCTTCGGAGCGGCCTATCCGCTGCTGAGGGCCGGATTGCGGAGCGCTCCGCTGATTATGGGGCTGGTATATGGAGTGATTGGCGGAATCGCGCCGCTGCTTCCTGACAATCCCTACATGCCGGCGGACATCCGGTTCTATCACGGAATCGAGACGAGCGTGTCGAACTTCCTGTTCGGGCTGATCGTCGGATACCTGTTCACGCGCGCGCGGCCGTTGCGGCCCGCTCACGCGTAAGGCGGCTTGTCCAACCCTTTCGGGCTCGTGGTAAAAATCTCGCAGCCCGTCTCGGTAACCCCTATTGAATGTTCGAACTGCGCCGAAAGTGACCGGTCGCGAGTCACCGCCGTCCAGCCATCATCGAGGAGCTTCACGTCGGGGCGACCGATGTTGATCATCGGTTCGATAGTGAAGAACATGCCCGGTTTGAGCTCCGGACCGGTGCCGGGCCGACCGGCGTGAATGACTTCGGGGCTGTCGTGGAAAAGCCGCCCGACTCCGTGCCCGCAAAAATCGCGAACGACTCCATAGCGGTGCCTCTCCGCGTGCGTCTGGATCGCGTTGGAGATGTCGCCCAGCCGATTGCCCGGCTTCGCCTGCTGGATACCGAGCATCAGGCACTCGTACGTGACCTCCACCAGTCGCCGCGCCTTCAATGAGACATCGCCGACCAGGTACATTCGACTCGTATCGCCATGCCAGCCGTTGAGCATCGGAGTTACGTCGACGTTTACGATATCGCCGTCCTTCAGGACCCGATCTCCGGGAATGCCGTGGCAGACCACGTGATTGATCGAGATGCAGCAGCTCTTGGTATAGCCGCGATATCCCAGAGTTGCTGGAACCGCGCCCGCGTCGACCGTCATCCTGTATACGATGTCGTCGATTTCCTGGGTCAGCACCCCCGGGACGATGTGCGGCGCAAGTGCGTCCAGGATCTGCGCCGCCAGCCTTCCGGCGGCCCGCATCCCCTCGAACCCTTCGGGCCCGTGAAGTTTGATGACGCCGTTCCGCGGCTCGACATGATCGTCGGGGGCGACTGTGATGTATTGAGTCATGACGCGTAGATAGGCATTGGCTGCGGTTATGACCAGCGAAACGCTCGAAGGCGGCTGCGGATGCGGCGCCGTCCGCTACCGGCTCAAGGACAAGCCGTACATCGTTCATAATTGCCACTGCGGCTTATGCCAGCGACAGACCGGCACTGGTTCGGCGGTCAACGCCTTCATCGAGACCGACCAGCTCGAACTTCTCTGCGGCGAGCTCAGCGAGCACGAATTCGCGACTGGCAGCGGCGGAACCCAGATCGTCATTCGCTGCGCGACATGCGGGACACCGCTGTGGAGCCATTATCCGCGCCTCGGACGCAAGGTTGCGGGCGTTCGCGTCGGAACGCTTGACGACCCCTCGGCGACACCGCCGGACGTAGCGATCTTTGTCGCGGACAAGCCGTCGTGGGCACCACTTCCCGAAGGTGTCCCGAAGTTCGACGCCTTTTATAATCCCGCCCAAGTTTATTCGGAGTCGAGCATGACGAGGTTGAAAGCGCTTCTCGACTCATGAGTGAGGAGAAGGTCTGGACCGCGGCTCTCCTCGTCATCGGCGACGAGATCCTGTCGGGCCGGACGGAAGACAAGAATATCGCGCAGGTCGCGCGTTGGCTGAATTTGCAGGGCATAAGGCTGCAGGAAGTGCGCGTGGTGCCGGACGTTGAGGAGGCGATCGTCGCCGCCGTGAATGCTCTTCGACCCGCTTACGATTATGTGATCACCACCGGTGGCATCGGGCCCACGCATGATGACATCACCGTGGACTCGATCGCCGCTGCTTTTGGGGTGCCGGTGATCACAGATCCCGAAGCGCGGGCAATCCTGGAGGATTATTACCGTGACCGTGGGGTCCCCGTCACGGAAGCGCGTCTGAGGATGGCGAGAGTTCCCCAAGGGGCCGAACTCATTCCCAATCCCACATCGGGCGCACCCGGTGTGAAGATGAGCAACGTCTACATTCTTGCCGGCGTGCCGAACATCGCCGCTGCGATGCTGCAGGGGCTAGAGGGCAAGCTGCAGGGAGGCCGACCGGTGACGTCTATCACGGTCACTGCCCACGCCGCCGAGAGCGAAGTTGCCGCACTGCTCAAGCAGGTGCAGGACGACCACCCCGGGGTCGCGGTCGGCAGCTATCCCTTCTACCGGGATGGAGGTTTCGGTGCCGATTTTGTGGTGCGCTCAGATGACGAGGGGCTTGCGAACACTTGCGCCGATGATTTGCTGGAAAGGCTGAAGGCAGCCGGGGTCGAGGTAATCGAGCAACGCTGACGTGTCGTCGCGCTTCGGGCGCACTGGAGCCAAGAGCAAGTCCCCCGCACTGCCACGGTGTCGCCGCCTCATCCGATTTGGCGCGCTCCAAAAAATCACAATGCCCCGGCAATTCCATTTTTTGGAGCGGGTAGCGGGAATCGAACCCGCGCGTTCAGCTTGGGAAGCTGACAGGCTACCATTACATCATACCCGCGTATCCGCGTCCGAATTAGGTGCTCGCCTTGGGGGCGTCAACGAGTCTAGATTGTGTGCGTGGGGGCAGCAGATCATCAACCGGTCAAAGTCGACGCGCGGGCGCTAAGGGGCCGCGAAATGCGCTATTTCGACTTCGTGTTGGTCGCCTTTGTGGTGATCCTGTTGCTGTCGAACGTGATCGGGGCAGAGAAGCGTTCGTTCATTAACTTGCCGGTGATCGGCCCGTGGCCGTTCGGTGCAGGGATCCTCTTTTTCCCGGTCTCCTACGTCATCGATGACGTGCTGACGGAGGTGTACGGATACGCGCGGGCCCGGCGGGCGATCTGGGCGGGGTTCACGGCGTTGCTGTTCATGGCCGTGATGGAATGGACCGTCGTCCACCTGCCGGTCGCAGCGGGTTGGACGGGGCAGAGCGCGTATGAACGGGTGTTCGGCTCTGGCTGGCGCATCATCCTGGCGTCGATGACCGCCTTTTTCGTCGGTGAATTCCTGAACTCATTCGTGATGGCGAAGATGAAAATCTGGAGCGACGGCAAAAATTTGTGGGCGCGGTTCTGGGGCAGCACGGTTGTCGGGGAGGGCGCCGACAGCCTCATCTTTTACCCGCTCGCCTTCTACGGCTTGCCGGATTGGCCGGTGCAGGCGCTAGCTGAAGTGATGCTCAGCCAGTTCGTCCTTAAGGTAAGCTGGGAGATCATTCTGACACCGGTTACCTACGCTATCGTAAGCTTCCTGAAGCGCGCGGAAGGAGTCGATGTCTTTGACCGACATACCGATTTCACGCCGTTTAGTGCCACGGTTTAGCGATTGTTCACATTCACTGCTGAAGGATAAGGGCGAGAGGACACATGCTCGTCATCCTATCTGCAGCTGCCCTGGCGGCAGTTCCACAACGACCCCTTGACCCCGTCTCGGCTTCCATTCTCGCCGAGCACAATCTGGTGAGGGCACAAGCAGGCGTGCCGCCACTCCGCTGGAACTGGCAGCTCGCCGCCGATGCGGCTTCATACGGCCCGATCTTGTCGGCGATCGGATACCTCCAGCATTCGCCAAGGAACAGTCGGCCGTCAAATGAACGCGAAAACCTGGCCCAGGGGACGCGCGGCGTGTATTCGGCAGCGCAACTCGTCTCCGTCTGGGTTGCGGAAAGGCGCTATTTCCATCCGGGCATTTTCCCGAACGTCTGCGCCGGGGACTGGTCGACCTGCGCCCACTACACGCAGATGATCTGGCGGACGACCACCGACGTCGGCTGCGCAGTTTATAGAGACGCCAGATACGATTGGCTGATCTGCCGTTACTCGCCGCCAGGCAATATCGACAACAAGCCGGTCCCCTAATATCACAGTTTCGGACCGGTCCTTCACCTTTCGGGTTGAGCTGGAGGGGATATAGCTTCACTTTCCGAGCATTGATCTCCGCAGGTGTCGATAGATGACCAGAGAATTGGACGGTGGCTTCCACAAGCGGGACGTGCAGGCACCGCGAAAGAGTCGGCGTGTGCACATCAACGCCATGGTGAAGCTGCGGCGGCGCGGCCATCACAATTTCACGGTGCAGGCGTTCGATTTCTCTCCCGAGGGCTGCAAGCTGGAGTTCGTGGAACGCCCGCAACTCGACGAGACTGTATGGATCAAGTTCGAGGGCATCGAGCTTTTGGAGGCAAGCGTCTGTTGGGTGGAGGAGCGCTTCGTCGGTGTGGAGTTCATCCGCCCGATCCACAACGCTGTATTTCAGATGCTGGTGGACCGCGTGCAGGAGGCAGGCGCCGCCGAAAGCTAGGTGGCGAACTGCTCCATGGCGATGCGCTCGTCGAGCGCATGCTCCGGATCGAAAAGAAGAGTGAGCGAGCGCTCGCGGTCGAGAGTCACGTCCACCTGCGCAACATCTCGGATCTCGAACTGGTCAGCAACGGCGGAAACGGGCCGGTTCTCCGGCTCGTGCACCCGGAAGCAGACGCAGGTGTCGTCCGGAAGAATCGCGCCCGACCAGCGGCGCGGGCGGAACGGGCTGATCGGGGTGAGCGCCAGCATCTTCGCGGCCAGCGGAAGGATTGGGCCACCCGCAGAGAGGTTGTAGGCCGTCGATCCTGCGGGCGTCGCCACAAGTACTCCGTCGCAGGCGAGCTCCGGTATCGCGACCCGGCCATTCACCGAGATCTCGATTTTTGCGGTCTGCCGGGTTTCGCGGAGCAGGGAGACTTCGTTGATCGCAGCGCTAACGGCGGTCTCGCCCGAAACGGTGCGCGCGCTCATCGATAGAGGAGCGACGCGGATTGCTTTGGCGGCGGCGATCCGTTCGCCTAATCGATCGAGGCGCCAGTCGTTCATCAGGAAGCCGACCGTCCCGCGGTTCATTCCAAACACCGGCCGCTGGCGCCCGCTCTCCAGCATTCCGTGAAGCGTTTGCAGCATGAACCCGTCGCCACCAAGCGCAACTAAAATTTCCGCATCATCGGCGTCGCTCCAGTCATAACGATGGCGAAGCATTGCCTCGGCCGCGCGCGCGACCTCCGTGTGCGACGCAAGCAGGCCAATGCCCGCGCTCGCGAGATCACCTTTGGCGCCGCTCCCGCTGCTCGATGCATCATCCGGGCTCATGCACCGAGCATAGATATCCTCCCGTCACGGGGGAAGTGTCAGGCGGCTTCCTTCGTCCGTTCGCCCGCGGCGGCGACGCGCGATAGCCCGAGCGACAGCTGGAGAGCCCCGTTGAGCCTCCCCTCCGGCGTCGGCCAATTGCGGCTCAGCGCGAGCTTGCTGTCCGGCCTCAGCTTCGCCGCACCGTTCAGCCGTTCGATGTAACCGAGCAGCCCTTGCAGGACCGGGAACCCGCTGTCGGCAAACGTCACGACGGCGCCCTTGGCCCCGACATCGAGCTTGGCGATCATTGCCTTCTTGCAGTTCAGCTTGGTCTCGATGACCTTGAGGAGGTTGCTCGTTTCTTCCGGCAAGGGGCCGAAGCGGTCGATCAGCTCGGCTGCGAACTCCTCGATTGCCTGCTTATCCTCCAGGTCGCCGAGCCTCCGGTAGAGGCCCATCCTGAGGTCGAGATCGGGAACATAGGCTTCCGGGATCATGATCGGTGCGTCGACGCTGATCTGGGGTGAGAATTCCTCCTGACGCGCGATCCCGCCGGCTTTCTCCTCCAGGATCGCCTCCTCCAGCATCGACTGATAAAGCTCGAACCCGACCTCCTTGATATGACCCGACTGTTCGTCGCCGAGCAGGTTTCCGGCGCCGCGGATGTCGAGATCGTGGCTCGCGAGCTGGAATCCGGCGCCGAGGCTGTCGAGATCGGCCAGAACCTGCAGCCGCTTCTGCGCCGTCTCGGTAATCACGCGATTCGCCGGGGTGGTCAGGTAAGCGTAGGCGCGTATCTTGGCCCGGCCCACGCGGCCCCGAAGCTGATACAGCTGCGCCAGCCCGAAGCGGTCGGCGCGGTGCACGATCAGCGTGTTGGCGCTCGGGATGTCGAGCCCGCTCTCCACGATGGTTGTCGACAGCAGCACGTCGTACTTGCGATCGTAGAAGGCGCTCATTCGCTCCTCGACCTCGGTTGGGGCCATTTGGCCGTGCGCTGTGATCGCCTTCACTTCCGGCACTTCGTCGCGAAGCCATTGTTCGAGGTCCGGCAGATCCGCGACGCGCGGCGCGACGAAGAAGCTCTGCCCCCCCCGGTAATGTTCGCGAAGCAGCGCCTCGCGGACGACTACGGGGTCCCATGGAGTCACGTAGGTTCGCACCGCAAGCCGGTCCACGGGCGGAGTCTGGATCACGCTGAGCTCGCGCAGTCCGCTCATTGCCATCTGCAAGGTGCGCGGGATCGGCGTGGCGGTGAGCGTCAGGACGTGCACATCTGCTTTCAGTGCCTTCAGCCGCTCCTTGTGAGTGACTCCAAAGTGCTGCTCCTCGTCCACAATGACGAGCCCGAGCCGCTTGAACTTGGTGCCTTTCGCCAGAAGCGCATGCGTACCGATGACGATATCGACGGTGCCCTTCTCAAGCCCCTCTTTGGTGCGCTTCGCTTCCGCTGCCGGAACCAGTCGCGACAACCGTCCAACCTCAACCGGGAAGCCTTGGAGTCGCTCGACGAAATTCCTGTAATGCTGGCGCGCGAGGAGTGTCGTGGGGCAAATCAGCGCCACCTGCATCCCGGCCATCGCCACGACGAAGGCGGCCCGAAGCGCAACCTCGGTCTTCCCAAATCCGACGTCGCCGCACACCAGCCGGTCCATCGGCTTGCCAGCGTCTAGATCCTGGAGAACGTCCGCGATCGCTCGATCCTGATCGTCCGTTTCTTCATATGGAAAACGGTCAACGAATTGCGGGAACGCACTGTCCGGCTCCGCAACCGGTGCGGTTCGGGTGGCTCGCGCTGCCGCGGTCTTGATCAGCTCGCCCGCGATCTCGCGGATTCGCTCCTTCATCCGCGCGCGGCGCCGCTGCCAGGCTTCTCCACCGAGGCGGTCGAGAGTGACGCCTTCGCTTTCGCTCCCGTAGCGGCTCAAGAGCTCGATGTTCTCGACTGGAAGATAGAGCTTGTCGCCGCCCGCATATTCGATGGCCACGCAATCGTGGGGTGTCTTGCTGACCGGGATCTGGGTCAGTCCTTCGTAGCGGCCGATTCCGTGGTCGGCGTGAACGACGAGGTCCCCGGGCGAAAGGCTGGCAATCTCGGCCAGAAAGGCATCCGCGCTCTTCTTGCGTTTGCGGCGGCTGACCAGCCGGTCGCCGAGCATGTCCTGCTCGGTCAGAACAGCCACGTCCGGCGTGGTGAATCCGTGGTCGAGCGGAAGAACCATCAAGGCCGGTTGGGTCTTGCTCCCAAGCGCTTCCGGCCAGCTGTCCGCCAGCTTTTGAGCCTTGAGCCCGTTGTCTTCGAGAATGCCGGCCAGCCGCTGCCGTGAACCCACGGTGTAACTTGCGAGGATAACCTTATGGCCGCTTCGGCGGAGCGCCTGCACATGCTCGGCGACGGCCTCATAGACGTTTGCGTTTCGCGCCCGCTCCGGCGCGAAATCGCGCGCCGCGACCACACCGAAGTCGATGGTTTGGACGCTTTCGGCCTCCGGGAAAGCCGAGCTGCGATGGATCGGCTGGGCTTCTACAGCGCGTTTCCACTCATCCCGCGAAAGATATAGTGCATCGGGAGCGATCGGCCGGTAGCTCCCCGGCTCCGACTGCATCGCCCGGATTCGGTTCTGATAATAATCGTCGAAGCTTTCGAATCGGCCAGCGAGCGCGCCGTCCACGCCCGCGTCACGAAGGACGATGTCGTCATCGCCCAGATAGTCGAAGACGGTGGCGAGCTTCTCTTCGAACAGCGGTAGCCAATGCTCCATGCCTGCAAGCCGCCGCCCGTCGGACACGGCCTGGTATAGCGGATCGCCGGTCGCTGTGGCGCCGAACATCTCGCGATAGCGCTGGCGGAAGCGCTTGATGCTGACTTCGTCCAGCAATGCCTCGGACGCAGGCATCAGCATGAATGCCTCTGCCGCACCGGTCGAACGCTGGTCAGCGGCATCGAAGCGCCGAAGAGTCTCAATCTCATCGCCGAAGAAATCGAGCCGAAGCGCTTGCCGCTCTCCCGGCGGAAATAGGTCGATCAGCGAGCCCCGAACCGCATATTCGCCTTGCTCGGCGACCGAGTCCGTCCGCTGATAACCGAGTGCCGTCAGCTGCGTCGCCAGTGCATCGCGGTCCACTCGTTCGCCCTCCGCGATCCGGCGGGTGAGTTGGCGGATCCGGAACGGCGTCAGCACTCGCTGGGTTGCGCCGTTGGCAGTCGCGATCACAAGCTGCGGCGCGTTCAGCGGCTGCTGAAGCGCGTGCAGCGTCGCAAGCCGTTCGGCCATGACCCGAAGCGCCGGCGAGGCGCGGTCGTAGGGCAAGCAATCCCACGCGGGGAGAGTCAGCACCTCGACCTCTGGCGCGAACACAGGAACGGTGTCGGCGAGCGCGCGCATCGCCAGCTCGTCGGCCGCAACCACCACCGCTCGTCCGGGCTTGCTCCGCCCGTGGGATGCGCGCGCGAGGTCGGCGGCAATCCACGGCAGGAAGCCTGTGGGCACTCCCGAGAGTGTCAGCGGCTCACGGCTGCCGACTATTCGCTGCAGCGGTTCGGTCATCTCGCAACCGGGACGTAATCGAGGTTCTGGAGTTCCTGCAGCACGATCCCGCGGTAGCGTTCGGGCGCTTCGGCGGTTCCTGCAGCCCAGGAGAGAATGTCGGCATCCTGTTCGTCGAGCATGTTTGCAAACAGGTTGCGCTCGATGTCATTCCAAGACCCAACATGCGCGTCGAAGAAGCTGCCGATCAGGATATCGGCCTCTTTGGTGCCGCGATGATGCGCTCGCCAGCAAAGGCGCTTCAGGTCCGGGTCGGAATGCATGGGAGGCATGTAGGGCAGGGGAGCGCCCGCTCCAACCCGCTATTCGCGTACACTCACCGTCGCTTCTACCCAGTCAGCATAGCTTCGCAGCAGGCGATCGACCGGGGTTACGGTGATGCATGGCACATCGTAACTGTGGAGATCTGTGATCCGCTCGAACAGCGCATCTGCCTTGCCGCTTTCCGTCTTCAGGATCGCGGGCACTTCCTCCGTTTCCTCGAGGCTGCCTTTCCAGTGATAGATGGAGCGGCACGGAGCGAGAATGTTGATGCAGGCGGCGAGGTGTTCCTCCACGACGAGACGCCCGATCCGCTCCGCCTCGGCCGCGTCAGCAAACACCACGTAAACGGAGACGACGCTCACGCGCTCTGCTCTCCGACCACATGCGCCCCCCATACGGTACTTGCCACAACCAGCGCGCCGACCGCCTGATGCGCCACCGCTATCGGCAGGAACACACCGGTCGTCAGGACTGCGATCCCCAAGATGATCTGGGTTCCAAATGCCGAGTGGATCGCGATCGACGCCCGCCGGGAGCCGTCCCGGCGCACTTTTCTCGCGAAGATTACCAGCGCCGCGACCACCACCCACGCCCACCAGCGATGCACGAAATTGAGCAGGAATGGATCGTGGGTAAGGGCGTAGAGCGCGCCCCGCGACCAATCGACTCCCTCGGGAAAGAATTGGCCGTTCATCAAAGGCCAGGTGTTGGAGACATAGCCGGCCCGGAAACCAGCAACCCAGGCGCCAAGCATCAGCTGGACGAAGACTATTGCGAGAGTGGCGATGGCAGGACCCGTCAGCCTGGCGGGACGCGCTTCCGGATCGCGGGCCAACGAGCGAAGGTCGAGCGCCGTCCAGATCAGAGCGCTCATGAGGAATAAGGCGAACAGCAGGTGCGCCGACAGGCGATACGGGCTAACCTCGGTCCGCGACCCTTCGAGGCCAGACACCACCATCAGCCACCCCACCGCTCCCTGCAGCCCGCCAAGCACGAACAGCGCGATCAGGCGCCAGGCGAAGCCTTTCGGGATCGCGCGCTTAACGGCGAACCACGCCACGCCCACGAAGAAGACCAGCCCCAGGATTCGGCCGAGCAGCCGGTGAGTCCACTCCCAGAAGAAGATGAACTTGAACCCGGAAAGCGTCATTCCCGCCGGGCCTGCAACTTGCGTGTATTGCGGAGTCTGCTGGTAGAGCTGAAACTCGTGCAACCATTGCGCATGCGTCAGCGGAGGAATCGCGCCTACGACGGGTTGCCACTCCGTAATCGAAAGACCGCTTTCGGTGAGGCGGGTGATGCCGCCGATGACGACCATCGCGAAAACCAGGCCGGCGGTCAGGAAGAGGAGGTTTGACAGAGCCTTCGGAGCAGATGGCCGGCCGCTCAGCGCGGCCCATGAAGCGATCGAGTCCATGGCGGCGCCTATGCGACGCAATCGGCCTTCAAACAACTTCCGGAACAAATGTGATGTTGTAACCTGACTGAGCTGGGCTTATATGGCGGCCGCGATGATCGCTTTGCTAGAAAAACCGGGCCGGCTCGACCGGATCGCCATGGGCTTGTCCGGCCTTTGCCTCGTGCATTGTATCGCAACCGCTATCCTGCTTGGCCTCCTTGCCAGTGCCGGGGGATTTTTGGGATCGCCGCTTATCCACGAAAGTGGCTTGGTGCTGGCAATGATCTTCGCGGTCATCGCACTCGGACGGGGCGCAGTGGTTCATGGGTTTATCCTGCCGGTCGCGATAGGCGCACTCGGTCTTGGTGTGATGGCTGGGGCGCTGACCATGCCAGAAGGCAGTGACGTTCTCTATACAATCGCGGGCGTCGGGCTGCTGGCGCTCGGACACCGCCTCAACTGCATCGCGCACGAATAGCGGGGCTAAGCAGAAAAGGGGGCCGAAAGGCCTAGTCCTCCAGCCCCCTCCGCTTCGAGAATGTCCGGATGCGCGCTTGAGTGGCGATGCACAACTTATCGAAAGATAGGCGCAGCGGCGCACCCCTATTCGTCAGGATGACTGGCTTAACCTGCTCCGCTACAGCTGGCGAATGTTTCACGACTGGTCGGAATTCTATCTGTTGGCGGGCTCGGCGGCTGCTGTCCTGATCGGCCTTGTTTTCGTTGTCGTCACGCTTATGCAGGATCGCCCCCGCTCGAGCGTGCTGAATGGATCGAAGCTCTACATGGGCCCCGTTGTCCTCCACATGAGCTTCGTGCTTGTCCTGAGCGGGGCAGCACTCGTTCCGGATATCGATGACCGGCAGTTCGCCACCGTCGCCGCAATCGCCGCACTCTGGGGTTTCGGGCGCGGCGTTTTTTCGACCGTGGGCCTGGTTCGACTCTGGACGCCCAGCAACGAAGTGCATTGGACGGACATCTGGTATTACGGAGTTATCCCATCAGGCCTTTATGTCGCGATGGGGGTGGTCTCGCTTGGGTTCTGGGTGGACGCTGCATGGGCAGCCGACGCGATTGCCGCAGTTGTGGCTGGCCTGATTCTGCTCAGTATTCGCGATGAGTATGACCTCGTCACCTGGCTCGCGCCGAAAAGCGACGACGAGAATTAGTTCCGGAAGAACAACCTGTCATTGCCACACTGCTTCGGCGGCGGCCCCATCCTCCCGGTCAGCTCTTCAATGGGGACAGGGCGGTAGAATTCCAGCCCGGCCTCAGTGCCACGAGTCCAGACGACTCGAGCTGCAACTAGCAGATTGCTCCGGTTGAAAATAACGTCGCTGCCCTCGGCCAGTGGCGAATCCGAAACGATGCCGGCGCCGGTTTCGGTGAGGTTCCCCACCCTCGCAGATTGTGCGCCATCGACCGTGATGATGGTGGCGCGCATCAGCACTCGCCTGCGCTCCGAGTGCCTCAGATCGCGAGCCTCGACCGTCATATCCGTCACAAAGCCGGTCGCGGAGTTTGGTTTCCAAAAGGTTGATTGTGCACCATCGCGGGACAGCGAAGGCCGCTACAAAATGCCGGGTCATCCTGACCGGGACAGTTCGTTGCTCGCTTCGGCGCAGTCAGCTTCGTTCGAGTTGGCCGCCAGGTGATCCCGGCAGTCCTTAAGGATGCTTCGGCAGCGGCGGAGGCTCTCGGTTAGTTCCTGGTTTAATTCGAGAAGCTCTTCGATTTCTTGCTTATCGTCCTGATTAGACACGGGAAAAATTGCCTTCACCAATTCTGTGTGACTAACAAAGGTGAATGCCGTCGGTTCCGGAGAGATTTTCACTCAACGGTGGAGCGTTCAATTTTCTGGGGAAAGGTGGCGACGCCGCCGGAGTTCGCTAAAATCCCTAACGACGCCGCCACCTCAAGCTTTGCCGTTTCTCCGTTAGGGTCAGGTGAGCAGAGATGGTTAATACCGTTCATAGCAGCGGCGAGATCAGCCGGGCGAGATTTTCAAGGACCATCTTCGGCCGGGGGCGCTTGCGCCATTGATCCAGATGCAGCTCGTCGCTTTCTTCGAGATACCCGCGCTGGACATCTGCAAGTATCTGGGCGGATCGTTCGTCGAGGAGTAGCAGGCTGACCTCCTCATTGAGCTGGAACGAGCGGAGATCGACGTTGCTGGATCCCAGGATCCCAAGCTTTCCGTCGATTCCGACATTCTTCGCGTGCAGGAGAAAGTCACGGAACAGGTGGATTCGAACGCCTGCCGAGAGAAGCCCGTCGTAATAGGAACGCTGCGCCAGGTTGACGACGCGCTGATCGACCACGCTCGAGAGCACGAGGTGAACCTCCACACCTCGTGCTGCAGTGGTGCGCATCGCGTCCAGCACGTCCTCATCCGGGATGAAGTAGGGTGTGACGATCACCGCGCGCTTCCGCGCCTGATGGAGTTGCCACACCAGCAAAGTCTCGAATCCCGCGAGCGGATATTCAGCGCCCGAAGGCAGGACTTGAAGGAGGGCACCTCCATCCGCGCGACCAGCGGCTTTGCTTGCGCTCGGCGCATCGCCCGTCTCGAGGTACCAGTCGCCGAGAAACTGCGCCTCCATCTCGGCGACGACGGGGCCATTGCATCGCGCGACCAGCTCCCGGTTCACAATTCCCCGCCGGAAATCCTTGCAGACGATGTTCTGCGATCCGGAATAGCCGATGCGGCTATCGATGACGAACAGCTTGCGGTGGTTACGCATGTCGCGCCGGGTGCGGCGGCGAAGCCAGTGCCAGGGAAGTGCGGCGCGAAATTTCACTCCGGCCTCTCGAAGGCAGCGTTCGGTGCCGCCGATCCAGTGGCTGGAGCCGACGGGATCGACGAGCACCCGGCAATCGACGCCACGCTTCACCGCCCGCCCCAGCGCGGCGATAACGCTCCGGCCAACCTCGTCGTCGGCGAAGATGTAGACAAGGAGGAACACACGCTCGTTCGCGGCGTCGATGTCGGCGATCAGCCGCTGGATTACCGCATCATAGTCGCCGATCAGATCGATCGAGTTCCCGCCGACCGCGGGGAAAAATCCAAGCCGCTCGGCAACCTCCGCAATCGGGGAGCGGGCGGCGGGCGCATGGGGCGCCAGCGACTGCCCCACGTGATCGAAGAAAGGCCGGACGGTGTCTCGAAAGCGGTCGACCCTGGCTTTCGGGAACTTCGGCTGGCCGATCAGGACGAACAGAATCAGCCCCGGGATCGGCAGGAAAAAGAGCAGCAGAAGCCAGGCCGCAGCGGTGAACCGCCGCTTGAACGGAACCACGACAAGCGCACCAATCCGGATCGTCCAGTTTGCGACCGAGTAAGCGGTCGCGAGATCGAGCGGCGGCAGGGTCATTGCCGGTCCACCTTGCCCGATCGCGCGCGGCGCGTGAACAACGATCGCACGGCTGCCGCATGGCTCGACCGATCGTGAGCTGCGCAGATTTGCGCCGTAATGGCGATTGGCTGATAATAGGCTCTAAGATGTCATCGACGCACCGCGGGAGGAAAATAGAGCAAATGAAGTGTTTGCCTCAGATCGCCGGGTTGGGATTGCTCGCGCTGGCAAGTGGAACCGCGTTTGCCCAAACTATGCCGGGGTCTAACCCCTATGGATCGAAGCAACCGTCGACGGCAATGGGCGATGAGCAGCAGGATAAAGGGCTGGACCGAGTAAACGAGGGACTCGAAGGACGGCTGCCCACCAAATCCAATGGCCCAGTGACCAAACCAAGAGCCGCCGACTTTACCGTCGGAGCGCGGATTCGAGACATCAACGGTGAGCCTGCGGGGATGATAGACTCTGTCGCGACGGACGCGGTTATCGTCGACAACGGCCGAGCAAAGGTGAAGGTGCCTCTCACAGCGTTTTGGAAGGACAATTCGGGCCTGCTGTTTGGAATCACCGCCGCCAAATTCAACGAGATCGTCGCCAAGGCATATGCGGCCAACCCGCCGCCCGCACCCCTAAAAGCTGGCCCTCGTCCTGCAACCGCGGCGGATCTTGTGGCAGGCTCCCAAATTCGCGACGTGAATGGCCAGCATATCGGCATAATTACGGCCGTGTCCGCTGACGGAGCCACGGTCGAGGTCGGCAAAAGCACCGTGCAGTTGCCGGTTGAATCCTTCGGCGTCGACAACTCCGGTCTCCTGCTTCCGATCACCGTGCAGAAGCTGAACGAGATTATCGCACGGTCGGATTCATCCGCAAACAAGAAGTAGAGTGCGGGCTGAACGATCCCGCTGAACGAAAGAGATCTGCACGCTAGAGTTGAGGGGCCCACCGCGAGCCCCGACCCCCTTTTCCTGATTGCGATTAGCTGCATAGATTGCGAGCTGACACGCCACGAGGGAGCCTATTTTGGGATCGAAATTGAGCCTGCCTTCCGCAACCCGCTGGGAAACGAATCCCTACCAGCAGGAGTGGGGAGAACGGGACTATCTCTATGTGCGAGGGGGTGTGAAAGAGATTCCAAAGCACGCCTGCAAGCGCACGTACCGCGTCAGCAAGCCCTTCATCACGAGCTATCGGAATGCCGTAGACATAGGTTGTCGTGACGGCGAGTTCACTCGGTACCTCCATCTTGACTTCGCCCATGTGTACGCGTTCGACCCCAGGCGCACGTGGAGGTTCCCGTTCAACGTGGATTTGAAAAAGGTCACCCATTTTCAATGCGCGCTAGGTAGCGAAGCTGGTGAGACCGAGATGTTCAAGGGAGCCCACGTCCCGCACGGGGAGGTCCCCCCTCGTACCGTACGGGTCTTCACGTTGGACATGTTCGACCTGCAAGATGTCGATTACATCAAGATAGACGTTGAAGGCTTCGAGAAGAAGGTGCTGCTCGGCGCCGCGCGTACAATAGAGCGATATAGCCCTTTGATTGTGCTCGAGCAGAATGATGCAGTCATTGAGGGTGAAACCCGCTATTCGGCAAAGCTGTACCTTGAGAGTATCGGATACCGACAAGTCGCGGTCGACAAGCGCGGTTGGGATTTTGTAATGGCGCGCTCAGCCCCGTTGGCGGAGCGCTGATCCGATCGCAACGATCCCTGTAAGTCCGTTTTACCGCTCCCGACATCCACGGACAACCCGACCAACGGCGGGTGGCTATCATCCACGAGCAATCGAACAAGATCGTTGAGGTGAGTCGCGGCTGAAACGTCGAAAGATGAAGAAAGCCCCGCGAGCTATCACGGGGCTTCTCATTCGGCACACTGATTCGAACATGATAGCGCGACATGGGCTTTCGCCAAGTGATCCTTTGCTACCGATGGCGATGGCGCAGCCGATGGTGGTGAATAACCGTTCGGTGATGTCGCGGGTGATGCTTGCCGGCATGGTGATGATGCAGTCGCTTTGGGACTGGGCAGAGCGCATGCCGCAGCTGGTGGTGGTGGCGGAGAGCTCGGCGCCGATGGCTCCCTCTGTCGGCCGAATGCGTCCTCCTGTGCTTCGTGAAGGTATGGTGATGACGCGCAACGGCGCGCCGGTGACGCAGGTGCGACAGGCCCTGTTGCTGCCGGTGGTGATGATAGGCCGGAGGGTTGGAAGGATACATTGGGAACGGCGGCGGTTCCGGCGGCAGCGGAGGCGGTGAGGAAGGAAGCTGCTGCCGCGGCTGAGTGGCGTCGGATCCAGGCGGGATCGGGTTCGGGACGGTCTGCGGCGCGGCCGGCGACAAAGGATCCGGCGTGGTCTGCTGTGCGGGCAAGGCTGCCGCTGACATCCCGAGCAGCGTGACTAGAAACGCAAACAAAATCCGGCGCATGGCTCCCCCAAGTCTCTCTTCGGCTCGACTATGCCGAAGCGGGCGCAGGATAGCTCTGCGCGAGCGGGCGGGCACGCCCGAGAGCGGCGAGTTCAGCCGAGCAGATGCACGTCCGGTCTCGTTGATACAGCCACGATGGGTTGCCGCGATGAATCATGCGCGAGCGCAGGCACTATTTCACTTCTGCGCAGGCAATTCTGCCGGCATGGGTCGGAACAAATCTGTGTCCCTTCAATAGCCAACGAAACGGGCCGCTCGCCGGTACCTCGCAATTGCGACCGCCGTAGATTACGCAAAGCGCTTCGACAGATCAGTCGATTCCAAGCTCCTTTGCGCGCGAGGGAAGTTCCGGATCAATCGCAATCGCTGCGTTGATATCGGACTGTGCCGAGGCGTCGTTCTTGTGATGTTTCGCGAGACCACGCCCGTAAAGACTCCAAGGCTTCTTCGGCGCAAGCTTCAGGGCTTCGTCGTAATCTTCAATGGCGCGCTCATATTGGCCCATCCGAAGCTCAACCATTCCGCGGCTGTCGAAGTAATTTCCGGATTTGAACTGCCGCAACGCTGAGTCGCAATCCTTCAATGCGAGCGGCAGATCCCGGCCGGCAAGCGCCCGCGCCCAGCACCGGCCATTCATTGCTTCCGGCTGCTTGCTGTCGTCGGGGTGCGCTTTGATCCAGAGGTCGTAATTGGCGATCGCCTTGTCGAACTGGTCAAGCTGTTCAAAGCCGCCCGCCAGAGCGAACCGCTCGTCCGCCTGCGGCGATAGTGTGATATCGGCGGCCTTCAGATCGTCGATAGCGTCGTCTTTCCGTTTCTGCTGGATCAGGATGAAGGCGCGCGCGAGGCGGATCTCCGGGTCTTTGGGCGCCACCTTCACCGCCTGATCCAGATCGGCAAAGGCGGCCTTTCCATTTCCAGAGAGGAACTGCGCCCGCGCACGCTCAAGCAGATAGTGTCCGTTGCCGGGTTCCATCGTAACCGCACGGTCGAGGTCGGCAACCGCTGCCTTATAGTCGCGGCGTGAAGTTTCAGCGGCGCCTCGACGGCTGAATCCCGCGGCATCCGTCGGATCGGGCCCGTCATCCGCCGCAATCGTTTCAGTCGCGCCCGATTGGTCGATGATCTTGGCCGGATTTACGTTGAAGACGGGCCCGCCATTGTAGGTGAAATACATCCGCTCCAGTTTGTTGGACACGTACACGCGATGGGACAGGAAGAAATCTGCGCCGATCAGCATGTCGGCGTCCGGCATCTGGAGGTCAGCCATCATTAGTTTGATATTTTGGATTTGCTCGGTGCCGATCGCCACGCTTTGTATCGGAGTGAGCCACGCCTGAACCATTGAACGCCCCAGTCCGCTCGCCTGTCCGATCGGAATTACGCCCGGACTCGACGGCCTCAGGCCCAATCGCCTGGCAGCCTGAAGCGACAGCATCGATGTCGCAGCGCCGGTGTCGAACATGGCCCGGATCCTGAGGCCGTTCACGTAGATCGTCCCGACCGTGTGGGGGTGCATTTCGTCTCGAGGATCGATGGGGAGGTCCGATTCGGGTCCTTGTCCCGCCCAGTAGGCGAGATCGTCATTCCTAGAGCAGCCTGTCGCCCGCATCAGGCGGATCGCGCCGTGTCCCAAATCATACTCGACATCGCCAATGCCGAGGATATTCTGCCCGATGAGGCCGGCCGCACCGAATTCGCTGCCGGCAACCACGAACTGGATATTGTGGAGAGGGTTGCCCGCCAGATCGAGCGTCTGGACGCGCGTGAGGTATGTGCTGCCTGCTTCGCCGCCAAGCCCTGTCACCCGCACCGGTGAATGTTGCAGCTGAAGCCCTAACTCCTGCGCTGTCCCCGGCGAAATCGTGCTGAAGAACGCGCCGCTATCGATGATGAAGGGGAGAGTTCGACCGTTGACCCCGACGTCCGCCAACGGCTCGCTGCCCCGCATCGTAACCTTGAATTCCAGGAGTTGCTCCACCTCACACGCGGCGTTGGCTTCAGAGGAAATGAAAAGTGCAGCAACGGCAGCGAAAAGAATCGTGCGCATGACCGGTCCCCCGTTCCCTGACATCGCTCCCGAGGCTTGTGCTGCGATCGAAGAACAGAGCCGATGTTATCAAAGACGGTTTGCCGATCAACGTACGTTTTGTTGATGGATGGAGAAGTGGAGTCCACCTGGCCGGAACAAAAGCCCCGCGATTGCTCGCGGGGCTTCCTCGTTCATCACGCTGATTCCAGTTGGGTTTCCGCTTGCGCGGGAAGACGAGTTCTACTCTTCGTCGTTTCCAGTGAGGAACGCGGGCGCAAATTCGGGAGCAGGTCCCTCATCGCCGCCTTCGCTGCGCTCGCGCCGGGGACCGCGCTCACCACGGTCTCCGCGCTCACCGCGAGGTCCACGGTCGCGATCAGCGCCACGATCCCGGTCGCCTCTGTCCCTTCTGGGCCCACGGTCGCGGCCGCCGCGGCCCCGGTCTCCGCGATCGCCACGGCCTTCGCCCCGCGGACCTCGATCGCCGCCTTCGCGCGGTTCTCTCGGCGGACGCGTGTCCGGCAATTCCTCGCCGGTTTCCTGGTCGACGACCCGCATCGACAGGCGGACCTTGCCCCGCTGGTCGACCTCGAGCAATTTGACCTTCACCTCCTGGCCTTCGGAGAGGACGTCGCGGACGTTTTCGACCCGCTCATTCTTGATCTCCGAAACGTGCACAAGCCCGTCTTTGCCGGGCATGAACGTGACGAACGCGCCGAAATCGACGATGTTGGCGACCTTGCCGGTGTAGATGTGGCCGACTTCCGGCTCGGCGACGATGCCCATGATCCAGTTGCGCGCCGCCTCGATCTGGCTGAGGTCGGACGAGCTGATCTTGATGGTGCCGTCGTCGTCGATGTCGACCTTGGCGCCGGTCTCCGCGACGATCTCGCGGATCACCTTGCCGCCGGTGCCGATGACTTCGCGGATTTTGTCCTTGGGCACCTGCATCGTTTCGATGCGCGGGGCGTGGGCGCTGAGCTCGGTGCGGACCTGGCCGAGGCCCTTGGCCATTTCGCCGAGGATGTGGGCGCGGCCGTCCTTCGCCTGGGCGAGGGCGGTCTTCATGATCTCCTCGGTGATTCCGGCGACCTTGATGTCCATCTGCAGCGAGGTGACGCCGTTCGACGTGCCGGCGACCTTGAAGTCCATGTCGCCGAGATGGTCCTCATCGCCGAGGATGTCGGAGATGACGGCATAATCCTTGCCTTCCAGGATCAGGCCCATCGCGATGCCGGCAACCGGCGCCTTGATTGGAACGCCGGCGTCCATGAGCGCGAGCGAGCCGCCGCAGACGGTCGCCATCGACGACGAGCCGTTGGACTCGGTGATGTCCGAGAGGACACGGATGGTGTAGGGGAATTCCTCGTTCGACGGCAGCATCGGGTGAAGCGCGCGCCAGGCGAGCTTGCCGTGGCCGACTTCGCGGCGACCCGGAGCGCCGAAGCGGCCGACCTCGCCGACCGAGTAAGGCGGGAAATTATAGTGGAGCATGAAGCGCTGGTAGGAGAGGCCCTCCAGTCCATCGATCATCTGCTCCGATTCCTTGGTGCCCAGAGTGACGCTGACGATCGCCTGGGTTTCGCCCCGGGTGAACAGGGCTGAGCCGTGGGTGCGCGGAAGGAAACCGACCATGGCTTCGATCGGGCGGACCTGCGTGGTCGAGCGGCCGTCAATCCGGCGGCCTTCCTTAAGGATGGCGCCCCGAACGATGTCAGCCTCGAGGCCTTTCACCGCCTTTTGCGCGACCAATTGCTCCTGCGGGTCGGCGTCGGCGAACGCCTCCTTGGCCTTGTCGCGGGCCGCGTTGAGCGCGGTCGAGCGTTCCTGCTTGTCGGTGAGCTTGTA
>Ga0157371_10001436_pt1 | contig 24743 bp, 21 predicted proteins | sample C45metaG_FD_113462 | JGI IMG/M metagenome (GOLD analysis project Ga0157371, IMG submission 113462) | Corn rhizosphere microbial communities from Kellogg Biological Station, Michigan, USA - C4-5 metaG | ecosystem: Host-associated > Plants > Roots > Rhizosphere > Soil | place: USA: Michigan...
GCACGATAGGGAGCCGCCTCCAGTGCAATGCGGAGCGGTGGCCGAGTGGTCGAAGGCGCTCGCCTGGAAAGTGAGTATACGTCAAAAGCGTATCGAGGGTTCGAATCCCTCCCGCTCCGCCACGGACCTCTCCACAGCGGTCCGCAACAGACCACTGGTCTCGACTTTTTCCTCCTGAATACCGATGCTTAGCAGACCGGTTCGGCCTCGGCCGTCCGTGCCCGTCCATGCCCATCCAGCGAATCGGAGGGGCGAAAACGAGGTACGCGCGGTCGAAAAACGAGGTATTTTTCGGAGACCGAACCATGCTTACCGACGCCAAGGTGCGCAACGCAAAGCCGCGCCCCAAAGCCTACAAACTAGCCGACGCCAATCGCCTGTTCCTGATGGTCACCCCGAGTGGGGGCAAGCTATGGCGCTGGAACTATGAGTATGACGGCAAGAACAAGACGATGGCCTTCGGCGCCTATCCGCTCGTTTCGCTGGCCGATGCTCGCGAGAAGCGCGACGAGGCTTATGCCATGCTGTGCGAGGGACACGATCCCAACGTCGCCAAGCGGCTGAAGATCGAGGCGAACCTTGAAGCCGGACGCCAAACTTTCGAGCGAGTGGCGCGCGAATGGTACGGAAATGCCAAGGCGCAATGGGCTGTAGTTCATGCCAGCGATGTCATTCGCAGCTTGGAGCGCGATGTCTTTGCGACGATCGGTGCCCTGCCGATCGCGCAGCTAACGCCACCGCTGATCCTCGGCGTCCTGCGGGAAATCGAGACTCGGGGCGCCATCGAGACGGCGAAACGTGTCCGCCAGCGCATCTCGGCCGTGTTCGTTTACGCCATTGCCCAGGGGATCGCGACCAGTGACCCCGCCGAAAAGCTGGGCGCGGTGCTCAAGCCGCTACGCAAGGGCCGGCAACCGGCGATCACCGACATCGTGCCGCTACGCAAGATGATCCTGGCAGCCGAGGAGGACAATGCGCGGCCGATAACACGGCTCGGCCTCAGAATGTTGGCACTCACAGCCGTCAGACCAAGCGAACTGCGCGGCGCCGAGTGGGCCGAATTCGAGGACCTGGATGGCAAGCTGCCACTCTGGCGCATCCCGTCCGCACGTATGAAGGGTGACCTCGACCGGAAGGAGGAGATAAACGGCGATCACCTCGTTCCGCTCACGCCGCAGGCTGTCGCTGTATTGAGGGCGATCTGGCCGCTGACCGGCGGCGCACCTCTGGTCTTCCCCAGCAACCGGCATGCACATCGCCCGATGAGCGAGAATGCGATCGGCTATCTACTCAACCGGGCAGGCTATCACGGGCACCACGTACCGCATGGATTTCGCGCGGCCTTCTCCACGATCATGAATGAATGGGCGGAACGGGATGGCGATCCGCATGATCGCAAGGTGATCGACCTGATGCTCGCGCATGTGCCCAAGGACAAGGTCGAAGGCGCCTACAACCGAGCGGCCTATATGCCGCGCCGAAGAGAACTCGCGAAAGTCTGGGCGGATATGCTCAGCAAGGGCTTGCCTGATCCCGTGGCTCTGGTCGGTCGGCCGGTGAAGGACCTTGGCTTGCGTTCGCGGCGGAGACTGCCCTCACCGGTCGAGCCCGATTTCCGCTTTCCAGTTCGACGTCGTGCAGTTCGATAGTCACCTCTGGACAATTGGTAACGTATATGTTACTTGAAAGGCGGTAAGGTGATCGTTCAGGAGTATATTCGCGAAGACGGCTCGAGCCCGTTCCGGTCATGGTTCGACGATCTCGATTCCCAGGCTTCGGCCAAGGTTGCGACCGCGATCCTACGGCTGGAACTGGGCAATCTGTCGAACGTCAAATGGATCGGCGGTGGGCTCGGGGAGTATCGCATCGATTGGGGGCCAGCCTACCGGCTCTATCTCGCCCGGGATGGGGATGAACTCATCATCCTGTTCGTGGGCGGGACGAAGAAGCGGCAGCAGTCCGATATCGATCGGGCCGGCGTGTTGCTGAGCGAATACAAGGCCCGCAAGACAGCTGCCAGGAAAGACAGGAAGTGACGAGATGGTTCTGACCCGTGATTTCAAGGAGACGGTGAAGGAGCGCGCCGCACGCGATCCCGCCTTCGCCAAGGCCATGCTCGACGAAGCGGCCACCGCGTTCCTAAACGGGGAGCCCCATGTGGCGCGGTTGATCCTCCGCGATCTCGTCAATGCTTCAGTCGGCTTCGAGGAACTGGCGAGCGAAACCAATCGTCCGAGCAAAAGCCTTCACCGGATGCTGTCAGAGAAGGGCAACCCGAGCATGGACAATCTCGCGGCCATCTTCGGCGCTGTGCGCAAGCGTCTGGGTGTCGCCTTTGAAGCTCATGCAGTCGAGGCGGCATAAGAATCGAGACCGCCAACCGATGTGAAGCCCAGAAGAACACTCCCATCGGGCACCCAAGAGGCTGATTTTCCCTGCAAATCGGCAGTGGAAAATCACCGGCACCATCAATAGCACCAACACATCGTCTGGAAAAGGGTGGACGCCCCCGGACTTGGACAAAATTACACTGTCCGACGACCGCTTAGTAGTAGCCATAGGGCGGAGGAAAGGCTTGATCATCATCGTCGCCGAATAACTTGTTTTTCTCGAAACGCTGCTCGTCAGCGGAAAGCGCTGCTTCGCGTGATGCCAGCCGGCGCTCGGCCAGTCCCAAGAATTCGGTGACGCGGCCGGTGCCCCCCGACATTTCCTCACCGCGCAAATTCGCCACCATTCTCCTCAGCCGATCGAGCGAGGCCATCTCTTCGAGCACCTCGTCCTGCGCCTTGCCGCGGCGCTCGGCGATTTGATCCTGCGGACGTGGCCGCGATCCTCGATCTCCAGCTCCTCCATTAGTTTTTCTCGCCGAAGGGAAGAGACAGCAGACGCCCCCGCGCCGACTGGACGGCCGTCCCCAGCGCGTCGATGATCCGGCTACGGCGCGGTTCCTCCAGCCGCGCCGAGGTGCTAGACAGGCTGATAGCGAGACGGACATGGGGCGAGGCGAGCGCCATGCCAATGGCACTGATCCCCTGTTCCTCCCGTTTCACGAAGGCGAAACCTTGCCCTCTGGCGTCGCCGATCCTGCTCCACATCGCCGCCGCGTCGAAGGCATAGCGTGAATGGCTCGATCCGGTGATAGCCAGAAGCGCCTCTATCTCGGCATCGTCGTGCTGGGCGAGCATGGCAATGCCCCCCGCGGAATCAGTGAGCGGGCGCCGTTCGCCCACGTCGAGCGTAATGACCCGGACGATCCCCTTGCCTTCCACCCTGTCGAGGCAGAGGCCATCACTGCCCGACTGCATGATCAGAAAGACGGTTTCCTCGGTCTGTTCCGACAGCATGTGCATAGCCGGGTTGCAGGCTGCGATGACGACGTCGCGCGAATAGGTCGCGATGCTGAGTTCCGCCATCAGCGGGCCCAGCGCATAGTCGGAATTCCTCCGCTGCACGATCGCACCCTGCTGGACCAGCTGCTGCAACATGCGATGCGCAGTTGCGGGGGTGAGTTCATTGGCGCGCGCAATCTCCCGCAAAGGCATGCCGCGTGCCCCGAACCTCGACAATGTACGCAGGATCGCAAAGGCTCTCGCGATGCTCTGGGTTCCGGCGATCTTCTCCAGCGTTCCACGTCCTTTTCCCGGGGGCTTCGGAACGGGCAATGAATGGAATAGACAAAGGCGACAAGCCTCAATTGCATCGGGATCCTCCTTTCACGGCCCTCTCAATCCTCCTTGGCGGAGATTTTCTTGATCGAGGCAGCAAGCCCCCCGCGCGCCAGACTGCCGTATTCCGCGGTGACGTGGCTGAGTTGGTGAATATCGAAATGCGCGGACAGAGCTTCGCGAAAGCCCTGGCTGTCCTCGGAGCGATTAAGCGATTTCTTGACCAGGCGCAGGGCGAACGGCGGCGCCTTCGCGATGTGGAGGGCGAGCTCCATTGCGGCATCTTCCAGCTGCGCGGCGCTCACGACGCGGTTGACCATGCCGAGCTCATAACCGCGCTGCGCCGACATGCGATTCCCGGTGAACAGGAATTCCTTGGCGATGCGCGAGCCCATCACCCACGGGTGAATCAGCACTTCGGTCGCGGCCGCGCCCATCATGTAGGTGACGGGATCGCTGAAGAACGCATCGTCGGCTGCGACGACCAGATCGCACATATTGGCCAGCATGAACCCGGCGGCGATGGATCCGCCCTGGACCTGGGCGATGGTGGGCTTCGGAAAGTCGCGAATACGCAGGCAATAGTCCAGATACCGCCTGCTTTCATATTTCCAGCGATCTTCGACCGTAAAACCGGCCCGCTCTGCCTGTGCCTGCTTGAGGTCATGTCCTGACGAGAAATGTTTGCCCTTGCCTGCCAGGATCACGACATGGATGTCCTCGTCATCCGTCGCCTCGGCAAAGGCCTCGTCAAGCTGGTCCAGAAGCTGCCTGCTCTGTGCGTTGCGCGCGTCTTCGCGGGCGAGCCAGATGCGCAGGACATGGCCGTTGCGTTCCAGCAGGATTTCCGGTTCGTTCATTCACTTGGCTCCGTTTTCATTTCCCAGCGGCGCTCCGCAATTCCCCTCACCCCAAGCCCACGGACGGTGACGATGCGACCAGCATCGGGATGATCCGTCCTGAGGTAGCGGCCTGAATCCGCGATCGTCGTTACGAACAGCGTGTCCAGATCCTTCCCACCGAACGCAGGGCAGGACGGAAAGGGCACCGGCATGTCGACGCGGTGCAGCAACCGGCCGGTGGGCGATAGGCAGACGACCGCCTGCGACTGAACCAGTGCCACCCACAAATTGCCGTCGCTGTCCACGGTCGCCCCGTCAGGGATGGAGCCGAAGCGAAGACAGTCGATCGTCCCGATACGGGAGCCCAGCAGGCCGCGATCCGCATCATAGGCGTGGGCCCGAATACAACCTTCCGGACTGTCCGCGAAATAGATTATCGCATTGTCGGGCGAAAAGCAGATCGCATTGGCCAATCGCAGCCCGCTTTCCAACGTATGTGTCAGCCCGTTGCGGGACAGGCACCAGAGGGCAGCCTTTGGTGTTGTGCCTTCGCGCAATTCCATCTGGCCCGCCAGGAAATTGCCGGTGCGATCCGCCTTCCCGTCATTAAAGCGGATCGCCCCGCCATGGGTTGAGCAGGCGACCCACTGGCGCGCCTCTCCCCGCTCATCCACAAGGTAGAAGCCGTCCGCCATCGCCGCCACCAGACCGTTTTCGGTCAGTCCGATGCTGCCCACGGCCCGCGCGAACCGCCAGCTGGCATGGGGCGTCCCATCCTCATGCGCCGAGTGAATCCAGCCTTCGCAGGGCGCGACCGCTTGCGCGTCGATCCACCACAGGCATTGGCGGGCCTCGTCCCACAGCGGACTTTCCCCCAGCCTGTTCCGTGCCGTACCGAAAAAGGAACAGGACAGGCTCATCGGCTGATCGCGTAAATGGCGTTGGTTTCGTCTGCGGCGATATAGACGGTGCCGGCAGCATCCATTGCGATTCCGCCGGAGCGGGGATAAGGCTTGCGTAGATGGCCAACGGGAAGGTCGTGCGCGATTATCCGGGCCTTGCCCGTCGCCCTGTCCACCCACCACGCCTTGCGTCCGCCGACGTCGAGCACCGCAAATCCCGTCCTACCGATCGCTACGGATCGAGGCGTACCTAGGCCGCCCGCGATGGTGTACGCCTTTCCATCGGCAAGGTTGATCGAGAGCAGGGACCCACTGCCGCTTTCCGCGACGATCACCGATCCGTCGCGCCCATCCTCCAGCCCGGCGGGTGCCTTCAGCCCCCTGGCGACGACGCGCTGCCGCTCATCGGCCAGCTCGACCAGTTCGCCCTTGGCGGGCAGCAGCGCGAACAGCCTGCCGTCCTGGGTGCGGATGGCGTCGGTCGCGCCCTCGGCACCCAGGACGGTCCTTTCCAGGGTGGTGTTCTTCAGGTCGACGATCTGGACCGCCCCTAACATCTCGCTGGTGAGTACCGCCTTGTCGCCCGCCACCGAAAGCGCGGTTGCGGGGTAAAGGCCGCTCACGACGGGACGCAAGATGTCGCTGACCGCCCCGGTCCGCCGATCGACCCCGCGCAGGGCAAAGCTGTCTGCCACGACGAGTCGGTTACCATCGACGGCGATGTCCGATGGAAAGGCGAGACGTGCGCTGATCAACGCCTTGGTGCTGCCGCCGACCGGATCGACCACTACGATGCTGCCGTTGCCCATATTGCTGACCAGCAGTTGACCGTCTGGCCTGACGACGAAATTATCCAGCCCCGCCGCCAGCTTCGCAATCCTCCGGCGTTGCCCGTCCCTGAGCTCCCAAATGATGCCGGTCGCGGATTCCAGAACCAACACAGACCCATCCCGTGCGATCCGAACGGAAGTGGGATGTTCGAATCCGGTCCCCAGAATGTTGACCTTGCTGCTGTCGGGATCGATTCGGGCGACCTCTCCCTTCGAATAGACCGGCGCGTAGATCCAGCCGTCCTGGCCGACAGTGAAGCCGTTCAGCCAGCCCACGCCCGCGATCAGCTTGCGTGCTGGGCGCCGCCCCTGCGGATCGACTTCCCAGAGGCTGTCGCCGTAGAGCATCTGCCCGACGAACAGCCGCTGACCGTCGGGCGTGAGGGCAATGGGATTGACCCCCGCTATTCCGGTGGCGATGTCCCTTACGGTCCCGTCCGGGTCGCGGCGGCGGACGATACCCTCGCGAATGACCGTCCAGATCACCGATCCGTCGCGAGTTACAACTAGATCGTCGGCCTGCCCCAGCGGCGGACCGACCAGAGTTTCGACATGCCGAAAGTCGCGCGTGCGGAAAATCGCCTCTCCAGCAACGCTCCCCGCATAGACGGCGCCGTCGCCGTCCAGCGCCAGGCCATTGATGGTATGAAAGCTCGAGCCGGGCACGAGCGTACGGATACGCCACGGCCGTGCGGCGGCGGGTGCCGAAGCGGTGCCATCGCCAGCAGGTCGGCCAGACCGTGCCTCGGACTGCGCAGCCCCGGCACACAGGGTAAAAGCGACCAGCGCACTTGTCAGTCTCATTTCGCCCTTCCATACATGACGGCGATCATCAGCTAGCCGTTCACCCCATCCCGCCATGATCAGTCCAGCATCGACGACCAACGTATGACCGGTGATCAACGCGGCATCGTCGCTTGCCAGAAATGCGGTGACATTGGGCCTGCCGCAATGCGGGAGCCGCTGGAGGCCGGACAGCATCTGTTCTTTTTCGGCATCCGGTAAGTCGCCGAGGTTCTTGCTGGCGGCCCGTTTCCGAGCGATATAAGCGAATCGCGGCCGGGGACGACGACCGCCGCATTGCTGACCGATAGCCCGGTCATCAGAATTTGACCGAGCCGGTGATGCCATAAAGGCGCGGGTCGCCCCAGCGGCAGGTCGCAAAGCCCAGGCTGGAAATATTGTCCGTGCAGGCGAGGCGATAGGTCTTGTTAGCGATGTTCTGCATCCATAAGGCCATGGAAATTGGAGTGCCGCCAATGTCGGCGAAGCTGACCCGCCCGTTGAGTAGGCCAAAGCCGGGCGCGCCCATCACGCCAAGCTGCGGCAAGCCCTTGGTTTTGCTGCGATAGGCGTAGTTCATGCTGACGCTGGTCTTTGCGAGGGACTCCGGGATGAAGGACAGGTCCGCCGAAGCCGCAACGGTCAGCGTATGGCGCGGAATGCCAGTAAATTCGACTCCCCTCAGCGGGAAGCCGCCCGACAGGTTCACCGGATTGTCGTTGGCGATGGGTCCCGGATTTGCCGGGGCGGGGATGAACGACCCCGATCCATAGCGTCCCACCTGATAGGCATAGCCAACATCGAGCTGGACCGCGGGAACCGGCTTGACCGTGGCCTCGACTTCCACGCCCTTGATCGTCGCCTTGCCGACATTGACGAGGATGAGGTCGGTGTAGCGGATCGGGCAGGTGGCCGACGGCTGGGTGGCATCGGAGCAGAAGCTGAGGATCGACTGTGTCTGGATGTCCCGGTACTTGCCGATAAACCCGGCAATGTTCAGACGATAAGGAACGGTGCCCAAAGTCCCATCATGCTTCAGGCCGATTTCGTAGTCGGTCAGCTTTTCCGGATCGAAGAAGACAAAGGAATTGGTGACGGTCGTAGGATTAGTTCCCCCGGCCTTGTACCCGCGGCGCGTGGCGGCATAGACCATGGTGCGCGGCGACAGCCGATAGTCCAGCGACGCCGTGTAGGTCGCTGCCTTCCACGATTTGCTGCCGGTCAGATTGCAGGCTGTCGCGCTGTTGACGGCGGTCACACCGTTCGATGTTCCGGCAATTGTATTGCAGACGCCGTTCGCAACCGGCCAATCCTGCTTCAGATCATTGATGTTCGAATAGAAATTCTCGTTGAAGGCGCTCTTCTTGTCCCAGGTGTAGCGCCCGCCCAATGTCAGGCTCAGCCCCTCGAGCCCCACCGATCCGAAATCATATGTTCCCTGCGCAAATATCGCCTTCGAAGTGAAGGTCTGCCGCATATCCGCGTGCCGCGTCGGCCGCGGGCGGAACGAGACCGGTCCGACAGCCAGATAGCTGTTGACGTCATAGCCAGTCTTCTGGTGGCTGTAAAAACCGCCGACGATGAACTTCAAATTGGCAAGCTCTCCAAAGAGCTGCAATTCGTTGGTGATAGTCTTGAACGTGTTAAGGTAGTTCGTCGTATTGAGCGCGGTCTGGCCCGTTCCGGCATTCGGCCCGAGCACCGGCCTGAGATCGAGAGTGTAACCGCTGAAACCGGACGGTGTCTGCTCGTCGATCGCCTTTTCGTAGCGGTAGCCGAAAATATTCCGGATCGTCAGAGCATCGTTCAATCTGAACGAAGTCTTGTTGGCAACCCCGTAAGTCTTGACATAAGTGCCGTTGGTATTGAGCACGCTCCCTCCACCGAGCGCGCTGGTCCGGCCGATGCCGGTGGGCATGCTCACCCTGAAGGGCGTGCCGGCGCGGACCAGAAGGGCGCCGTCGAGAACCGGCTGGGCGCCGCCTTCCTGGCTCTGCAGGGTCACACCCTGGCGCGCGAGGTCGAACAGGCCTGTTCCGCTGACCGAGGCCGCTTCCATTACCCGCGGCGGCTGAATCTCATCGCGGTGGATGAAATCCACCGTCGTCAGATTTTCGAAACGGTCGCCCGGCGACAGCAGCAGCGTGGCCCGGACGCTTTCATTGTTGCGGTCGTCCATGTCCTTGGTGCCGGGAAAGCTGTTCCTATAGACGCCGTCACGCCGTTCGACGCGGCCCGCAATGCGGAGCGCGGCGACGTCCTGCGCCAGCGGCAGGTTGATGACCCCCGTCGCCTGCATCCGATTATAGTTGCCGACCTCCAGTTCCATCATGCCTTCAAGGTCGAAGACCGGGTTCTTGGTGGAAATCACCATGGCGCCGCCCAGCGAATTCTTGCCAAAAAGCGTTCCCTGCGGTCCCTTCAACGCCTGAACATTGTCGATGTCGTAAAGCAGCAGCGCTCTTGTACTGACCGGAACGTCGTTGAGGTAGGTCACGACATTTTCGTCGGTGAAAAGCTGCTGCCGCTGTCCGCGAATGATGAACTCCGGCACACTCGCATAGTTGGCGCTCGGTGCGATCTGCAGGTTCGGCACGCTATACTGGATGTCCGACACCGTCCTGACATTGCGCTGCTGCAATGCCTCCGACGTAATGGTGGTAACGGCGATGGGAACCTGCTGTTGGCTTTCCTCAACGCGGCGGGCTGTCACGACGATATCTGCGAGGCCGGCTTGTGCCTCGCCGCCCGGCGCTGGGGCTCCGGCCTGGGCATGAGCCGCAGCCGTGCCGACCCAGGATGCGCCACAGGCCAGCAGCCCGGTGATGACGATTCGCGTGGATGATGAATTCGGCTTCATGGCCATGTTTCCTCTCCTTTAGTGGCGACCGCCTTCTTCGTCGCCCAGCGCGGACGCCCTTGTTCGCCTCACCGCATTCCATTTAGTGGAACATAAACTCATGTCAATCGCTTTCCGCTCTGCGCAGAAAAAGCCTAAATTATGGGGCAAAAAGTTGCGAAACTCCCACTAATTTGCAATTGGCGGTTGACAGAAGTCTCGATCGCAGCAATCTGATCATATCAATATATGGAATAGGTGGTTTGGGTGGCAAGCCTTGTGGCAACAGATGCTCAGCAGGAACTGGCGCACAGCGTCGCGAAGTTCCTGGAGGCCGAACTGCCGGTCGAACGGCTGACCGGAACGGGCCTCGATCCGGCCCTCGATTCGCGGACGTGGCACCAAATGGCGTCTCTCGGCTGGCTCGGCATTGCCACCGCCGGGGACGCAGGCGGATCCGATCTGCCGGTAGGGGATCAGGTGCTAGTGGCTCGGGAATTGGGCCGCGTCCTTGCGCCGCTCTCGATACTCGCGGGCTTGCTGGGTGCGCGCGTCGCGCAAGCGGCAGGCAATGCGCCCCTCGCCGAATCGATCATCGCGGGCATCAGTCGGGTGGCGATAGGCGTGCCGACCCGCGCTCCTGGCGAGGGTGCCGGCGCCTACCTGCTCGACTGCCACGATGCGGCCCTGGCGCTGCTCGTCAGACCGGACGGCGCCACTCTCCACGGACTGGCCGAGCTGGCCGAGCTCGAGCAGCGGGACGCGTTTGACGAAGCCATGCCGCTGGCCTGGGCAAATCTTGCCGCTGCTCCGGTCCTCTGCCAGGTGCAGGAGCCCGGCCTATACGACCTCACGCTCATTCTATCCGCCGCCTACGCCACGGGGATGTGCGAGGCGATTACCGGGATGGCGGTTCGCTATGCGTCGACGCGTGAACAGTTCGGCCGCCCGATCGGCGGCTTCCAGGCGGTGAAGCATCGCTGCGCCGATATGGCGATCCGGTCGGACGCGGCCTGGGCGCAGGTAGTCTTTGCGGCGCTGTGCTTCGGTCAGGACAATGGCCGCGCTCGCTATCAAGCGCTCGCTGCGCGGCTGGTTGCATCCGCCTATGCGATCGTCAATGCCCAAGCCAACATTCAGCTCCATGGCGCCATCGGCGTGACGGACGAACTGGTTGCCCATCGCTTTCTGAAGCGCGCCCATGTCATGGACATGTGCTTCGGCACGGCCGTGACGCATCGGGACGCTCTGCTGTCCTGCCCCGATGTGCTGGAGCAGGCGGCGTGAATCTCGATTTCTCCCCCGACGAGCAGGAGTTTCGCGAGCAGGCCCGTGACTGGCTGGCGGAAAACAGCCCAGGCCGCGCCCCGCCGGTCGGATCCGACGAGCGCATGGATTTCGACAAGCGGTGGCAGCGCACGCTCCACGACCATGGCTGGGCCGGTCTCTCCTGGCCGAAGGCCTATGGCGGGCGCGAACTGACGCTGATGAAGCAACTCATCTGGTTCGAGGAAGTGGCTCGCTCCGGGGCGCCCGGCGAGGGAATTTTCTTTATCGCCCTCAATCATGCCGGGCCGACGATCATCGCCCGCGGAACCGAGGAGCAGAAGGCGAAATTCCTGCCCCCGATCCTACGGGGCGAAACCCCCTGGTGCCAGGGCTTTTCCGAGCCCAATGCCGGATCGGACCTTGCCTCGCTGCGCACGTTCGGGCGGATCGAAGGCGACAGGCTGATCATCAACGGGTCCAAGATCTGGACGACCAACGGCCATCAGGCGGATTATCAGGAAATGCTGATCCGCACCGAACCGGGTTCGGTGCGCCATCGCGGGCTCAGCTGGGTGGTCTGCGACATGCACCATCCCGGCGTGGAAGTGCGCCCGATCCGGGCAATGGACGGAGACCTCCATTTCTGCGAGGTCTTCTACACCGATGTGGAAATCCCGCTGGCGCATGTCGTAGGCGGCCTGCACGACGGCTGGAACGTGGCGATGACCACGCTGGAATTCGAGCGGGCGACCGCCAGCCTTGGCGAGAGGATAGAGATCGGCCGGGTGGTCGAGACCCTGCTGCGGCTGGCCCGGGAGACCCGGGATGCGAGTGGCAGACTGGTGATCGAAACGGGCGACATCGCCGCCCGGCTGGCCATGGCGCGGGCGGAAACGGCGGCCTTGAGGGCCATGAGCTACATGACCATTTCCCGCTTCGAGCAAGGGCCGGTGGGGGCCGAGGGGATCATACCTGCCGTGTTCGGCACCGAGCTGGTCCAGCGCGTCCATGAGCTGGCGTTCGAGATCATGGGCAGCCGGTCGCTGGAAATGCACCCGGTCTGTAACTGGCCCAAGCGCTATCTGGCATCACGCCTTCGCACGCTGGCAGGCGGCACGGCCGAGATCCGCCGCAATATTATCGGTGAGCGGCTGCTCGGGCTGCCCAAGGGATGAAAAAAGCGTCCATGACATCTTCAGTGCAAGGCAACAGGGCCGTGGATCCAGACTACGACGCGCTGGGGCTGATCGTGCCTCGGCACCGCGAGCAGCCTGCTCACCCGACCATCGGCCAAGCCATGCTCGAGGTTGCACGACTCCAGCCTGGCAGGGAAGCGCTGGTCGGCCGTTATGCCCGCTATGACTTTGCCGGCTTCCTCCGGGCGGTCGATGCGGCGGCAAACGCCTTGCTCGCGCGGGGTATCAAGCCGCAGGACCGGGTCGCCGCTACGTCGCGCAACGATCCCGACATGGTGATCGCCTTTCATGCGACCCAGAACATCGGTGCGGTCTGGGTCGGCATTTCCCGTCACCTGTCCGCTTCCGAGAAGGTCTTTCAGCTGAAGGATTGCGGCGTCTCGGTCTATTTGGCCGACGAAGCATCCCGTTCCGAGATCCTTCCTCAGCGTGGTGACTTGCCGGATCTACGCGAAGTGATCGACATGGAGCCCTCGCGCCCCGACAGTGGATGGCGGGAGTTGCTGCGTCAGCATGAAGGGTGCCCGCCCCCGCATGTCGCGGTCGACCCCTTCCTGCCCGCCATCATCGGCTATACCAGCGGGACGACAGGCTTTCCCAAAGGCGTCGTTCACAGCCAGCACAACATGCTCGTCGCCACCGCCGATTCGGAGGAGGAACGGGCGGGCGTGACGCGACAGGGCTGCGTCATGCAGCTCACCGTCATGAACGTGATGATCAACCACGGGCTTGGAACGCTGCGGCATGGCCACACGCTGCTGTGCGTCGATCGGGCCGACGCGAGCGGCATTTTCCAATGGGTGCGGGCCGAACATATTGACGGCTTCCGCGCGCCCCCGCCCGTCATCTACGACCTGCTGATGAGCGCCGATCTTGCCCGGGAGGACATGTCCGGCCTTGTCTATCTCGCCACAGCCGGCGCAGGCGCTTCGGATCGGTTGCGGACCATGTATCGCGAACGCTTCGGGAGAGAGATGCGCGATGGCTATGGCTTGACCGAGGCGCCGGGCGTGGTGACGCGCTTCAATCCGGACGACCAGCCGGTCGAGGGCGCCATCGGTCGCCCCTTGCCGCATCTGGAGGTGGCGATTCTGGACATGGCTGGAAACCGGGTCGCCGACGGCACCGATGGCGAGATCTGTGTCCGCGCCGCCCGAGACGGCTCCCATGCGGGCATCTACACGCCGATGCTGGGCTATTGGAAGAATCGTGAGGCGACGGAACAAGCCTTGCGCGGCGGCTGGCTGCATACCGGCGACATCGGGCATGTCGACAGGTTCGGTATCTTTCATCTGACTTCTCGCGGCACAGATATGATATTGCGCGGCGGCGCGAACATCTATCCGCGCGAGATCGAGCGGGTGCTGGAAGGCGTCGCCGGGGTGCGATCGGCGATCGCATTCGGAGTGCCCCACGATCGCCTGGGCGAGATCGTTGCGGCGGCGGTCGAGTTCGAAGCCGGGGTGGACACCGAAGAACTGCGAAGCCGGCTTTACGACGCAGCGGCCGATCGGCTGGCGAAATACAAGATTCCGGCGGTGTGGCTCATCGCCGAGCAACTCCCGCGCAACACCATGGGCAAGGTGGACCGCAGCAAGCTTCGGCTCGCGGCGATCGCGGAGCCGCGCGGAAGCTGATCGACTTCCGAAGAGGCCCCGAAGACAAGATGAGAGGATGTACCGATGACCTATAATAGTCCGCCGCCGCTCGATTGGCATGCCAGCAGATTGAAGGACAAGGTCGTGCTCGTGACGGGGGCTTCCAGCGGCATCGGCGCCGCAGCCGCCGAACTCTTCGCGCGCGAAGGCGCCAAGGTGGTGCTGGCCGCCCGTCGCGAGGATCGCATCACCCATATCGCGGCGGATCTCCGTGCGGAGGGGCTGGAAGCCACGGCCGTCCTGTGCGACGTCACGTCCGAACAGTCGATTTCCGATGCGGTCGATGCCTGCGTCAGCGCTTATGGCCGGCTGGACGGCGCGCTCAACAATGCCGGACTGGGCGGGATCCATGGCGCCATCCATGAGCTCAACCTGGCCGATTTCGACAAGATCATCGATACCAACCTGCGTGGCGTTTTCGCCTGCGTGAAGCATGAGGCCCGGGCGATGCTCGCCTCCGGCGGCGGCTCGATCGTCAACATGTCGTCGGTCGGGGGGCTCGTCGGCGCGCCGGGCAACACGATCTACTGTTCGAGCAAATGGGGCCTGGCCGGCCTGACCAAGTCGGCGGCGCTGGATTACGCGACCAGGAATATCCGGGTCAACGCGGTAGCCCCGGGGCCGACCTATTCCGAGATCATGGATCGGCTCGCGCCTGATGAGGAAGGGCTCGCCAGAATGGCTGCGCGCTTTCCCATGAACTACATCGCACATCCCGATGACGTCGCGCGCGGGGTGTTGTTCCTGCTCACCGACGAATCCAGGTGGACGACCGGAATCGTCCTGCCGATCGACGGCGGCGCGACGATCGACTGACCCAGCCACACCGACCGGCGATCATCAGCACGCCAGGGACCAGCATGACCGGACCAGATATCAGCGGCAGTCAGGCCGCGCGTTCATCGATGGGATTTCGCGAGTTCGTGGCGCTCATCGCGATGCTGCAGACGACCTCCGCGCTCGGGATCGACCTGATGCTGCCGGCACTGCCCGCAATATCGTCGTCCTTGCGGCTTGTCGGTGAAAATCAGCGCCAGCTCGTGATCGGCGCCTATTTGCTCGGCCTCGGCGCGGCGATGATCCTCTACGGCCCGCTCGCAGATCGTTTCGGACGGCGTCGGATCATCTTGACCGGGCTCATCTCGTTCGTGGCGATGAGTGGGGTCGCCGCCGCCGCCGGCAGCTTCGAACTGCTCGTCGCTGCGCGATTCCTCCAGGGATGCGCCGCCGCGGCGATGCGCACCCTAGCGACGGCCATCGTCCGCGATCGCTATAGTGGGCGTGACATGGCGCGCGTCCTGTCACTGTCGATGACGATCGTCCTGCTCGTGCCGATCCTGGCGCCGGCATTGGGACAGCTCATCATGCTGCTCCTGCCATGGCGAAGTCTATTCTGGGCGCTGGCCCTGTTCAGCGGAGCGGTATCAATCTGGCTTGCGCTCCGACTGCCGGAAACCCTTCCTCCCGAGCAAAGGCAATCGCTGGAATTCGACCGGATCGGCCGCGCATTGATGCAGATCGTGACCACTCGACAGTCGCTCGGTTACGCGCTCTGTGGCTCGATCATCTACGGCAGCCTGCTCGGTTTCATCTTTTCGGCGCAGCAGATTTTCGAGATCGGCTTTGGCAGTCCCGATCTGCTGGCGCCTTCCTATGCCGTTATCGGCGGGGCGATGGCGGCGGGCGCGCTGTCCAATGCGCGCCTCGTCGGTCGCTATGGCACCCGGATGCTGTCGCATGGCGCGCTGCTATGTCTTGCGACGATCGCAGCGCTGCACAGCTGCGTGGCCTTGGCGGGCGCCGAAACGGTATGGACGCTGATCCTGTTTCAATCGCTGCAGATGTTCTGCTTCGGCCTGTCCTGGTCTAACTTCAACGCCATGGCGATGGAGCCGATGGGTGCCATCGCCGGAACCGCATCCTCGACGCAGTCTGCCATCTCCACGGTGGTCGGCGTCGGCGTCGGAAGCATCATTGGACAGAACTTCAGCGGCACGACGGTGCCGGTGGCGCTGGGCTTTCTCGTCGTCGCGATCGTCGCAATCGCCATCGTCGCCGTCACGGAGCGGGGCCGGCTCTTCGCTCGCTCCGTCGACGTCGCCTGATGTCCAGCCGGTATGTCCATGCCATGTCCACGGACGCCGCCAAGGCGGAGGCCGCGCCGTCCGGTCGCACGCAATCCCCCCGCGGTAATGCCGTGTTGTTGCTGTGCTTCGCGATGCTGATGCTTGGAGCCGGACCGGTCTATTATGCCTATGGCAACTATGCGGTGGCGCTCGCCGGCGAATATCACACTCCCCGGGCCACGATCTATCTGGGCTACACCGCAGCAATGCTGGTGGGAAGCTTCGGCTCAATCCCGATTGGCATGGTGATCGATCGACTTCCGGTCCACCGCATCGCCGCCGCAGGGGCGATCGGAACCGCGTTGGGTTTCGTCGCGATGGCGTTCGCGGGCTCGATCGGCGTGACCATCGCCATATTCAGCACCCTGATCGCGATGGCCGATAATTGCATGGGGAATGTGGTTACAAACTACCTGTTGTCGCACTGGTTTCAGCGCCGCCGCAGCTTTGCTATCGGCCTGTCGGTGCTGGGCGCTTCGGTTGCCGCGATCATCTTTCCGCCGCTCACCGCGCTGCTGATCGAAAGCGCCGGCCTGCGTCCGACGTTCCTGATCTATGCAGGCGCATTCGCGGCGCTGGCCGTTCCGGTCTGGTGGTTGGCCCGGCTCCCGGAATCCCCGCCCGCTCCCATGAACATCGCGTCACATGGCCAGCCCGGTGAAGCGCCGTTGCCGCTGCGCGAGATCGCCCGGCGGCCCGGCTTCTGGGTCGTCAGCATCGTCGTGAGCGCCATGCTCGGCGCGAACAGTGCGATCGCCATCTCAATGGTCGGCTTTGCCACGACGCTCGGCTTCGGGACGATGGCCGGATCGACCCTGCTGTCGATAGCCGGGCTCGCGGCCATCCTGGGCAAGGTCGGGTTCGGATTTCTAGGCGATGTCGTCAGCAAAGTCTGGGCGCTCCGCGCGGCTGCGATGCTTCAGATCGCCGGGCTAGCCATATTGTCGACGGCATCGAACTATGAGGCTCTGGTGTCGAGCGTGCTCGCGTTCGGCCTGGGCGTGGGGGCGATGATGCCAGTCTGGGGCGCCGCGCTAGCAGCCGAATATCCGCTGTCGACTTATGGCCGCGTGCTCGGCTGGTCACGGGCGGTCATGGCGCCCATCACGCTCGGCTGCCCCTTGGCCGCCGGCCTGATCTTCGACCGGACCGGCGACTATCGGATGACTTGGATGGGCTTGGCGGGCCTGCTCGTCCTCGCCCTGATCGGCACGTTCTATTGGCGGCAATCGGATCGTGAAGGATCCGGCGGAAACGGAGATTCTTAATGGAACGCTTGAAGGGGCAAACCGCACTGGTGACGGGAGCGGGCATGGGGATTGGCGAAGGGATCGCGAAGCATTTCGCGGCCGAGGGTGCGCGCGTGCTGGTCGCCGACATCAATGAGGAGGCGGGCCGGACCGTCGTCGGCGCGATTGCCGACGCGGGCGGCGATGCGATGTTCCTGAAAACCGACGTCCGATCCGAGCAGGCGATCGCAGAGGCGATCGCCGCCGTCATCGGTAGGTGGGACCGGCTCGATATCTTGGTCAACAATGCGGCGATCGCGCTTCCCGATCTGGATCGGCTGCTGACGCTCGAAGAACAGCTTTGGAACGACATCATCGCGATCAACATGCGCAGCGTGTTTTTCGGGATGAAGCACGCCATACCCGTGATGCAGCAGGCCGGCGGAGGATCGATCGTCTCGATTGCGTCGATCGGGGCGCTGAGCGGCGCGGGGGGAACCTTCGCCTATGGCGCCACCAAGGCCGCAGTGGTGAAGATGACGATGACAGCCGCTGCCCGCCATGCCGGCGACAATATCCGCGTCAACGCCATCGCGCCGGGGATGATCCTGACGCCCCTGTCGTTCAAGGCATCCGGCGCCGCCCGTCGCGAGGAAGCGGAGGCGGCGTTCGCCAAGTGCCAACCGCTTCCGCGCTGCGGCCGGCCCCAGGATATCGCCCACGCGGCGCTGTTCCTGGCCGGGCCGGAGGCGGCCTTCGTGACGGGCCAGACCCTGGTCGTCGACGGCGGGCTGATCATGGCCGGATGGGGCGACGCAATGGCCCGAAACACCGGATGAGAAAGCCTACCCATCGAAAGTCGAGGCAGCAGGCCAAGTCAACCCGCCGGACTGGCGGGGCTGATCAAGCCGTGGCTTTGGTCGCCGGCGCTCGACGCACATTCCTAGTCGGAGATGACAGTGACACTTTCGATCGAAGACGATGGTCCGGTCCGCACGATCCTGCTGAACCGTCCCGAGGCGATGAATGCGCTGTCGCTGCAACTGAGGTGGGACCTGTGTGATGCGATCCAGGCCGCGCGATCGGACGATAGCGTTCGTGTCATCATCATGAGTGGTGCCGGCACGCGGGCCTTCTGCGTGGGGCTTGATCTCAAGGAACTCGCTGCGCGGGGCGCTGCCTCTGCAGTGCTGGGCGCGGAGATTTTCGACGATGATATCGTCGCGTCGGTCGAACAATGCGAAAAGCCGGTGATCGGCGCTATCAATGGCCCAGCTATTGCGGGTGGGCTCGAGCTCGCCCTTGGCTGTGACATTCTCATCGCCGCTGAACAGGCGAGCTTCGCCGATACCCACGTCCGGGTCGGGCTCCTCCCCGGCTGGGGTCTGTCGCAGAAGCTCTCCCGGCTGATCGGGACCGGACGCGCCAAAGAGATGTCCCTGTCCGGCAACGCGATCGATGCCAACCATGCCTATGCCTGGGGACTGGTCAATCGGGTCGTGCCCGGCGATAAACTAATGGAAGTCGCCAAAAGCTTGGCGCACGATATCGCGACGGCGGATCGGTCGGCGGTTCAGAGCTACAAGTCCCTGATCGATGGCGGATACGAGCTACCTTATGGTGATGCCCGCGCGCTGGAGATCAGAATGGCCGACCGGGTAAATGGCAATGTCACCCCAAAAGAAATCGCAGACCGCTGGCAGGCACTCACCGCACGCGGACGGCAGCAGAAGCACCATCTGCCGGACGATGAGGAAGCGGAGTAGTTTCCCACTTTGCGCCGCCGAGGGCGCGGGGTGCGCGTCTCCTATTTCAACAGGAACAGGCCAGTAAGGCTTGCAGGAATCAAAGGAGAATATGGTGTCCCAACGCGGCGATGTATTGATCAAAGGGGGCAAGGTCGTTGATGGCACCGGCGCCCCGGCCTTTGCCGCCGACGTGCGGCTCTCGGGTGGCCGGATCGTGGAAGTTGGACCGGATCTCGAGGCCGCTTCGTCGGAGGTCGTTAATGCCGAAGGCTGCTATGTGACGCCTGGCTTCATCGACACCCACACCCATTATGACGGCACACTGTTCTGGGATCCGTCGTGCGATCCGATCCTTCAGCATGGCGTGACGACCATCCTGATAGGCAACTGTTCGTTAGGCCTGGCGCCCGTCAGGAAGGAGAATGTCTCCGATCTGGCCACCCTGTTCAGCTATATTGAGGATTTACCCAAGGATATATTCGAATCCGAAATTCCGTGGAACTGGGAAAGCTTTAAGGATTATGCCGACGAGATGCGTTCGCGCCGGTTTGGAGTCAATGTCGCGGCGCTGGTGAGCCATTCGCTTCTGCGCACCTTCGAGCTAGGCGAGGCGGCATGGTTCCGCGCGTCGACCGAGAAAGAGACGAGCCGGATCGCCGCCCATTTCGATGCGGCGATGGCGGCCGGCGCTTTCGGCGTTTCGAGCTCGCGCTTCGATCGAAATCCAAGCGGCAACTTGGTGCCAAGCTTCCATGCCGACCCGGTGGAAATCGACAGTCTCTTCGCGGTTGCCGCGAAGCGCAAGGGAATCTTCCAGGTGATCCCTGACATGGGCAGCCTCGATCAGCAGGAGAAGGACCTGCGCGAATATTGCGGCTATTCCGTCGCGCATGGCGGCGTGCCGGTCATCTCTAATGGTATCTTTCAGCGCCCGGACGATCCCCATTATCATCCTCGCCTGATCGGTGTGGCGAAGGAGGAACGGGCTAATGGCGCGAACTTCCGCTTCCTGGCCTCCCCGCGCTCGATCGAGCTCCTGGTCAATTTTCATCAGGCGATGGTGTTCATCTACGTCCCCAGCTGGAATGCGGTGGTGCAGGCCGACATGTCTGTCGAGGAGAAGCGCAAGCGGCTTGCCGATCCGGACTGGCGGGCGCAGGCGCGCGTGGACTGGGACGCGGTGAAGGAGGGGTTTCCAAGCGGCGGCGCGATCCACGACTTCCGCGTCGTGAAAGTCGGGAAGGGCGAATATGAGCCCTACGTCGGCAAGACATTCGACGTCCTGCTCAGAGAGCGAGAAGGGCATCCTTCCGACATCCTTGCCGATTGGGTCCTAGAGAACGACTTCGAGCCTGAATTCGTCTACCCTTTCACCAACACCGACGATCGGATCGTGGGCGAATTGCTGGCGGCCGATGAGAGCATTATCAGCGCCAGCGATGCCGGCGCACATATCGGGATGTTCGATGGGGCGGGCGACACGACGCTGGTGCTGACCCGCCATGTCCGAAATCGTGCCGGCATGACGCTGGAGACCGCCGTCAAGCGCATGTCGCTGGAGCAGGCGGAATTACTGGGCCTTAAGGATCGCGGCATCATCAAAGTAGGGGCGATCGCCGACATCACTGTGTTCGATCTCCAGACGTTGCATTGGGGCGTCGAGAAGAAGGTCAAGGATCTTCCCGGTGGCAAGGGGCGGTTTCGCCGACCGGTCGGTGGCTTCCGCTACACCTTTGTTAACGGCGTACTCGCTCAGAGGGAAGGCGAACCCACCGGAGAGCTCGCTGCCCGCTTCCTCGATGGAGGTGATCGTGTCACGGTCTGAGACCGGGTCGGCGGGTTGAAATGTTGATGGTCGTGTCCGAGCAAACGCACTCACCGCGTTCAGTAGGCGAAGCGGCCATATATAATGCGCGGATTTGGCCCCGCCGTCTGTCCGCGGCACTGACTTCGGCCTGATTAGCGCTGTCTGGTGATGACTACGACGTTTAGCAGAGCAAAAGGACGTGATTGCATGGTCTTCGACCGGGCCTTGTCCCGATGTCTGCCGTCCCTCGCGCTGACCAGCGCCGTTATCGATGCATTGCGCCGCGCCGGCACACCCGACGATTTGACCGGGTTGATGGAAGCAATAACGCGAGCGCTGACGTTCCGTCATTATGCTCTCATCCACCACGATGATCTGAGCAGCCCACGTGGCGACCTCGTCGATATTCGGGATTATCCATCGGCCATTGCCGAGCGGCTGATCGGCGAGCGGCGCTACAGACGTGATCCTGTGATCCGCGGCTGCATCTTTGCCGGTGGCGCCTTTCTGTGGTCCGAATTGCCACAGATCATCCATCTCGATCGCCAAGATCGAGCCAGTCTCGAGATCGGCGCTCAAGAGGGGTTGAACGAAGGCATCACCGTCCCCTACGCCCGTCTCGGCGACCGGATGGGCTCATGCACCTTTGCCGGGACCGATCGCCCTGATCAGGCGAATCGCTTCATCGGGGCTGCGCAGATGGTGGGGGTCTTCGCGTTCCAGGCCGCACTCAAATTGCGATCAGGCGAACGGGCTCCAATTGTGACGGCACCAAAGTTGCATCCGCGCCCGCGTGATTGTGTGGTGCTTGCCGGTCGCGGCTATCGCACACGGCATCCGGGAGCGGGCAGCCGAGCTGGTGACGCTCGATCTCGGGCCGCGCACGGATCAGGAAATCGAGGCGAGGCTCCGTCACGATATTGGCGAGGAGCGGGCGACGGCGATCGACCGGCGACTGGTTCGGTCGATGGACGCCGATCGCCTGGTCGTGTCGGCGGACCGCGACCCATTTCAGCAGTCGCTCCGGGCCGGCCGGTTGCAGAAGCTTGCGAGCATGGGGCTGGCCGAGAATGTCGGCGGTGGGCGCTGGCAGCTCGCGGAGGATCTGGAGGGCACGCTGCGCAAGCTCGGCGAGCGTGGCGACATCATCCGCACGATGCAGCGCGAATTGACCGCGCGAAAGCTCGAGCGACCCTGGCTCGGTCGCAGCCTGTTTGGTGCGGGCGAGACCGATCCCGAACCGATCGTCGGACGCGTGATCGCCCGCGGCCTCGCCGACGAGCATCGTGATCGCCATTATCTGCTGGTCGACGGCGTCGATGGCCATGCCCATTATGTCGACATCGGACGCGGCGATGCCGTCGCGCCGATCGCCGAAGGCGCGATCGTCCGTGTGTCGGCGCGCAGCCTGGAGGTCCGCGATGCCGATCGCGTCGTTGCCGAGGTGGCTGCAGCCAATGGCAGCCGCTACTCGACGGACCTGCATCTGCGCCACGATCCATCCGCCACGCAGGCATTTGCCGAGACCCATGTCCGCCGATTGGAGGCGATGCGTCGCGCCGGCGCCGGAGTGGAGCGCCAGGCCGACGGCAGTTGGACCATCGCACCCGATCATGTCGATCGTGCCGCCGCTTACGAGGCCCGGCGCCACCGTGACCAGCCTGTCGCGGTCGAGACGCTGTCGACGAAACCCATCGAGCAGCTGCGTAACGTCGACGCGGCAACCTGGGTCGATCGCGAGCTCGCGTCGCAAGCCCCATTGCCAATCCGCGATGCCGGGTTCGGTCGGGAGGTTCGAAGCGCGATGACCGCGCGGAGACAGTGGCTGGTCGAGCAGCAACTCGCCGACATCGACGGGACAAGCGTGCGGCTGCGCGCCAACGCGGTCATGTTGCTCCAAAGGCGGGAATTGTTGCGCGAGGGTGAAGCGCTTTCGAGCGAGATCGGAAAGCCATTCGTTGAGGCCAGCATCGGCGAGCGGATCGAGGGGACCATCACACGACGGATCGACCTTGCCAGCGGCCGGTTCGCGATGGTTGAGAAGTCGCGGGAATTTACGCTGGTGCCGTGGCGGCCGGTCCTGGAAAACCAGATCGGCAAGACTGGTTCCGGGATTATGCGCGCGGACGGCGTGAGCTGGCATTTTGGACGAGGCCGTTCCGCGCCGGAAATCCCGTGACCGCCCAATGGCTTTGCCGACCAAGTGAGTGCGACGCCGATAATCGCACGAGCGCGACCCGGCCCGCTCGGGGTAGCGCCTCCAACGCTTCGTCGCTACTACTGGTGCCAAGCGAAATTGTCTTGCGGGTGCCGATTCAGGCAACGAAGCCCGGCTGGACGGGGGGTAAGACGCAGCGCATGCTAGTGACAGACTCGGAATCCGTGTGAGTTTACGCGAGCTTCCCACCGATCCGCATCTGGCTACCTCGACCAGCAAACTGCTGGACTGTTTCTACGTGCCCGCGCTCAAGCAGTCGGTCGTCTATGACCGCGGCGTCGGCTTCTTCACCTCGCACTGGCTGCGACTGGCCGCATCGGGTCTCGCCGGCCTTGCGGCGAACGGCGGCCGGGCGCGGATCATCGCCAGTCCCATGCTCGATCGTGACGACTGCGTGGCGCTGGCGCATGGCGCGGACGCGCGCGACGATCCAAAGCTCAAGGACGCGCTCGACTGTGCCATTTCCGATCTCGAACAGGATCTGGCCACCGATACGCTCGCCGCGCTCGCCTGGATGATCGCTGACGGTTTGCTCGATTTCCGGATCGCCATCCCGACCGCCGATCTTGATGGCGACTTCCATGACAAGTTCGGCATCATGCGCGATGGTGAAGGCAATGCTGTCGCCTTCCACGGTTCGCCCAACGACAGCGCCCAGGCCTTCCGCAACTATGAATCGATCAGCATCTATTATTCATGGATCGATCGGCGCGAAGCGAGCCGGGTAACTGCCGAGTCCGCGCGCTTCGACCTGCTTTGGGCGAACGGCGATGTCAACCTGCGGGTCTATGCCCTGTCGGATGAGGACAACCTGCCGCGACAACACGCGCGTCCTCGATTTCGAGAACAGCACGATCGAACATATTTACCCCGAGAATGCTGCGGAGCCCGATCCTCTTCTCGAGCCCTATCTGGACACGCTGGGGAACCTCACCATCCTCGGCCCGGAAGATAACGATGCTGCCGGCCATAAGAGCTTCGCCGACAAGAAGCGCTATTTCGAGGCGTCGCAGAACATCCTCAATCGTCAGATTACGGCAGAAGCAAACTGGACGGCCGACGCGGTGCGTCAGCGCCAGGAACGTCTCGTGCAAATGGGCCTGATCGGCCGGATGGATGGACGGAGCACCAGTTACTCGTTGGTCGAGATCGCCCGATAGGGCGGGCGAAAGCATCGCCATTGTATCGTAGGGAACCCGACGCCGAAGGGTCGATGACAGCGCCGGGAAGGGTGCTGTCAAAGCAAACCGGGGTTCGGTGAATGATGGGTCATGACCAAGCCCGCCGTTAGTGCGTTTCGGTATTTCAACTCCTCCCCGGAGGTGATCCGGTTGGTGGTGATGATATATGTCCATTACCCGCCGTCGCTGCGGAACGTCGAGGACCTGCTGTTCGAGCGCGCCGTCGATCACGAAGGCGAAATCCTGGAGAGCTACGTTACGAAGAGGCGGGATAAAAAGGCAGCTTTGGCCTTCATGAAGAAGGCATTGAAACGGCACGGATCGCCAGCAAAAATCGTAACCGACGGACTCCGATCCTATCCAGCAGCAATGCGTGACCTGGGCAAGCAGCAGGAAATGGGGCAGTGGCTGAACAATCGGGTTGAAAACAGCCATCTCTCCTTCCGA
>Ga0157371_10001437_pt1 | contig 24739 bp, 25 predicted proteins | sample C45metaG_FD_113462 | JGI IMG/M metagenome (GOLD analysis project Ga0157371, IMG submission 113462) | Corn rhizosphere microbial communities from Kellogg Biological Station, Michigan, USA - C4-5 metaG | ecosystem: Host-associated > Plants > Roots > Rhizosphere > Soil | place: USA: Michigan...
CCCGGCGGCCCCCCCCCCCCCCCCCCCCCCCTAAAATCCTGCCTGTCACATACATGTTATGCAATCATGTTTTAGCGGTCCCACGAAACAACAGGGACTGGACCTATGAAAACGCTGCTTTCCGCTTTTACCGCCATCGTATCGCTCGGCTTCATCGCCACCGCTGCCAATGCTGCCGATCTGGTGCTTTATACCAGCCAGCCGAACGAGGACGCGCAGGCGACCGTTGATGGTTTCAAGGCCGCCAATCCCGGTATCGAAGTCGAATGGGTGCGTGATGGAACGCCGAAGATCATGGCCAAGCTGATGGCTGAGATCAGCGCCGGCAATCCGGTTGCCGACGTGCTCTTGATCGCCGACACCGTCACACTCGAGCGCATGAAGCAGGCTGGCCAGCTTATGGCCCACAAGTCCCCGGAAGCTAAGAACATCGACGCCTCGCTCTACGATGCGGACGGCTATTATTATTCCACCAAGCTCATCACCACCGGCATCATGTATAACACTGCCGCTGCGATGAAGCCGACGAGCTGGAAGGATCTTGCCAAGGCGGAAGCCAAGGGTCTCGTGACCATGCCGAGCCCGCTGACCTCTGGTGCAGCGTTGATCCACGCGCAGACGCTGGCCGCTGCCAACGGCCTCGGCTGGGACTATTACACGCAGCTGAAGGCCAATGAAGCCATTTCCGGCGGCGGTAACGGCGCGGTGCTGAAGTCGGTTGCATCAGGTGAGAAGGCTTACGGCGTTGTCGTCGACTACATGCCGATCCGCGAAAAGGCCAAGGGCGCCCCGGTGGAGTTCGTCTTCCCCGAAGAGGGCGTTTCGGCCGTGACCGAACCGGTCGCGATCCTCAAGGGTACCAAGCATGAGGAAGCCGCTAAGAAGTTCGTCGACTACGTGCTTTCCGAAAAGGGCCAGCAGGGCTTCGTCAAGCTCGGCTACATCCCCGCGCGCGCTGACGCTGGCATGCCGGAAGGTTTCCCCGCCCGCGACAAGCTCAAGGTCCTGCCGCTCAACGCGGCGGACGCGCTGAAGAATTCCGAGCAGGATCTGAAGACCTTCTCCGATATTTTCGGCTCCAAGGGCTGATATAGCGGCATGTCCCGATCAAGTGCCTATGGAAACAGCCAGCCGCGCTGGCTGTTTCCTTTTGTGGTGAGCGTCGTTTTTGCGCTCAGCGCCCTGCCGCTCGGGCGGCTCGCCTATACCGGCATTGTTTCGTCACTCAATGGTGACATATGGCGATTGCTGGCTGATCCCGCCCTTTGGGATGCGGCGCTGAACACGCTGTCCACCTCTTCTTTCGGCATGCTGATTTCACTCATGATCGGCGGGGGCTTCGCGCTGGCGCTGACGCTTTGCGACATACGCGGCAAGTCGATCTTAAGCTTCCTCTTCATGCTGCCTATGATGATCCCGCCGCAGGTGACGGCGCTGTCGTGGATCGGCATGACCGGCCCGTCGAGCACGCTTTTAAAGGCCATCGGCCTTGCGCCGCCCATGGGGTCGCCACAGCCGCTCTATTCCATTGCCGGTATCGCGCTTTTGCTCGGCGTGCAGCATGCGCCGCTCGTCTATCTGTCGCTGCGCGCTGGTTTGCTGGCCTTGCCGCAAGATGGCATCGAGGCGGCCAAGCTTTCTGGTGCTTCGCCTCGCCGCGTGCTGTTCGATATCATCCTGCCGCTTTCGACGCCGGGATTGATCGCCGGGGCGGCGATCTCGTTCGTATCGAATGTCGGTAATTTCGGTATTCCGGCGATCCTCGGTATTCCGGCCTCGATCTTCACCCTGCCGACGCTGATCTACAGCCGCTTCGCCAGTTTTGGTGCGAGCACCTTCGGCGATATCGCCATTCTCTCGACCATGATCGCCATCATCTCCGTGGCCGGTCTTGCGCTGCAAGAGCGGGCAATGAAGGGCAGGGACTATCGCATCATCGGTCTTTCCGGCAAGGCCGCGACTTTCAAGCTGTCGCGCTGGCGTGTAGTTGCTGAGCTTGTCCTTTGGCTCGTGCTGTTCTTCATGCTGGTTGCACCACTTGCTGCGCTGGTGGCAAGCTCGCTTGCCCCCGCCTATGGCGTGCCGCTCAGTCTCAAGACCATGACGATGCACGCCTATGACGAGCTGCTCTACCGGCAGAGCGTGACCCGCACAGCCTTCCGCAACTCGCTGTTTCTGGCGACGGTCACATCCCTTTGCCTGCTTGCGGTGACGATGTTGACTGCCTATTTCCTGGTGCGCGGCAAAAGCCGCTTCATGTTCCTGCTGTCGGCGCTGGTGGATATTCCCTATGCGCTGCCGGGTGTGGTGATTTCCGTATCCTTCGTCCTGTTGTTCGCGGCCCCCATCCCGCTACTCGGCATCACGCTTTACGGCACGATCTGGATCATTCTGCTCGCCTATTTTTCCTCCTTTTTCGCCGTCAGCCTCAAACCGATGGTCAGCGCCTTCCTGCAATTCGATCCGTCGCTGGAAGAGGCGGCAAGGCTTTCGGGCGCCGGTTTCTGGCGGCGGTTGAAGGACATCATCCTGCCACTGGTCGGGCCTGCGGCTGGCGCTTCCGTCATCCTCGTTTTCCTGATCGCCTGCAATGAGCTGACGGTTTCGGCGCTCCTTTGGTCCGCCGGCACGCAGACGCTCGGTGTGCTCATCTATAACCTCGATGACAGCGGCAGCTTCGATCTTGCCTCCGCACTTTCGGTGCTTGTCGTCATCATGGTGATTTTCCTCATGCTGCTGCTCGAAATTCTGGGGCGCTATCTGCCGAAAGGAGTGGTCCCTTGGCGAAACTGATCCTCAATCGTCTGACGAAAAGCTTTGGGGCCGGGTCGAAACCCGCCGTTGACGACGTCTCGCTCACGGTGCGTGAGGGAGGTTTCCTCGCGTTGCTTGGGCCTTCCGGCTGCGGCAAGACGACGGTGCTGCGCATGATCGCCGGTTTCGAGCAACCGACTGATGGCTCCATCCTGCTCGGCGAGCGGGTGCTGGCCGATGCAGGCAGCATGGTGCCGCCGGAGCGGCGCAACATGGCGATGGTGTTCCAGTCCTATGCGCTCTGGCCGCACATGTCGGTTGCCGACAATGCCGGCTATCCCCTGAAAGTTCGCGGCATTTCCGGAGAGAAATATCGCGAGAAGGTGGCCCAAGCGCTGGCAGCCGTACGCCTTGAAGGCTTTGCGGACCGCCGTCCCGCCGAGCTTTCCGGTGGCCAGCGGCAGCGCGTCGCTTTGGCCCGCTGCCTCGTCACCGAACCCGATGTGGTGCTGCTCGACGAGCCACTCGCCAATCTCGACCGGCATTTGCGGCAAGAGATGGAGGAGACCTTTCGCGAGTTCCACATCCGCTCCGGCGCGACGATGATCTATGTCACCCACGATCAGGCGGAAGCCATGGCGCTGGCAACCGATGTCGCCGTGATGTCTCAGGGCAAGCTGCTTCAGGTCGCGCCGCCCGCCGAGCTTTATGCACGACCCGAGGGGCGTCTTGTCGGCTCGCTGGTGGGGCAGGGCGCCATTCTCTCCGTGCCGATGCCGGAAGGTTCTTCGCGGGATATTGACTGGGACGCGCTCCGCACAGCGATGGATAACGGTGGGCAATTACCACGGGCGGATATTCTCGTGCGGCCGCAGGACGTGGTGCGGGATGCGGATGGAATCACCTGCACCGTGACCTCGGTTCTCTACGAGGGCGAGCGTTATGCCTTGCGTCTCGACCTGCCGGACGGGCAGGCGCTTCGGGCTTATTCTCGAGAATCGGTTGCGGTCGGTGACCGGTTGCCGGTTGCGATTCGTGCAGCGTGGCGTCTTTAGCATTTGCTTGCTCCCTCATCGCTGGGCTCGTCACAGGAATGAGGGTGGGGAATATCCCCGCACATAAAATCCGACATCGGGAATAGGGAAATCTGATCGACGCGACTGGCCACTGGCGAGACCGAACGGGAGCGGCTAAGCTCCCATTCCAGCAACAGGAATGAAACATGTCGCTTCGGCTCGCCACCTTCAATATCGAAAATCTTCTCACCCGTTTCGACTTTACCGGTTTTCGCAACCAGACGCGGCGCGACAGGGCGATCCAGCTTTTCGATATCAGGGACGAGGCGACCTATCAGGCGCTGGAAAGTGCGCGGGCAGTCTCTTCCACAGACGATACGCGGCAACTTTCGGCGCTGGCCATTGCGGATGCGGATGCCGACATTCTCTGCCTGCAGGAAGTCGACAACATGGCGGCCCTGCAGGCTTTCGAATATGGCTATCTCTACCGCATGGTCGGCAACGGCTATCTGCAGAAATATCTGGTGGAGGGCAATGACAGCCGCGGCATCGATGTCGCCGTCGTCATGCGCGAGCAGACCCGAGACGGCGACAAGATCGAGGTCATCGACATCAAGAGCCACGCCGCGCTAACCTACCGCAATCTCGACCTCTTCAATCCCGCACTTGCCGCGACCAACCAGATAGACGACAAGATTTTCAAACGCGATTGTCTGGAAATCGATCTGAGGATCGGCGGCAAACCGCTGACGCTTTACGTCACGCATTTCAAATCCATGACCAATGCCCGTGACGCCATAGATGCCCGGCTCGCCACCATGCCGATTCGCGAGGCGGAAGCCATGGCCGTTCGCCGCATCATCGAGAACCGCTGGGGCGCAAACAATACCCGCAACAAGAATTTTGCCATCTGCGGCGACATGAATGATTATCAGGAACGCATTTCGATTTCCGGCGACCGGCGCAGCGGCTACAGCTTTACGCCGGTCGAAGAGGAGCGGAGCGCGCTAGATATCTTCACGGCGGATGATTTTGTGACCAATCCGATGTCGCGCCGTGACGTCATGGATCGCTGGACGCTCTATCATTCGCGCGGGCCACAGGAACAGCATCTCTGCCAGCTCGATTATATCTGGCTTTCCCCGCATCTCGCGCAGATCAATGCGACAAGGGTTCCCGAAATCATCCGCGCTGGCCAGCCTTACAGGACGGTCTTTCCGCCGGGGCAGGAGGTGGATCGTTATCCGCGCACCGGCTGGGACCGCCCCAAGGCTTCCGACCATTGCCCTGTCGTTATGACGCTCGATCTGATCTGATCTGCCGCTCCGGGCCGCCTAGCCGTTGGCGACCTTGGGGAAGTAGGTCGCCCATACCCGGTTGCGGCCCGCACGCTTGGCCTCATAAAGCCGGTCGTCGGCAATTGCGATCAGCTCGTCCCAGCTGTTGATCGCCCGTGCCTCCTGCCAGACCACGCCGAAACTTGCCGTCAGTGACAGCCCGCTTTGTTCATCAATGATCTGGGCTTCAATCAGCCGGCGCAGGCGGTCGGCGGTGGCGGTCGCCGTCGCGTGGCTGACATCCTGCAACACGACCACGAATTCCTCGCCGCCATAGCGCGCCAGAATATCGTTTTTACGGAGGGCGCCTCTTAAAAGAGTCGCTGTCTTCTGTAGCGCGAGGTCGCCCATGGCATGGCCATAACGGTCGTTGATGGATTTGAAGTGGTCGATGTCGACAATCATCACGCCAAGCGCCTGCAACTGCTCCTCGCCGCTCAATATGGCACGAACGGTCTTTTCCAGCGCACGGCGATTGGACACACCGGTCAAGGCATCTGTTTCTGAAAGCGTGCGTAATTGTTCGGCCAGCGCAGACTGCTGCTTTTCCATTTCTTCCTTCTGGCGAAGCTGCTCGCGCAGGAAATCCAGTTCCTCGAACATTTTCTTCACTTCCGGAGCAGCCTTGTCCTGATACAGGGCTCCTGAAAGATCACCAGCAGCGATTGCGGCGATCTGCGTCTGGACGGATTGCATGGGGCGGAACAGTGCCGTTCTGTAAACCGATGCAAGCCGCAGCAATACCAGAACCGCGATGAGAGCGAGGAGGAGAGACGTTCCGCCATAGATCAAAGCCTGTTCCTTGTTTCTTTCTATCCTTGCCCGTGTTTCGGCGAGAATAAGGTCGCGCAACGTGCTCGAGGACCGCATGCCCTTGATGTAGTTTTCGGAGAATTCGCGAATGCTTGGCTGCGCGGACGGCACCACCATCGCAATCGTATTCTGCGCATAGGGAAGTGCCTGGCCGAAATAGAAGATTTCAATATCGCGAAACGCTGCATCGACGCGTGGTGTGGACAGGTAAGCGGCGGTGTAGTTCGTCAGCGACGATTTCAGCAGTGTGAGGCTCTGTATTTCCGTGTCGAATTTGGCGCGGAGGCTCAGCTTGTCCTGCCTGTTCGCCCGCAGGCTCATGACCACGTAGGAACCAAGGCGACCGATCCGGTCCCGCATCACTCCGGCCGTGCCGGTCATGGCGATGTCGATCGCTACATTGGGCGTTACCTTGATGATCGCGCGAGCGGTCTTGCCACGCAGCATGTTGACGCTGTCTGCCGCCTTGAACATCGCAAAAATCGCGTTGGACATCACCGTGTAGCTGCGTGCGGATTCCGGAAGTGCAGCAACCTGATCGACCGCTTCTCGGGATTGCGCCAGTTTTCGGCGTGTATCGACCAGCGATTTTGCCAATTCTGGCTGCGCCCTGATTTCCGCGGCAAAAGAGTTTTCGAGTTCCACCAGCTTTTCGTCCGTTGCCTTGCGCGCTGCGGCAAGCTCCTGGACCAGTTTTGCATCGGGGGAAGACGCGCCCATCAAATTATTGGCGGGACCACGCTCGGCCGATACCAGCCATGCGGACTGGAGGGCCGTTTCGAAGCGGCTGAGTTGCTGCGCATTGGTCCGGTAGCGTAAGTAACTGGAAACGCTCGGCAGGGCGGCAAGGGTTGCCAACAAGATGGAACTTACCGCTATGACGATCGTACCGGTTAGTTGGATTTTCTGTATGCTTGCGCGCATGCGATGCGTTATTCCCGGTGGGATGGTTATGAATTATCGCCATTTTAGCTACATCGCGTAAATACTTCGCTTATTTTGCAGGCCTTTTGCCGCGACCTGGTGATTGAAACCCACAGGTACGGTGTGGAAAAGAGGTCTCCCAACGGCGCCCAATCAATTTTTGCTTTACACGAAGTGAGAATCTGATAGTTGGCAAGGCACTGGATTGCCCTTGTAGCTCAGTTGGTAGAGCACCTGATTTGTAATCAGGGGGTCACGAGTTCGAACCTTGTCGGGGGCACCAGTATTTTCAATGGCTTGGCCATTTCCCCGCTATTATTCCTGCATTCGCACAACGCCTATTGCTTGATGTGATATAGCTTGTGCACGATTGCCCAGTTGCCATCGCGCTCCAGCAAGGACAGGTATTCGCTAAAATCCATGCCGTCGAAACGGGTCGTCAGCTTCACGGACGCGCTGTCGCCTTCCTTGTCGATGCCGAGGATTTCGAAGACGGGGTCGTGATCGGGCAGGCCGCGTTCGCTTTTCCGTATCTGCTCGGCGAAGTCCTCCAGTGAGAGCCATTCCGTTTCACCCTGAAACGTCCCGACGATGCTGGCGCGCGGATCGAAAACATCACGCATCAGGCCCTCATCCGCATAGGCCATGGCGTGCACATAATCCGTCACTGTCTGGGTAATGGTTTGCGGCATCGGATCGTCCCTCCCTTCAGATCCAAAAGCCAAGCTTACACCCGTTGGAGCCGTTCCACCATAAGCACCGTAAAACCTGCGGGCTGCACGGTTTTCCGCATGGGTAGACAGCTTGGCCGGGCGAGTTTTGCCATGACTTTCCACAATTTTGTCCCGCCCGTGATTATAGTCGCCATGGGTCCGACAAATTTGAGGATCAATGGCTTTTGCGCCGGCGCGGGGGTGCCGCGCGGGCGGAATTCGCTTATGATCTGTGCGCGAGCCGCACGGGGGTGGCGTATGGCATGCGGTAACAGTTTGCGTTTGAAGGTGTTTTAGTGATCGATCCCTATGTGTTGCTTGGCGTGGAGCGTGATGCCGACGAGGCGGCGATCAAGTCCGCTTACCGGAAGGTGGCGAAAGCCGCCCATCCCGACAGCGGGGGCGATACCGACCAATTCGCACGCCTGCAAACCGCTTACGAGCTTTTGAAGGATCCGGTGCGCCGCAAGGTGTTCGACGATACCGGTTACGATCCGCAGCTTGCCGATGCCAAGGACCTCAAAGGCCTGCTGATGCTGGAAACTCTGGTCAACGAATTCATTCTGGACGAGCGTGAGCCAGGCAGCTTCGACCCAGTGGCCGCCATGCGCCGCAAGCTGACCGACGATATCCTGAAAAGCCGCTTTCACATTCTGGAACTGGAGCGTCACCGCACGCGGGTGCGCAAACATATGGACCGGCTGGGCAGAAAGCCGGAGACCGATGTTTTGAGTTCCATGTTGCGTGCGCGCAGCCAGTCCATCGCCGAAGCCATCCGCAATGCGGAAGCGCAGATAGAGGCAATCGAGCAGGCCTATACGATGCTGGAAGGCTATTCCTACGAGCTGGAAAGCATATCGCTCTCCGAACCGCTGCTGAAAGGCGAGGCGGCGGAATAGCCGTTTCTCCCTGGAGTTCTCAGGGACCGTTGACGAGCGCCAGGATGAGCTGATGCACGCGGCCGCCGGGGGAAAGCTCGTCCCGGTCGAAATCGCGTCCGCGCTGGCGCTGCTCGTTGGATAGCTCACCAAGCCGCTGTTGAAGGACAACGCGCACTTTCTGGCATTTCGGATCGTTTTCCGCTCTCAGACCGGTGCTGAATGCCTCGATCTTCTGCACCATGTCGAGAATGTGCTCGCCATGAACGCGCTCATGGGTTTCCACACCGGAAATGAAGGTTTTCCAGCTGGCGGCGACCGCGGGCGGCAATCTGGCCGGCGCTTTCGGCCAGGTATAGATGATTGTGAGATTGGGCTTGGCGGTGACCAGTACGCAGGCACCGTCCGGTTGCGGACGATAATCGCGCCGCCATGTCAGCTTGAAGGTGGTGTGGGCGATGGCCTGCACACCGGCGGTCGGGCCGCGCTCGCCTATGGACTGGTAAAGCGCTCCACCCGTATCACCGCTGATCGCATAGGTTTTTATCTGCTCGGCTGGTTTCCAGCCGGCTGAATGTGCTGATAGCGGAAGGGTGCTCAGCAATATCGTCATAGCGCTGATGGTGAGGGAAGAGAGAGTTTTGGCGGGCACGCATCGATCCTTGGTGTCTTGCGCGCCGAAGATAGGCGAGAGCTGGGCTGCTAGGCAAGCGCCGTGAGAGAGGGATTGTCGGATACTGCGCCGAAATTCCACACACAAAAAACCCCCGCGACGGATCGCGGGGGTCAAGCTTGCGACTGCAGGGGAATCAGTCGTCCAGCTTGTCGTAGTCGAGCTTCGGTGCGTTCTGCAGCGCTTCCTTGGTGGTATCGACGTAGGCCTTCCAGGTGCCGTTGTCGTTGTGGACTGCAACAGAGGCAGGGTCGAGCACCACATAGCTCTTGTCGATGCCGAGGAAACCGCCGACGCTCGCAACAAGGCCGATCACCGATTTGCCATCGCCGATGACGACATCCTCGATTTCGCCGATGTTTTCGTTCTGGGCGTTATAGATATCCAGACCGTCGAGCTGGGAGGCGGTGAGGTCGGTTTTCTGGACATTGACGAACTTCAGCGGGCCGTTAGCCTTGGTGCCCATGGTGATGCCGGGACCGGACAAAGTCGCATCGGCGCCAACAGCAGGCGCAGTCGCAGCCGTCTGGGCAAAAGCCACGGAAGAGGAGAGGGCTGCTGCGGCAGCGAGAGCGATGACGTTGATTTTCATGATGTTTCTTCCCTTTGTATGCTGAACGTTTCGTTCGGGGAAGAAACGGTGAAGGGCGAATTTGGTTCCGCGTGGGACGAGATGAAAATTTGGTTTATGCTGATAGCGGGAGTACTGGCACGCAAAATCGGGAGGACGTTATGGCAAAAAACACTGACAGCAAGGATGCGGAGGAGATTGCATCGTCGGTTCTCATCGATCGAAAGATCGCGGAGCTTGGCGACTGGCGTGGCGAGACGCTTGCGCGCATCCGGGCGCTGATAAGGAAGGCCGATCCGGATGTGACGGAGGAGGTGAAATGGCGCGGCGTGCCCGTCTGGGAACATGCCGGTATCATCTGCACGGGCGAAACCTACAAGACAGCCGTGAAGATGACGTTTGCGAAGGGCGCATCGCTTGAAGACCCGGCCGGCCTGTTCAATTCGAGCCTTGAGGGCAATACGCGACGCGCCATCGACTTTCACGAGCGAGATGAGATCGACGTGGAGGCACTGGTGGCGCTGATCCGCGCGGCGGTGGCGTTAAATGTCGCGGGGAAGGCTGGAAAGAAACGCACGGGGAATAAGGCTGGGTAATCGAGTAGGCAGTCAATCTTTCCCAACGTCCGTTGCCTTGTCCCATTCCCCATCGATGAACTTCAGCGCGTCGATAATTGACACTTTCCACACTGACCAGACGTGATCGCCATCGGTGATCCGCAATTGGGATTTGCGATTGTCGGCCTGAAGCGTTTCGTGCAGGGCGATGGCGCCGCGCCAGAGGAAGAAGCCGTCGTCGTCGCCAACTGTCAGATAGGTGGCGGGCAAGTCTTGGCTTTCGGCGACGTGCTGTGCAACAAGGGTGAAGACGTTCTTCTCATTGAAAAGTCTGGCATCGAAGGGCGTGCCGAAGGCGCCGGAGAAGTGATCGCCGGTGGAGGGCAGCACGATGCCGCTGGTGACGGTGGTGCGGTCGACGCGGTGGAAGAAGGCGCTGTCCTGAATGAGCTTGAGTTCCGCGGGCGTTTTGTCGAGATCGGAGGCGGGCACGTTCTGCCAGATCGCGCCGGACAGGCTGGCGACTGCGCCATAGAGGTCTTCGTGGCCATAAGCCAGATGCAATGCGCCGAAACCGCCCATGGACAGCCCGGCGATGGCACGCCCTTCGCGATCTTTTCGCACCGGCAGCGTTTTTTCCACTTGATGGCGCAGATCGCCAGTCAGGGCCGTCTCGTAATCGCCGGGACCACCGACAGCGGCCGAATCCACATACCAACTGTTTTTAACGCCTGGCATGATGACAACCAGCGGGCGGATGGCGCCAGCCGCAATCAGCGTGTCCAGCGTCTTTTCGATATTGCCGAGGTCTCGCCAGCTATTCTGGTCACCATCATGGCCGTGCAGGAGATAAAGCACCGGCCAGCCGTTTTCCGGCGGCGTGCCATCCGGTCGGTAGATGTTGACGGGCAGCGGTGCGTTCAGGGCGGCGCTGTGGAAGGTGGCGTCCTCAATCTGCCCGGCAAGGACTGGGCTTGAGAAAAAGACGAGGCATAAGGCCGCCAGATTTTTTCGATGCATGCGGTGTCTATCCAGATTGCGCTGTTGCGCGTCAGCGACCGGGACGGCCGGTCTTCCCCTTCGTCCGGCTTTTGCGCTTCTGTTCGCCGGCATCCTCATAGGAACCCGCTCCGATCTTGCCGCGCACGAGGGGGCGGGGATCGTCCTTGGTTCGCTCAGGTTGGCCTTCCATGAGCGGTGAGAAACGTTTGCCGGTTTCCGTCTCGGGTTTGCCGGGAACTTCGCCACGCACCGGCTTCTCGGTGCGGCCAACGGTCATCTCGTCCAGCGTGTTCCTGCGGAACAGCGGCTTGCCCGTGTCCGAGCCGGGACCCATTTCGTCCAGCGAAGGTTTGGCGAAGAGAGATTTTCCACTTTCGTTTGCGGAAGCGGCACCGTCCTCTGTCACGCCCGATATGTCTCCTGCAAGAGGGGAGATCGACCCGTTGCGAGCGCTCGTTTCTTTTTTCTTGCTTCTACCGCCACCCTCAAGCGATTTCGCCTCTTCCTTCGCCATCGGGTCGTCCATGACGGCGAGTTCGGTGGCCTTGAGGCGCTTGATTTCGTCTCGCAGGCGGGCGGCTTTTTCGAAGTCCAGATCGGCTGCGGCATCGCGCATGGATTTTTCCAGCGCGTTGAGATGGGACTGCAGATTGTTACCGACCAGATGGCCGCCATCGGCGAAGCCTTTGCCGGAAACGCCTGAAATATCGGCCCTTACGTGATCACGTTCATAAACTGAATCAAGAATATCGGAGATCTTCGCCTTGACCGATTCCGGCGTGATGCCGTGTTCGGCGTTATAGGCCATCTGCTTTTCGCGGCGGCGGGAGGTTTCCTCCATCGCCCGCTTCATCGAGCCGGTGATGTTGTCGGCATATAGGATGACCTTGCCGTCGACGTTACGGGCGGCGCGGCCGATGGTCTGGATCAGCGAAGTTTCCGAACGCAGGAAGCCTTCCTTGTCGGCATCGAGGATCGCGACGAAACCGCATTCTGGAATATCGAGGCCTTCGCGCAGAAGGTTGATACCGACAAGCACGTCGAAGGCACCAAGGCGCAGGTCGCGGATGATCTCGATGCGTTCCAGCGTGTCGATATCCGAGTGCATGTAACGCACGCGAACGCCCTGTTCGTGCAGATATTCGGTCAGGTCTTCAGCCATGCGCTTGGTCAGCACGGTGCAGAGTGTGCGGTAACCCTTAGCGGCGGTCTCGCGAATTTCGCCGAGGACATCGTCCACCTGGCTGCGGGCGGAGCGCACCTCGACCGGTGGATCGATGAGTCCTGTCGGGCGGATGACCTGTTCGGCGAAGACGCCGCCGGCCTGTTCCATTTCCCACGAGCCGGGGGTGGCCGAAACCGCGACCGTCAGCGGCCGCATCGCATCCCATTCCTCAAAGCGCAACGGGCGGTTATCCATGCAGGAGGGAAGGCGGAAGCCATATTCGGCCAGCGTCGCCTTGCGCCTGAAGTCGCCGCGATACATGCCACCGATCTGGCTAACCGAGACGTGGCTTTCGTCAATAAAAAGCAGCGCATTATCAGGGATATATTCAAACAGCGTCGGCGGCGGCTCACCGGGATTGCGGCCGGTTAGATAACGCGAATAGTTTTCGATACCGGCGCAGGAGCCGGTCGCCTCCAGCATTTCGATGTCGTAACGCGTGCGCTGTTCCAGCCGCTGGGCTTCCAGCAGGCGTCCCGCCTTTTCCAGCTCGGCGAGGCGGACCCTCAGCTCTTCCTTGATCGACTTGATCGCGCCGTTCAGCGTCGGGCGCGGGGTGACATAGTGCGAATTGGCGTAGATCTTGACGGATTGCAGATCGCCGGTTTTCTGGCCGGTCAGCGGGTCGAATTCGGTAATGGAATCGATTTCGTCGCCGAACATCGAGATGCGCCAGGCGGCATCCTCAAGGTGGGCAGGGAAGATTTCGATGGTATCGCCGCGCACGCGGAAGGAGCCGCGCTGGAAATCCATGTCGCGGCGCTTGTATTGCTGGGCCACAAGGTCGGCCAGAAGCTGGCGCTGGTCCAGCCGGTCGCCCACCTGCATCTGGAAGGTCATGGCTGTATAGGTTTCCACCGAGCCAATACCATAGATGCAGGAAACCGAAGCGACGATGATGCAGTCGTCGCGTTCCAGCAGCGAGCGGGTCGCGGAGTGACGCATCCGGTCGATCTGTTCGTTGATCGAGGATTCCTTCTCGATGAAGGTGTCGGAGCGCGGCACATAGGCTTCCGGCTGATAATAATCGTAATATGAGACGAAGTACTCTACCGCATTGTCGGGGAAGAAGTTCTTGAACTCGGAATAGAGCTGCGCGGCCAGCGTCTTGTTGGGCGCAAGGATGACGGCCGGGCGCTGGGTTGCCTCGATCACCTTGGCCATGGTGAAGGTTTTGCCGGAGCCGGTGACACCGAGCAGGACCTGGCTGCGCTCGCCGGAATTGATGCCTTCCACGAGATCGGCAATCGCCGTCGGCTGGTCGCCTGCCGGTTGATACTCCGAGTCCATGCGGATTGTAACGCCGCCTTCGGATTTCGGCGGACGGGCCGGCCGATGCGGCGTCCACATCTTGCCGTCCTTGAACAGCGGATTGCCGCTCTCGATAAGCGCCGATAGCGCCTCGACGGTGGCGGTGACGGCACCCGGTGCGAGATTGGCCGCCTCCTCCAGGGAAACGTCCATGCCAGCCACGGGATTGAGACCGGCGGCGGCGCGGGTTTTTGGATCGCTCGACGCGCCGATGGAAACGCCGCGCGCTGTCTTGGAAGCCGTGGTGTTTTTAGCCGTTTTGTTGGCCGCTTTTTCCGCTTCCTTGCGCGCTTCGATCTCGATCTTCTTGCGGTGCTTGCCAGCTTTCGAGGCGACTTCGCGTTGGGTTTCCACCGAGCCGGCTTCGGCTTCCGCCTCGAGCTGCTTTACCCAATCGGCAACGCTGCCGCTGAGCGGCGCGCCTTCGAACGACGATTGCGGAGCTTCCTCGAAGCCGGAATTCGAGGGTTTGGAATTTTTGGGTGATCTGGCCATGCGCGAAATATGGAGGGAGTCACGCGCAAAGGGAAGGGGAGGCCAAGAAAAAATGAGTACAAAAAGGAAACGAAGCGCGGGGAACAAAATTTGGCCGGATACGTTGCATAGCGGCCGAATACGCTTTGATAGAATCCGGTTCCGTTTCATACGGCGGTAAGTTAAAGCAAAGACAAAAATGACGGTTGCGTTTTCAAACTGCCTTTCGTGACATCCCTCCCTTCTTCATTCAGGAACAATCATGCCGTTCTCGATCAGCCCTGCCCACATCTGGCCTGTCCTGATGCTCATCGTCTCCAATGTTTTCATGACTTTCGCCTGGTATGGGCATCTCAAGCACAAGGGCAGCGCACTCTTCCTTGCGATTGTCGCAAGCTGGGGCATCGCTTTCTTCGAATACATGCTCGCAGTCCCCGCGAACCGCATGGGATCGGAGGTCTATTCGACCGCGCAGCTCAAGACCATTCAGGAAGTTATCACGCTTGCGGTCTTTGCTCTGTTCTCGGTCTTCTGGCTGAAGGAAAGCATCACGATCAACCACGTGATCGGTTTTGCGCTCATCGCTTTCGGCGCTTCCTTCATCTTCCGCTCCTGATTGCCATAGTGCCTTTCTATTGCCGTGGCGGACAGGTTTCGCCACGGCACGAGGAACGGTGTTACGATCCCGTTCCACCATTGGCATAGTCCAACCGTGCCGTACAAATGCGGACGTGGTTCTCGTCCGCCCACTGCACCAGCAATTGCATCGGCACCAGAAACGAACGGCCGAGATTGGTCAGTTCGTATTCCACGCGCGGCGGCACCTGCGCATAGAGCGTGCGGCGAATGAAACCGTCTTCCTCCAGCCGTTTCAGCGTGCGTGACAACATCTGCTTGGAAATATCGTCGATCTTGCGGTTCAGTTCGTTGAAACGCAGAACCCCGCCCTGAAGCGCTTCCAGAACCAGCAGGCTCCATTGATCACCGATGCGATCCAGCACGTCGCGGATGGGGCAGGGCTGGTCGAAGGCGAAGATTTCCTTGGTTTGCGTATCCGGCATTTTCCCTGCTCTTTCCATTTTTGTGCCCTTTCAGGTCATCGCCGTGTGACCTGATCAGCGTCGGCTGACTTCTTGCAGCCGGGGCTGCGATACCATAGCTTCCCCTAGCGGTCTATTATCTAGACCTACAACGATGCCTATAAAGGAAAAAGCCATGGCTAAAATCGCGCTCATCGGAGCCTCCGGCAATGCCGGATCCCGTATTCTGAAGGAACTTTCCGACCGGGGGCACCAGGTGACGGCGATCGCCCGCAACCCTGAAAAGATCGCCAGCCTGCCGAACGTAGTGGCAAAAAAGGGCGATGTCTTCGATCAGGCAGGGCTTTCGGAACTGCTTAAGGGTCACGATGCCGTGATCAGCGCCGTGCACTTCACTGCGAGCGATCCGGTGACGCTGATCGAGGCCGTCCGTGCCTCGGGCGTTTCCCGTTATCTCGTCGTGGGTGGCGCCGGCAGCCTTGAAATTGCGCCGGGCCAGCGCGTGGTTGACCTGCCGGACTTCCCGGCCGCCTACAAGGCAGAGGCGACGAAGGGAGCCGAGTTTCTGGACCGTCTGAAAGGGGAAAAGCAGCTCGACTGGACCTTCCTGTCGCCATCGGCCGAATTTGTGCCGGGGGAAAGAACGGGCAAATTCCGTATCGGCAAGGACAGCCTTTTGAGCAACGAAGCTGGCAGCCGCATTTCCTTTGAAGACTACGCCATCGCGCTTGTCGATGAAATCGAAAAGCCGCAGCATTCCCGCCAGCGTTTCACCGTCGGTTACTGAGAGGTCTCATCCATGAATTTCATGACACGTCGTCTTGCCATCGCTGCTCTTGCCCTCGCGCCCGCGCTGATGGCCGCGCCCGTTCTGGCGGAAACCGCCAAGCGCGATCTGGTTCAGGAAGAAGCCAACCGCAAGCTGGTGATCGATTTTTACGACACTGTCTTCAACAAGCACGAGGTGGCGAAGGGCGCTGCCGTCATCGTCGACAGCTACAAACAGCACAATCCGATGGTGCCTGATGGCAAGAAGCCATTCGTCGACTATTTCACCGGCTTCTTCAAGGAAAACCCGCAGGCGAAATCCCGGATCGTGCGTAGCGCCACGGATGGAGATCTGGTTTATCTGCACATCCATTCCACGGATAAAGAGGGTGCTCGCGGAGCCGCCATCGTCGATATTTTCAGGGTCACCGACGGCAAGATCACCGAACATTGGGACGTGATCCAGCCGGTTCCGGAAAAGGCTGCAAACAATAATACGATGTTCTAGAGCATTTCCAGTAAAAGTGCGTAGCGGTTTTACGTCTGGAAAATTCGTAGAAACAAACAGTTAGAGCACGTCAAACGATTCTGTTTAAACAGGACCTGCTCTAAGGCCAAGCTTCTGCCAACCGCCCGGAATTCAGAAGGACACGGCCGGGGGATATCTCCCGGCCGTGTTTTTTGTCAGGCAGCGCGTTGCTTTTCGCGGGACTGCACGATCAGATCCAGAACAAGCATCACCAGCAGGCTTGCGCCAACCAGCGGGAACAGGATGCCGCCGATGGCGAGCAGCGCCAGCAGGCCGCGCAAGACGCGTTTATCCTGCGGCAATGGTGGCACGCCGAGCGAACCTCTGGGGCGTCGTTTCCACCACATGATGCCGGCGGAGACGGCAAGCAGGACGATGCCGACACAGGCTGCCAGCAACACGATCTGGTTGGCGAGGCCGAATTGCTGGCCCATATGCACGTTGATCCCCCATTCCAGCGCCTTTCCAAGCGGACCGTAGTCGGAATAGCTCATGTCGATCAGCGGTTTGCCGCTATATTGATCGAGATGGACGACGCGCTGCTTTGAAAGGTCGTCGGGATAGACGGAGCCGCTATAGACGCCTGTCGATTTGGTCGGCAGCACGACGGTATAACCAGGTGCAAGACCGAGCCCGTCGAAACGCGCGATGGCCGCATCTATGCCGATTGGTTGCCCGGTGGCGGATGCGGAGGATTCCGGGATTTTCGCCTGCTCCAGTGACCAGCTGGTCTTGGCCATGTGATCGAGATGTTCGCCGGACATTGGAACATCGGTCCGTACGCCTGCCGGATATCCGAAATTGCTGCCGTTTGCCCATTCGTTGACCTTGGCGCCCCACACGCCCGACCAGGGCATTCCGGTGACTGCGAGAAATACGATGAAAAAGCCGACGAAAATGCCGGTGACGGCATGGGTATCGCGCCAGAAGACGCGTTTTTTCGGCGTGCCGCGCACGGTCAAGATACCGCCGCTCTGCTTCCTAGGCCACCACAGATAGATGCCGGTGGCGACGAGCAGGATGGACCAGCCGGCGGCGATCTCGATCAGATAGCGGGTATAGGTGCCGAAATATTTCAGGCTGTGGATGTAGCGGATCGTCCACATGATGGTGCCGCGATCTGGCAGTGAACCGGCAACCTGCCCGGTATAGGTGTTGACGTAGACGGCGCGTTTCCCTTCGGCCGTACTGACGGTAATTTCCGTCGAGGCACCCGGATCGCCTGGCGTGGTGTATTTCACAGCAGTGCCGGGAACTGCCGCAACGGCTGCGGCGAGAATATCGGAGGGGAGTGCTTTCGGCACGTTCTGCGCCACTTCGATGCGCTTCAGGTCCGAATGAATGAAATTGTCGAATTCGTCCCGGAACAGATAGAGCGCACCGGTGACGGCCAGCGATATCAGAAAGGGCAGTACAAAAAGGCCAGCGTAGAAGTGCCAGCGCCATACGGCGCGGTACAGGTTGACGGACGAGGATTGCGCAGGCGCGCGCTCGCCCTCGAAAGAGGTCGTAACGGACATGGATGTCTCCGCAGAAAAGTTGATTTTCCGGCAGGGCCGGATCGCTCCTCACATTTGCAGAGAGGGAGGCGGTGCGCGTGGGCGCGATTCCAGATTGGGTGGCGGCGGCGGCAATGCCGTGTCGCGGTCGAGAAAGTCGACTTCGACGACCCGGACGATCCCGTCCGCACGCTCGACGGGAGTAACTGGAAGAGCGGCGATGGTAACGGAGGCCAGACGGCAGAGCGTGCCGCAGCAATTGTCGGCGAGCTTGCCCGCAGGGTTGGAGGCCGGGTTCGGTTTGCCCGAACCGCCTTCGGGCATGTGGCTGGAACAGATGATCTCACCGGTCGCCAGCGCGGCTGAGGCCATATTGCCGCTGGTCAGGCCGTTCACGAGCCCTTGCAGGAGAAAAAGCAGGACCGCCAGCGTGGCGATGGCGCCAGCCGAACTTCTGTCCTGCATTATCCTGCGAATGAATCCCATTGCAGCGAAATGCCATATTTATCGGGCCGTGTCACCGCGACACGATGGCGAAAGACGAGGCCTGTTTTCAATTATCACCCGGCGTCGGGATGGGAATGTTCAGGCCAGCAGGTCGTAGGTCCGGAATATCCAGACTACCTGATAAATCAGGGCGAAAATGATGAGAAACTTGTGAAAGCGTCGGTTGCCGATGAAAGCCGCCAGTGTGAACAGAACAACGTAAATAGCTGTGCGGATGAGATATTCAGCGCCCAGCGAGGAGAGGTAGTCCTGTCCCTTCAGCAGCGTATCGCCGATATCCGTGACGAAAAGTGCGGCTAGAAACGCAAAGAACCAGCTTTTACGGGAAAAGAAATAGTCCTCGTATCCCTTGTATTCCTTCATGTCTGAGGGGAATAGCAACACGCACAAGAAATAGAACAGCGAGCAGAACAGGATCAGGAACAGGAACGCGCCGAAGCCGAGGACGTGGCTGGTGGCGGAAAGCCGGTGTTCCCACCACCAGAAATGCACGAGCATCAGAAACAGGAACGCCACCCAGCCGATATGCAGGGGATAGATGCGCTCCTTCTTGGGATGCTGCACGAAACCGGCAAGGCCGGTCAGCAAGCGGGCGAGGCTGAGGCCGACCACCATGCCCATGACGGCGCGGATATGCGCATAGGCTTCCGCGGCGTTGACGGCGGCCTCCATCGCACCCTACTCCGTCGGAGGGATGGGCGTCGGCTGCCCGTTTTCGTCCATCGCCACCATGATAAAGGTTCCGGCGGTGACTTTTTCCAGCTTGTCGTAACGGGAGCGCTGCGCCCAGGCCTCAACCGTCAGCGTGATGGAGGTGCGGCCGAGCCGGGCGATATCGGTGTAGATGGACAGCGTGTCGCCGATCTTCACCGGCAACTCGAAAGCCATTTCCTTGACCGCCGCAGTGACCACGCGACAGCGAGACCGCTCCGCGGCGCGGATGCCGCTGGCCAAGTCCATCTGGGACATGACCCAGCCGCCGAAAATATCACCGGCCGGATTGGCGTCGGCCGGCATTGCGAGCGTCCGCAGCGTCAGCTCGCCGGTCGGTTTGATGGGCAGGTCGGTCATGTCGAGATTTGCTCCTTGCGAATGTCAAAGGCGCAGCATGCGTTGCGCTTTGTGATTTCGCAAGGAAGGGTAAGCGTCAGGACGACGCTTTGCCCAGAAATTGCTGCGTTGCATAAAGGGCGATGGCCGCCGCATTCGATACGTTGAGCGATTTGATCTCGCCCGGCATATCGAGACGGGCGAGCGCCGAAACGGTTTCGCGGGTCTTCTGGCGCAGCCCCTTGCCTTCGGCTCCCAGCACCAGGGCGATCTTTGCGCCGGTGAAGGTTTGCTCGATGGGGGCGGGGCCTTCCGAATCCAGACCGACCGAGAAGAAGCCAAGCTTGTGCAGCTCGCCCAATGTATCGGCGAGGTTGGTGATCTGGATATAGGGAATGAGTTCCAGTGCGCCGGACGCAGACTTCGCAAGCACGCCTGACTCCGTCGGGCTATGGCGAATGGTGGTGATGACGGCGCCGGCGTTGAAGGCGACCGCCGAGCGCATGATGGCGCCGACATTGTGCGGGTCGGTGACCTGATCGAGCACGAGGATCAGCGGGCTTTTCTTCAGCGCATCGAGTTTCTTGACCGGAAGCGGCCTGGTTTCCAGCATCACGCCTTGATGGATCGCCTCGGGGCCGAGCACCTTGTCGATATCCTGCGGTGAGACAATCTCTACCGGGAAGGGCTGCGCATCCGCTTCGCCGATATCCAGACGCGCAAAGGCATTCAGGGTAACCGACAGCTTGATGAGTTGCCGTTCGGGATTGGAAAGCGCCGCACGCACGGTATGCAGGCCGTAAAGGTGGACCTGATCCGGCGCAAGCTGCGGCGGCTTCCAGTCTTCCGCGCCACGATTCCGGCGCTTCGGCTGCTGCGGGGTCGGAATTTCGCCCCTCTCGCGTTTGGCATCGCGCACGGCACGGCGCAGGGTGGCGTAGTGCGTGTCGCGGGTGGATTTGTCGTTTGGATCGTCTTTGCTCATGGCGCCTTATATCTCCGGGACGCGACGCACACCAGCCCCCGCGATAATCCACAGGCCTGCAAAGAGGTTTGAATTTTTTCCCGAAAATTCGTGAAACGGCGTGTTGACAGAAGCGAACGAGGCCGTCATATACGCGCCACAGACGACGCAACGGCGCTTCGCCGGAGAGAAATCTGAAGAGCTTGGTTGCTCGATCCTAGCAGATAGCTGGAGGGATGCCCGAGTGGTTAAAGGGGACGGACTGTAAATCCGTTGGCTACGCCTACGTTGGTTCAAATCCAACTCCCTCCACCATTCTGCGCAGGATCAAAATCACCACCGCGGGTATAGCTCAATGGTAGAGCAGCAGCCTTCCAAGCTGAATACGCGGGTTCGATTCCCGCTACCCGCTCCAAAACCTCCTCAACAAGATCGATAATCTTTGGGTCGCGCCGATGTGCAGCCTCCAATAGCGTTGGCTGTTTTCAGCTCGCCTCCAAGGCCGACTGAATCCGCATTTTCTCTGCGTCGAGCTCGCTTAACCTCACCATGTGCGCCGTAATTTTCTCAAAGATCGAGGTGCGATCCGCTGTCGACAGGCGTTCAGTGTGGCGCAGGGCAGTAATGACCTCGATCAGATCAAGTCGCTCTTGCTCAAGTTTTTCAAGATTCCACATCATCGCGTTTCCTCGCTGGCACGCGCTTCAAACGGCCAACCCGGATAAAGGTTCAGGTCAATAGAATTTAAAGTAAATTTTATCTTATTGGCTGGGACGCGGTGCGCTGCGGCACGGCTGAATCAATCCGGTGAACGACATTGCGTCCGGATGCCGGCGGCTGCCATATAGCTGTTGTCGGTCGGATGGTATGATGCGTAACGCGCTGCACACCATTTTACGTGGTTTATGTCCGTTTCTGAGAGGGCGTAACCGTTGGATGACGCCTCTTCACCCTTGCCCGCGGCAAAGGCGGATGCGGGATAGCCGCGACCGTCGGAATTCTGCGCCTGCTCCTGTTGTTCGTAGGCCGGTTGTATGAGGCTCAGCGCACTGGCGGGCACGGTAGAAGCGGTAGATATTGCGACGCCAAGAGCGAGCGCGGAGATAGTCTTCGGCATCCTCAACATCGATAAATCCTCGTTATTCGTTCGAGATGCTAACGAAAATTAAGGAATTTCGTTCCGATGCAGGGTTGACGTCACACGAATACGTGATTCGTTGTGGGGTGCTGGCCGTCGTTCGCGTGGCAAGGCGGAGATGCCCCCGGCGGCGGGCTGATTGTGGATATCGATGGTCACTGAGTGATGCAGCCCTCACCGCGAAAACGCCACGCCCGATGAGCACATTTTGCTCCCCGCCAATTCGACTTTGAGTGCTTGTTGCACTGCTCGTTGACAAGCGGAAAGTCCGGTCGGATAGTCTGCCGGCAATCATGCACACGGGAGTCTTCGATGATCAACAGGGTTGTAATTCTCTCATCCTTAGCGCTGCTCGCATCGGCGGCGTTTGTCTCCCCCGCAGCGGCGCTCACCATGAAAGAGTGCAGCGTGAAATACCAGGCGGCGAAAGCCGACGGGTCCGCGAAGGACGTCAAGTGGAACGACTATCGCGCCAAGTTCTGCGGTAGCGATGCTGCTGCCGAAAGCGCTGCCGACGACAAGCAAGTTGCGGCTACCACCGACAAAGAACCCGAAAAGGCGACGATAAAGGCTCCGAAGAGCGTCGTATTTCCGAGTGCTGTCGATAAGAAATATTCAAGCGAGACTCCTGGCAAGGCCCGCCTGAAGACCTGCGTCGATTCTTATCGTAAGAACAAGGATGACGGCACGCTCGGCGATCTCAAGTGGATTCAGAAGGGTGGCGGTTACTGGAGCCTGTGCAATACGGCTTTGAAGAGCTGACGCGCTTTTTTGGGGCGGCGGCTGATCGCCGTTGCCCCAGCAATGACGCGTCATCAGACATCATACCGAAGGACTTAATTTGTCGATTCGGTTGACCGGAGCGTGTCTGAGCCACGTCCAGAACGACGTGCGGTTTTTCCTGTGCCCTGCGGCAAGCGTGGCCTAGCGTTTTCACGCTTACCGGCGGGTTGATATTCACATGGTCAGGCAACCCCGGTTTCGGGCGGGTAAAATCTGCGAATGGTTTGCGATTCAGCATCTTGATAGAAAGAGTTGATCTTGCGGCTTGATCCGCATCCAGCAATCAAACGGTTACGGCTGTCCCGTGGCGGCTGGCCGGCAATGTGGGCGGATGACCAGACGATTTCGAAACTACCTCGCCGTACTCGCCATATCACTACTGATGTGGACGTTGGTGCTTGGCGTCATTTATTGGCTGTTTCGATAGGTCTTGCCGCAGCTTCAGAGCCGAAATGAACCCGCTTGAACGCATATGTTTGGCGGCATAACCACGACATCCCTTCGCGGCTGATATTCGACAAATCTTGCCAACAAAGAATGGACGTTGCCCCCGAAGGAGCGGCGGCAGGGCGGTTTTGGGAAACCTTGCCATGCCGCCGGTCAGCGTTGAATTGCGCGCAGCGCGTTCAGCCTAGAACGAGCGCTGTTAAGAGCGCCAGCAGGATTAGTGAGCTTGCAACAGCGCCCAGCTTCATCCTGCGAAGGCGGCGGGTGCGACCGCCGGTCCAGTCATAAGCCATTGGCAGCTTTACCTTTCTTTTTATTTTTATGACTTATTAACTAGCTCACTAGGCTTGCCCGTGGCTGACCTCAATTGCCAAAATCCATAGGCAAAAAATCACGATTTCCCTGTCTTATCCGAATGTTGCAGCGGACGCGGAGACCGATTCCCCTGTGCGCCGATTTCACCTGCGCGTGCGCTTGCAATGCTGTGCAGGCGAGGGTGCATTTGTGTGGGTATGAAAAGAAAAGGCCCGGAAACTCTCGTTTCCAGGCCTTTCGGGACGAATATGTGACAGCCAGTCTCATCCGAAATAAGGCTTGATATAGGGCAGGACTTCGATCACGCCGTGATACAGCATGTTGAGCGCCACATAGATGATGACCATCAGGCCAAGATACGAAATCCAGCGGTAGCGGTGCAGCAACTTGGCGACGAAATTGGCGGCCAGTCCCATGAGGGCGATCGAGACGACGAGACCGATGATCAGCACCGTGACATGGTCCTGCGCGGCACCGGCGACGGCAAGCACGTTGTCCAGCGACATGGACACATCGGCGATGACGATCTGGGTTGCGGCCTGAAAGAAGGTCTTGTGACCTTTGGTCAGGTCAGCCTCTTCGTCCGTCACCTCGTCTTCGATGGAGCCTGCGGCTTCGCGCAGTTCGGACCACATCTTCCAGCACACCCACGCAAGCAGAAGCCCGCCGAAGAGTTGTAGCCCGACAATGGAGAGAAGCTGCACGGTTACGGCGGCAAAGCCGATGCGCAATACGGTGGCGGCGATGATGCCGACCAGGATCGCCTTGCGGCGAAGATGGGCGGGAAGACCGGCGGCGGCAAGGCCGATGACGATGGCATTGTCGCCTGCAAGAACGAGATCGATCGCAATGACTTGCATGAATGCCGTGAAGCCGGCGGCTGTGAAGATTTCCATTGAGCGGTCCTGAAACGGATGTAATTTCGCGCCGGAGAGCGCGGCTGATCAATATGTGGCATAGAGGTTTTGCGCCTGGGCGCATCGTCCCGCTCGCCCGTCTCCCCCCGGAGATGAAATTTCCTTAAGCCATGATGAGGGTCCAGGTAAAGAAGTTGTGATAAAGAAAAAGCTTATTTAACGATCCGATTGTGCGAAGAGGGGTACAGGCAGGGTCCCGTCCGTGCGTCCCGTCTGCCCGCCGCGTGGGAAGGCTGAGCCAGCTTTGAATATCGCGCGGAACGCACCATATATGCACCTTGAGGCGCGCCTTAGGCGTGCGCGACCGTGCTTTGACAATTAAGTCTTGCGCATTCGCTTACAAAGCCTTAAACGGCGACACCAAACCGGTTCGCCGGGAAAACTACTTCACGTTCACAGGAAGCAATTCACATGGCAAAGAGCAAGTTTGAGCGCAATAAGCCGCACGTCAACATTGGCACGATCGGTCACGTCGACCACGGCAAGACGTCGTTGACTGCTGCGATCACGAAGTATTTCGGCGAGTTCAAGGCG
>Ga0157371_10001439_pt1 | contig 24717 bp, 23 predicted proteins | sample C45metaG_FD_113462 | JGI IMG/M metagenome (GOLD analysis project Ga0157371, IMG submission 113462) | Corn rhizosphere microbial communities from Kellogg Biological Station, Michigan, USA - C4-5 metaG | ecosystem: Host-associated > Plants > Roots > Rhizosphere > Soil | place: USA: Michigan...
AGCCGCTCGACGTTCTCCACCACCACGATGGCGTCGTCCACCAGGATGCCGATGGCCAGCACCATGCCGAACAGGGTCAGCACATTGATCGAATAGCCCAGCGCCAGGAGCACGGCGCAGGTGCCCAGCAGTGCCACCGGCACCACCAGGGTCGGGATCAGGGTGTAGCGCAGGTTCTGCAGGAACAGGTACATCACCGCGAAGACCAGCGCCATGGCCTCCAGCAGGGTATGGAGGACCTGGGTGATGGAGATTTCGACGAAGGGCGCCGTGTCGTAGGGGATGTCGACTTTCATCCCCGGCGGGAAGTACCGGGACAGCTCGGCCAGCTTGGCGCGCACCGCCTGGGCGGTGGCCAGGGCGTTGGCGGTGGGTGCCAGCTGCACCCCGACCGCCACCGAAGGCTTGCCGTCCAGCCGGGTGCCGAAGTTGTAGCTCTGGCTGCCCACCTCGACCCGGGCCACATCGCCCAGGGTCACGCTGGAGCCATCGGCCCCGGCGCGCAGGAGGATGTCGGCGAACTCCGCAGGATCGCTGAGCTGGCCCTTGATCAGCACTGGCGCGGCCAGCTCCTGGCCAGCCGGGGCAGGCAACTCGCCAAGGCTGCCGGCCGCCACCTGGACGTTCTGCTCGGCAATGGCCCGGGTCACGTCGGCCGGGGTCAGCGCGAAGGCCACCAGCCGACTGGGATCGAGCCAGACGCGCAGGGCATGCTCGGCGCCGAACAACTGGGCCTTGCCCACCCCGTCCAGGCGCCGCAATTCGCTGACCACGTTGCGCGCCAGGTAGTCGCTCAGGGCGGTGGTGTCGAGGCGCTCGTCGGTGGCGGTAAGGGTGACGAACAGCAGGTACCCCGCCGAGGTCTCCTCGATCTGGATACCCTGCTGGGTGACCGCCCGCGGCAGGCGCGGCTCCACCACCTTGAGGCGATTCTGGATGTCCACCTTGGCCAGCTCAGGATCGGTACCGGGTTGGAAGGTCACGGTCAGGGTGGCGCTGCCCTGGCTGCTGCTGGAGGAGAAATAGAGCAGGTGATTGACGCCATTGAGCTCCTGCTCGACGAGGCTGACCACGCTCTCGTCCAGGGTCTGCGGCGAGGCGCCCGGATAGGTCAGGTACAGCTCGATCTGCGGCGGCGCCACGTTGGGGTACTGGGCTACCGGCAACTGGGGAATGGCCAGCAGGCCAGCGAGCAGGATGAACAGTGCCACCACCCAGGCGAACACCGGACGGTCGATGAAAAAGTTGGCCATCAGCGCACCTCCGCCGTGATGGCCTGGGCTTCTTCGGGCTCCACCACCAGTCCCGGCTGGGCCTGTTGCAGACCGGAGAGCAGTACCCGTTCCCCGGCGGCGAGGCCGGATTCCACCACCCAGCGACCTTCAACCATCGGGCCCAGGCGTACTTCACGCAGGGCAATCTTGTTTTCGGCATCCACCACCCAGACCTGGGCCCCGCCATCGACGCTGCGCTGCACCGCCCGTTGCGCCACGCTCAGCCCCCCGTCGAGGCGCGCCTGCTCCAGGCGCACCCGCACGAAGCTGCCCGGCAGGAGATCGCGCCGGGGATTGGGAAACTGGCTGCGCAGAGTGATCTGCCCGGTATTGGCGTCCACCGTGAGATCGGCGAACAGCAGGCGGCCGCTCTCGGGATAGGGGCTGCCATCTTCCTGCAGCAGGGTCACCCGGGCCTGATCCGGCGCCACCTGCTGTAGCCGGCCGTCCCGCAGGGCATCGCGCAGCGCCTTGAGCTGGCGGGTCGACTGGGTGACGTCGGCATGGATGGGGTCCAGCTGCTGGATGATCGTCAGGGGCGTGGCGTCACCCTGGCCGACCAGGGCACCCTCGGTGACCAGCGCCTTGCCGATGCGCCCGGCGATGGGCGCGGTGACCGTGGCATAGCCCAGATTCAACCGCGCCCGCTTGAGCGCCGCCTGGGCCGCTGCCACCTCGGCTTCGGCCTGCAGGCTGGCACCGCGGGCATCGTCCTGCGCCTGGCGACTGATCGCCTCGCTTTGCACCAGCGCTGCATAGCGCTCGGCCAGGCGCCGTGCCTGGAAGGCACCGGCCTCGGCCTTGCGCAGGGCGGCGGCGGCGCTGTCCACCTCGGCCTGCAAGGGCGCGGGGTCGATGCGGAACAGCACGTCACCGGCCTTGACCTCGCTGCCCTCGCGAAATACCCGCTGCAACACGATACCGGCGACCCGCGCCCTGACCTCGGCGGTTCGCGGCGCCACCAGGCGGCCACTCAATTCACTGGCGATGGCCAGGGGCGTGGGGCGTAGCGTCTCCACCTGCACCCTGGGCACGGGCGGGGCTGCTGCTTCCGGGGCCGGACGGTCGCAGGCGGTGAGCAGCAGACAGAGCAGCACGAGGCTACCGAGGGCAGGACGGATCGGATACATCGGGGCTTCCTCCAGCAGAGCGCCATGGTAGGCGCCCCGCGCGGGCCACCCTGTAAACGTCTGTAGGTCTCTTGTGAAAGAGTGTTAAGGCCAGCGCCCGTCGGCCCGGCGCTCGGCTATGCTCGGGCTTTGCCGCCATGCAGAGCTGCCGTGATCCCCTTGCTCATCGTCGAAGACGACGCCGCCCTGGCCGAGCTCATCGCCACCTACCTGGGTCGCCAGGGTTATGCCGTGACCGTCATCGGCCGCGGCGACGAGGCCCTTGCCGCGGTGCAGCGGCTGCGCCCGCACCTGGTGGTGCTCGATATCATGCTGCCTGGGCTGGACGGCCTGCAGGTCTGCCGCCAGTTGCGCGTGGCCCAGCCAGGCCTGCCGATCCTCATGCTCACCGCCCTGGACGACAGCCATGACCAGGTGCTGGGTCTGGAAATCGGCGCCGACGACTACGTCAGCAAGCCCTGCGAACCGCGGGTGTTGCTGGCGCGCATCCGCACCCTGCTGCGCCGCTGCCAGCTGGGCGAGGTGGCCGCCGACGATCGTCTGGTCATCGGTCAGTTGCGCCTGCTGCCGGGCGAACGCCAGGTCTGGTGGCGCGACCAACTGGTGGAGCTGTCGTCCACCGAGTTCAACCTGCTGGCGATCCTCATGCGCCATGCCGGCGAGGTGCTCAGTCGCGACCAACTCATCCAGCAACTGCGCGGCATCGAATTCAACGGCGTCGACCGCTCGGTGGACGTGGCCATCTCCAAGCTGCGCCGCCGCTTCGAGGAGCATCCCGGCGAAGCCCGACGGATCAAGACCGTCTGGGGCAAGGGCTATCTCCTTTCCCGTGCCGAGTGGGAGTAGATGTTCAAGATCCTCGTTCGCCTCTACCTCATCCTGCTAGTGACCTACGGCGCCGCCAGCTACCTGGTGCCAGAGGCGCTGCTCAGGGTGTTCGACGAGCGCTACAGTCGCTACACCCTGGAGCAACTGCAGGGTCCGCTCAGCCTGGTGCAACGCACCTTCAATCAGGCGCCGCCGGCGCGCTGGCCAGCCCTGCAGGACGAGTTGGCCGCGGAACTGGCGCCCATCAGCCTGCGCCTGGTCCCGCTTGAGGATCCGGCCCTCAGTCCGCAGGAGCGCACGGACCTGGCCGCTGGCCAGCGCCAGGTACGGCTGGGCGACTATGGCGAGCCCAGCGCGGCCCTGGTGCCCCTGCCAGAAAATCAGGTGCTGTGGATCGGCATCCCCGAGGCGCCCACCGACATCGCCCTGACCTATTGGGCGATGAACGCGCTGATCGGTGCGGCCTTGCTGGTCTGCCTCTATGTCTGGCTGCGCCCGCACTGGCGTGACCTGGAACGGCGGCGGCGCACCGCGGCGCGACTGGGCAACGGCCATCTGGGCGAACGCACGGCCATCTCGCCGCGCTCGGACATCGGCGAGCTGGCGCGTGCCTTCGATGACATGGCCCAGAAGCTGGAAGCGCTGATCGTCCAGCAGCGCGACCTGCTCAACGCCGTCTCCCACGAGCTGCGCACGCCGCTGTCGCGCCTGGAGTTCGGCCTGGCACTGCTGCAGGCCGATCCGCTGCCGGCCGAGACCCATCGGCAGCTGGAGCAACTGGTGCGCCACGTCCGCGAACTGGACGCCCTGGTCGACGAACTGCTGTCCTTCGCCCGGCTGCAGAGCAGCCAGCAGCCGCCGGAACGCCTGAGCCTGGAGCTCGAAGCCTTTCTCGACAGCGTGCTGGCCGACTTCGCCGAGGAACAGGAGCGCCGCGGCGTAGCCGTGCATCTGGACCTGGCGCGGGCGCCAACGCGGGCCGAGCTGGCCCCGCGCCTCACCGCCCGCGCCCTGCAGAATCTGCTCGGCAACGCCCTGCGCTATTGTCAGCGCGAGGTCCGGGTGACGGTGCGCCGCGACGGCGAAGAGCTGCTGATCGCCGTCGAGGACGACGGCGAAGGCATCCCGGTCGCCGAACGCGAGCGGGTCTTCGAACCCTTCTACCGCCTGGATCGCAGCCGTGACCGCGCCACCGGCGGCTTCGGCCTGGGGCTGGCCATCAGCCGTCGCGCGGTGGAAAACCAGGGCGGTCGCCTGGACCTGAGCGCCGGTATGCGGGGTGGGGCGCTGTTCGAGATTCGCCTGCCGCTGCCGCCCCGCGCGGGGCTCGCCTGAGACCGCCGCCGCCCCTACACTTGGCGCCCCCGCCCACTTCGGAATCGCCATGCCAGAGCTCTTCGACCGCCACTCGCTGCAGCCGCTGCTCGACCGCATCGCCGCCGCCGCGCCGCGCCACTTCGGCGAGGGCGCGGTAGCCGACTACATCCCGGCCCTGGCCGAGGTGGCGCCGGATCAGTTCGGCATCGCCGTCTGCGACGTCAGCGGCCAGGTCTGGCGCGCCGGGGCGGCCGATACCGCCTTTTCCATCCAGTCCATCTCCAAGGTGCTCAACCTGGTGATCGCCATGCAGCGCCTGGACGAGCCGGATATCTGGACCCGCGTCGGCCGCGAGCCTTCCGGCCATGCCTTCAACTCCATGGCCCAGCTGGAAGAAGAGAAGGGCGTGCCGCGCAATCCCTTCATCAATGCCGGGGCCGTGTTGGTTTGCGAGCTGCTGGTGTCGCGCATCATGTCGATCCACTGGATGATGCGCGAACAGGCGCGGCGCCTGGCTGGCAATCCGGCGCTCAATTTCGACGACCGCGTGGCCCGTTCGGAGATGGACCACAAGGCGCGCAATGCCGCCCTGGCCTATCTGATGAAGGCCTACGGCAATCTCAACAGCGAGGTGAATGACGTCCTCGACGTCTACTTCCACGGCTGCGCCCTGGCCATGAGCTGCGTCGACGTGGCCCGTGCCTTCGCCTTCCTGGCCAATGGCGGGGTCAATCCCCAGGACGGCCAGCCGGTGGTGACACCCCAGCAGACCCGCCAGCTCAACGCCCTGTTGCTGACCTGCGGCCTCTACGACGCCGCCGGGGACTTCGCCTGGCGCGTCGGCCTGCCGGGCAAGAGCGGGGTAGGGGGTGGCATCGTCGCCATCGTGCCGGGGCAGATGAGCATCTGCGTCTGGTCACCGCGCCTGGACAGCTACGGCAACTCGGTGGCCGGCCTGCGCGCCCTGGAGACCCTGGTGGAAGGCCTGGGCGTCGCGCCGCTGGGTTAGGGGCCTTGCCGCCAACGCCCGGCGGGTGGATATCGCGCAGGGGCTACGCGGCCGTGGGACGTCGTGGGTCCGTGGTGCGGCGAAGGCCTCTGGAATCGTCCTTTCAGCGCACTGAATGTGCATTGATCCCTAAAGGTTGCCTGGCGTCGGCCGATAACCGGGAGTTTTCATACCTGTTGAAATCTTCGAGCGCTCGAATCTGAGGACGCCGTAAATGAATAGATGGTTTAGCAATATTTCCGTAGGCAAGAAGCTGGCGGTGGGTTTCAGCGCCGTCCTGCTGCTCTGCCTGGCCTTGGGGCTGGTCGGCTGGAACGCCATCGACAAGCTGTCCCGGCGCATGGATCTCATGAGCAAGGTCAACGTCGTGCTGCAGGACGTGTCGGCGCTGGGCCAGGATCATATCGAGTACCTGCGTAGCGTCGGCGCGCCGGCGAAGGCCCAGGCCGTACAGGACAGGCTCAAGCGGATCGACGCCGGCTACGCGGTGTTGGACGCGGTGATGAACAAGCCGGTGAATCGCGAGATCCTTGGTCGCTTCTCCAAGGCGCTGGCGGAGTACAAGGACAACTTCAAACTCACCGAAGACAGCTATCGCGCGAGCGGTAGCCGCCAGAGCGGTGATGGGGCCCGCGCCTTGCTGGGCAAGAATGCCGATGCGGCAACGGGCGTACTGGAGGGGCTGCAGAAGGAGTTGCTGGAGGATGGCTCGGCCGATCTCGAAACCCGTTTCCAGCGCAGCCAGACCCTGGCCCAGGTCAGGGAGCAATTCCAACGGGCGCGCTTCGAAACCCGTGGCTATACCTACAGCGCCGAGCCCAAGTTCTTCCAGAAGGCCGTCGATCAGGTCGACCAGGCCATCAAGGGAATCGGCACCCTCGGTGCAGCCTTCGGTAGCTTGGATCCCGCCGCCATCAGTCAGCTCGAAACCTATCTGAAGGGCTACCGCGCGGCCCTGGACGTCAACCAGGCAGCCTTGCTCAAGATCGCGCAGACCACTGAAGCGCTGACCGCCAGTAACGGGCGCCTGCTCAAGCTGAGCAACGAACTCTACGATTCCCAGATGGCGCTGCGCACTCGCGATATCCAGCAAGCCTCCTGGTGGCTGATCGGTTGCCTGTTCACCGCCCTCGCCATCGGGATCGCGGCGGCCGTGACGATCAATCGCCAGATCGTCCCCGCGTTGCGCCGGGTGGTGGCGGATGTCGTCCAATTGGGGCGCGGCGATCTCGCCGAGCGTCACTACGCCCCCCGGCGTGATGAGATCGGTCAATTGCAACAGAGCCTGAACCAGACCACCTCCAGGCTGCGCGACCTGATCGGTCACATCGGTGATGGCGCTGCCCAGGTCGCCAGCTCCAGCGAGGAGTTGTCGGCCATCACCGACACCAGTCTGCGCGGCACCCAGGAGCAGAAGCAGGAAATCGAGCGGGTCGCCACCGCCATGCACCAGATGGCCACCTCAGTACAGGACGTGGCTCGCAATGCGGTGCAAACCGCGGAAGCGGCGGACACTGCGGTGCAGCACGCCAGCGACGGTACCCAGGTGGTCAGGCAGGCGGTGCAGCAGATCGACCAGCTGTCCGCCGAGGTGGAACAGGCCGGTCTGGCGATGAACCAGCTGGAGGCGGAAAGCGGCAAGATCGTCAACGTCCTGGACGTCATCAAATCCGTCGCCGAGCAAACCAACCTGCTGGCCCTCAACGCCGCCATCGAGGCGGCGCGGGCCGGTGAGGCCGGGCGTGGCTTCGCGGTCGTTGCCGATGAAGTCCGGGCCTTGGCCCAGCGGACCCAGCAGTCCACCGAGGAGATCCAGCATCTGGTCGAAGCCCTGCAGCGTGGAACCCAGGCCGTGGTCGAGCGTATGAATGCCAGCCGCAGCCTGACGTCCAACAGCGTCACCCTGATCCGCGACACTGGCGCGGCGCTCGACCATATCTGTGCGGGCATCTCCGGGGTTCAGTCCATGACTCAGCAGATCGCCACGGCCGCCGAGGAGCAGAGCTCGGTCGCCGACGACGTCAATCGCAGTGTGTTGAACGTGCGCGAGATCGCCGATCAGGCGGCGACCGCCAGTGCCCAGACCAACGAGGCGTCCGCCGATCTCGCCCGACTTGGCCAGGGCTTGCAGGCGCAGGTGCAGCACTTCCAGGTCTGACCGCTGCCTAGGGCGCCCGTGCGGGCGCTCCAGCACCGCGCCCTTGGCTAATACGCCATGGACAGGCTGAGGGTCACCTGGGGCACCACGCCGTCGGTTTCCCCTTCCGGACTGCTCAACTCGCGCAGGGCGCCATCGCGATAGAGCGCCAGGGCCTCGGCGCGAGCGCTCCAGCGGGTCTCGCCCCAGCGAAAGGGCTGCTCCAGGGCCAGGCCGGTGCGGGCATAGAGGCGATCGCCGGAATCCGGGCCATAGAAGCCGTTCCAGCCCACCCCCAGGGCGCTGGGGAAACTCAGGCGCAGGCCGCGGGCCGTGAGGTCCAGCCCGGGCTCCAGGCTGCCCTGGGTGTAGAGGCCACTGTCGCCCTGGGTGCGGGTGGTCACCGCCAGGCCCGGACGCCAGGCGCCCAGGCCCGAGTCGGCCTGGTAGGCCAGGGTCAGGCTGGCCTCCTGGGTCGTGGCAGCGACATCGTTGGGGCTGCTCTTGACCGTGTAGACGAAGCCGAGCCTCAGCCCCTCGGCCGGCGACACCACCAGGCCGAGCAGGTTGTTGCTCTCGTACCAGCGGCGCGGGCTGACCCGCTCATCGCTGGACGGCGTGTGGATGCCGTTGCTGCTGCTGAACACCAGCCAGGCATCGGCGCTGCCGTCGACTCCCTGGTGCAGATCCAGGGCGAAACCCGCCTGGGCGTGCAGCGGGATGCGGTCGAGACTGGCCGCATCGTCATCGTAGTTGCCGCGGGAGAAGTCGCCGTTGCGGGCGTCCACGCCGAGCAGCGGATGGAAGCGTCCCGAGGTCTCGCTGACCTCCACGCTGCCCAGGGCCGCATCTTCGCTCTCGATTGAAGGCACACTGCGTGGCGCGGCGATAATGGCAGACGAAGTCACCAGTCCGCTGGCGAGCGCGGTGACGAATAGCAGGGAACGCATGGCGACTTCCTCGGCAGGGTGCCGGAACCATGCTGGCCTGGCCGACCCAAGGCTGGGACCGGTCGGCGGCGGCGCCGTTCCTCGGCCGGCCGCTCAGGCCATAGGCGCCGCGCTGTCGCGCAGCATCTGCAGCAGGCGCGCCCGCCGGCTTTCCAGTTCCTCGATCTGGCGCTCCAGCGTCCGTAGTCGCTCGCGCTGGGCTGCGGAGGTCTCCGAGCAGGCCTGGGCACCTTCGATCAGCCGCATGCAGTCGGGAAAGCCACGAATCTCCACCAGGCTGAACCCGGCGCCGAGCAGCCGCTGCAACTGCCGGACCTGGGCCACGGCACTAGCCGGAAAGTGGCGATAGCCGTTGGCCCCCCGTCCCGCCACCAGCAGACCCTGGGCTTCGTAGTGACGCAAGGAGCGCACGCTGACCCCGGTGGCGGTGGCCAGTTGACCGATGCTGAGCGGGGGCGAGGGTGCAGTCATGACGACGCTCCGGCACTAAGGGAAAGGGGAGTGCAGGCCACTATCGCATGGCGCCTGGGGGCTTGACCCTCACATTGGTGTCAGCCTCGACCCTGGCGGTTCCCCTTTACGGAGACCTGCCATGAGTCCCTTGCGCCTGTTGTCGTTGATCCTTTTGTTGAGCCTGACCAGTCTGGCCGCCCAGGCCCGGGAGTGGCGGATCACCGCCCCCGACGGCGTGGAGTTGGCCGTGCAGGAACAGGGCGATCCCCGCGGCGTGCCTCTCATCTTCATCCATGGCCTGCTCGGCAGTCGGCTGAACTGGGAGGCTCAGCTCACCAGCGCCGAGTTGAGCCGCTTCCGCCTGATCACCTACGACCTGCGTGGCCATGGCCGCTCCGGTAAGCCCGTCGGCGCCGCGCCCTATAGCGAACCGACGCTGGGCCGACGACCTGGCGGCGGTCATCGCCGCCACCGGTGCCCGCCGCCCCGTGCTGGTGGGCTGGTCACTGGGCGCCACGGTGATCTCCAACTACCTGGCCTGGCATGGTGATGCCGACATCGCCGGTGCGGTCTACGTGGACGGCGTCATCGAACTGGCTTCGGCGCAGATCGTGCCGCACCCCGAGGTCTACCATGACCTGGTCTCGCCCGATCTGCGCACCCACCTGGATGCCATCCGTACCTTCCTCGCCCTGTGCTTCGCCACACCGCCAGCGCCGGTGCTGTTCGAGCGGCTGTATGCCTCCGCCGCCATGGCTTCTTGGGACATGCAGCGCGCCGTCCAGCAAATGGATGTCGCGGTCGCCCAGGGGCTGGGCCGGATGCGCGTGCCGCTCTGGTTGCTCTATGGTGAAAAGGACGCCCTGGTCCGGCCCCAGGCGTCCATTGACCGTGCCCTGGCGCTGAATCCGCGCCTGACGGTCACGCGCTATGCCGCATCCGGCCATGCGCCCTTTCTGGAAGAGGCCCCGCGTTTCAATCAGGATCTGGCCACCTTCGTCGACCACTTGCAGCGTCCCCAGCCATGAGCGATCGCGATTTCCCCGGTTTCACCCCGCTCCACCAGGAAACCCCGTCGGCGCTTTTCCGCGGCATGATCGGCGGCCAGGGCCCCGTGGTCCTGCTGCTGCACGGCTATCCCCAGACCCATCTGGCCTGGCGCCACATTGCCCCGGTGCTGGCCCGGGACTATCGCGTCGTGGTGCCCGATCTACCAGGCTACGGCGCCAGCCGCCAGCATGACGACCGCTCGCGCTGGACCAAGCGGCGCGTGGCCGCGGCCCTGGTGGAACTGATGGACAACCTCGGCGTGCCCAGCTGCGCCGTGGTCGGCCACGATCGGGGCGCCCGGGCCGGCTATCGCCTGGCGCTGGATCACCCCGCCCGTGTCGAGCGCTATGCCTCCCTCACCGTGGTGCCCACGCCGGAGGTCTGGCAGGCCTTCGATCGCGAGCGTGGCTTGGCGAATTTCCACTGGACCTTCCTGGCCCAGCCGGCGGACCTGCCCGAGCGGTTGCTGGCGTCCGATCCCGATGCCTTTCTCGACCGGGCCCTGGCGCGGATGGCGGGTGGCCTGGAGCGGATCGAACCCCATGCCCTGGCCGCCTACCGCCAGGCCTTTCGCGATCCGACGGTACGCCGGGCGATCTGCGAAGACTACCGCGCCGGAGCCGAAGAGGACCTCACCGACGATCTTGCCGACCAGGCGCGGGGACATCTTCTGAGGTGTCCGTTGCTGGTGCTCTGGCCTGAGCAGCAAGGGGGCGAATCGCCCTTGGCCATCTGGCGTCGGTGGGCGCTCGACGTGCGTGGATACGCTGTGCCCGGTGGGCATCTGCAACCGGAGGAGTCACCACAGGAAGTACTGGCTGCCCTACGACCCTTTCTCGAAGGTAAGCGCTGAGCGAATGATTCTATTCAGAGGCGGCTGTACGGAGCACAAGTAGGTGGCGCCGCCGCAAGGCCTTTTGTCGGTTTCCGAAATTGTTGCGAGATTCTGAAAGTACTAAAACCGGAGTAAGCCAGTGACAGCAATCGACCCAAAGCAGCCGTTGGCGTAGGCAGCTAACGAACCGCAGCCGCCGCTCATTGCTGAGGGCCCCCAGGAACTCCAAGAAATGGTCGCACCTACAGTAGGCGTAGACATCCATTACGACTATGCCTCGCAGCACCTGAGGCCATTGTTTCTTACGTTACTACGACCTTAATTCGTAGCTCACCGCCTAATAATCTCTCGTGACCCGAAGGAACGCTGCCATGGCCAGCCAGCCCGGCTATCCGGGCTAATTCTCGAAACGCAGCGACCATGCACCGTCAGCAGCATGACCTCCGTGACGCTGAAGGACGAGTTTGGGATGGTGAACGTGGTGGTATGGCGTACCTTGGCGGAGCGCCAGCGGCGGGAGCTGGTGACATCACACCTGCTACGGGTGGATGGGACTGGGAAAACACGCGATGACGTGCCGCACATTGTGGCCGGCCGCGTGGAGAACATCAGCGAGCTGCTGCAGGGGCAAGATACCCGGAGTCGAGATTTTCGTTCATATAATTACTGACTGTCGGACGATTATTTTTGGAGCATTTCCTATTTCACCTTGCCGCTTCAAAAGCACCTACTTTCAGATGAGAAAAAAAGAATATCAGCCTGCGGAGTCAATGACTTCCCAATTTGCTCTGCTGACTTATTTACGGACTCGCATGCCCTTTCGTTATTGTGAAATTTCATCACTTGAGCGAGAGATTTTTTCGATTGCGTCTCTAGCGGGCTCTTTCTAATCTCCAAACCTCAGCCGCCCAGGCGTTCAGAACAAGAGAAAAAATCAATGCAAGCCATGGATCAAAAAGTTGCCGTTGTCACAGGTGGGGCCATGGGTATCGGCGCTGCAGCTGCGCTGGCCCTTGCGAAAGACGGTCACCAGATCGTCATCTGTGATATCAAAGTCGATGAAGCTGAGCGCTTCGCAGGCCACCTTAAAGACCAGGGCTTTTCTGCCTTTGCCCGCCAGGTTGATGTCAGCTCACCGTCATCATAAGTGAGGGCTTTGATTGGATCGAACATGAACTGGGCCGATGCGACGTCCTGGTTAACTCTGCCGGTATCGCTAAGACGATGCCGTTTCTCGACTTCGATCTCGAGGTCTTCAACAAGACCTTGCTCATCAACGTCACCGGCACCTTCCTGTGCTGCCAAATGGCCGCTCGCCTCATGCGCAAGCATAGCTTTGGAAGGATCATAAATATTGCTTCAGTAGCCGGCCTGCGTGCTGTTGGCAAAGGGCGTACGGCTTATGGCACATCTAAAGGCGCGGTGATCGCGCTGACTCGTCAAATGGCGGTCGAATTGATTGACTATGGCATCACTGCTAACGCGATCGCGCCTGGGCCAGTCGATACCCCCATGACTCGAGAGCTCCACAGCGACAGTTTCCGCAAGGCTTATAGCAACGCCATTCCAGCTAAGCGCTACGGCACCACTCAGGAAATGGCTGGGGCGGTCAGCTATCTAGCATCTGACGTAGCAGCTTATGTCAATGGTATTGTCCTGCCCGTGGACGGTGGCTTTCTGGCTTGGGGCGCAGGGGATATCTAATCCCTCAGTGCCGAGGCGCTATCACACTCAGATCGCGCCTCAACTGCTTGCCATTTCTTCTCGAAGCCATTGTGCGAGGTTCGCGGTATCAGGCCGCTGCATAGCGCTTGGAGATACCCAGAGAACCAAGTGGGCTGGACCCTCTACAAAGCCAAAGGGCGCCACGAGTTCCCCTTTGTCGAGTTCGGACTGCACCAGGATTCGGGGAACGCAGGCCATTCCAAGCCCAACCTTCGCCGCCTGGATCAGCAGGTAAAAGTGCTCGAAGTACTCCATACCAATAGTTTCTATCGGTATGCGCGCCATCGCCGCATACCAGTCTCTCCAAGCGTGCGGCCGAGTCTTGGTGGCTAGTAAACGTTCCCGGCCTAGTTCGTCAATGCCGTTCATTCCAGATGCAGCCTGATACTCAGGCGAGCAAATCACCCCTATCCATTCACGTGTGAGCGGGATGGGAACGGTACCTGAAGGTGGCTGGATGCTATCTAGTCGAATCGCAACGCTGACGCCTTCCTGAATGAAGTCGATAGGACCATGTCCAGTCTTGAGCCCAAGCTCCATCGTGGGAAAGCGGCTGTGCAACTTTGCCAGCCGAGGTAAAAGCCAGTGCATCATGATTGAGGCAGAGCAAGAAAGCTCCAGCGGCTGAGGCCGCACCTGCTCCACACTTTCTTGGATCAATGCGAATCCGCGCCGGAGGCCGGCTGCAAGCTTGGCGCCTTCTGACGTGAGCGCGGTGCCATGCGCATTGCGCGTTAGCAACACCACGCCAAGCGAGTCCTCCAGACTCCGAATATGCCGACTGATCGCGCCATGCGTCACCGACAAGGCGTCGGCCGCCTCGCTGAACGTTCCCTTCCGAGCAGTCATCTCGAAGGCTCTCAAGGCATTTAGAGAGGGCCGTGGGGTGGAGGGCATCGTTTGGTACCTCGCTAGCCGACTGGGCGCGCCGCCCTTCGTGACGATCCGCGCTGAGTGTGAGTTTTTGTCGCGCGACCAGGAAATCATATCGATTGGCCGGGTGAATGGTCAATGTATATTGAAAGCACATCTACAGACGCTTTCCGCTGAAGATCGACAAAAATAAACAGCTTGAGGAATACCTATGTCCGATTATCCGTCAGGCAGGGAAGAGTTCACCGCTCGCTTCTTTGTTGAAAGTAACTTTCCGATCGAGAAAGTTGGGGAGATTATCGCCGGCGAACAATCGAGTGGTACCTTCATCTCCGTTCCAGGTGAGTCGGCGGAGTTGAAAGAGCGCTCGCGCGCACGGGTTGTATCCATCAAGACGCTGCCAGCTGTAGATACAGCATCCTTGCACAGCGCTTATCTCGACAGGCACAACCCGTCTAGTCACTTCCATCGCGGCGAGGTCACGATTGCATTCCCTATCGCCAACATTGGCACCAACATTCCCGCTCTACTGACCACCATAGCGGGAAACCTCTTCGAGCTAGGCGAAGTGAGCGCTCTCAGGGTCTTAGATCTGGACCTGCCCGAAAATTTCGCTTCTACGTTCCTCGGGCCTCAGTTCGGCATCGAAGGTACGCGTACCCTCTGTGGCGTACATGATCGGCCCATCATCGGCACGATCATCAAGCCCAGCATCGGTTTGACCCCTGAGCAGACTGCGGAGACCGTCGATGCCCTCTGCGCAGGTGGTATCGAGTTCTTCAAGGACGATGAACTGTTGATTGATCCGACCTATGCATCTTTCGATGCTCGGCTCAGCGCTGTCATGCAGGTGCTACACCGTCATGCCGATCGGCTAGGCCGGATGCCGATGTATGCCATCAACATCTCGGGCAGCGTGGACGACATGCTGAGGCGGCATGATGCCGTGCGCGAGGCTGGTGGCACCTGCGTGATGCTGTGCCTGAACTGGGTTGGCCACTCGGCCGTCGAGCACATCCGCAAGCATTCCCAATTACCTATTCATGGCCATCGCAATGGGTGGGGCGCCCTCACGCGAAGCCCTAACCTGGGCTTTTCCTTCGACGTCTACCAAAAGGTATGGCGCCTAGCGGGCATCGACCATCTGCATGTCAACGGAGTCCAGAGCAAGTTCTGGGAGCCGGACGAGTCCGTTATTTCATCGGCACGGAGTTGTTTGCGCCCCTTCGCCGGCATACAGCCGTTGCTGCCAGTGTTTTCTTCCGGCCAGTGGGCTGCGCAGGCCCCGATTCTCTACAACGAACTCAAGTCGGTCGACCTTATGCATCTGGCGGGCGGAGGCATCATCGGTCATCCACAAGGTATCGAGGCTGGCGTACAGAGCATGCGCGAGGGCTGGGAGGCTGCAGTACAACATGTGCCTCTGCATCAGTACGCCGAAGGCCGTCCGGCCTTGAGTGCCGCGCTAAAGAAATTCGGAGGGGCCTGAAGATGGCTGAGGATGCCAATCCGAAACTTCCCCTCGTTTTCTATGGCGACGACTTCACTGGCTCGACGGATGCTTTAGAAGTGCTGACCGCGGCCGGACTCAAGTGCGCGCTGTTCCTACAGCCGCCGTCGTCACAACTGATCGCGGAGCTTGGCGGCTTCGATGCCATTGGCATCGCCGGTGATAGCCGTGCAATGTCCAACGCAGAAATGGACGATGCCCTACCCGCAGTGTTCCACGCGATCAAACAGCTTTCACCGTCACTGGTGCACTACAAGGTGTGCTCGACGTTCGACAGCGCGCCAAGCGTTGGCAGCATCGGGCACGTGATCGGTCTCGCATCGGCAATTTTTGACGTCACCGGGATTCCCATCATTGCCGGCAATCCCAAGCTGGGTCGGTACTGTGCCTTCGGCAATCTATTCGCTCTGTCCAAGACGGATCACCAGGTCCACCGGATCGACCGCCATCCGATCATGCGGGCTCATCCGATCACCCCGATGCAGGAAGCCGACCTCAGTGTGCACATCGGGCAGCAAGTGAACCTAGACATTGCCAAGGTAACCATCCCGCATATTGAAGAAACGGACAATCTCACTGCTCTAGCCCGTGAAGTAGGTCTTCAGCATGATGCAGTGTTGTTCGACGGCGTCACCGACGAGCATATGACCGCAGCGGGCCGGGCCCTTACCGAACTCGCCATCGGTAATGCCCCTGTGTTTGTGGTCGGCTCGTCCGGTGTGGAGTACGGGCTGACACAACACTGGCACGCAGCCGGCCAGACGTTTAACCGCCAAGCCCAAGTCGCTCCGTTGCAGCCTGCTGGACAGGTGCTCGTGGTATCGGGCAGCGCCTCACCGTTGAGCCAGGCTCAGATCGATGCAGCGCTCGCCGATGGCTTCGTCGAGCTGGCAGTAGATGCCACCGGGCTTATAAGCGACGCCAGGCGTAGCGCGACACTCCAGGAACTGGTGACAGCTGCACTCGCTCATCTCGCCGCGGGACGATCTGTCGTCATGCATACCGCCAAGGGCCCGGCCGATCCGCGCATCGAGCAGATGATCGAAGCCATGGTCGCCGAAGGCCTGAATCGTGACAACGCAAGAACTTACGGCGGCAAACGACTGGCGTTCGAATTGGGTTATGTCGTCCTGGCCATTCTCGAAGCCTATCCGCTGAAGCGGCTCGTGATTTCTGGAGGGGATACCTCCAGCCAAATAACCAAGGTCCTCAATCCAGACGCATTGGTTATCAAGTCCTATCTCTCGCCCGGCGCCCCGTTGTGCCAGATGCATTCGGAAAAGCCCTATCTAAAGTCCCTGGAAATCGCTCTGAAAGGCGGGCAAATGGGAGACCGGGATTATTTCGTCAGGGCTTTAAGAGGCGAGTAATCGAGCACCGTCAAGTACAGCACTGGCACATCTACAATAACAACAGGTGAAACCATGCAGACTTCTATATCCAGCATCAGTGAAACGCCCCTTGAACACGTGGACGCAGAAAAGCAGAAGTCCATGAAGAATGTGGTCGCCGGCAGCCTTTTCGGTACGGCGCTCGAAACCTATGATCTTTACCTCTATGGAACTGCCGCGGCTCTGATCTTCGCTCCCCTGTTTTTTCCTGGGCATGATGAAGCTGTCTCGCGGCTGGCCTCCCTCGCGTCCTTTGCCATTTCTTTTATCGCCAGACCCCTAGGCTCCCTAGTGCTCGGGCATTTCGGCGATCGTATCGGTCGGAAGAAGTTGCTTTACCTCACGCTGATCGTCATGGGATTAAGTACCGTAGGTATCGGCCTTTTGCCGACCTATGCAAGCGTCGGTATCTGGGCACCGATCATGCTGTGTGTCCTGCGTTTCATCCAAGGCTTCGCTTTCGCAGGCGAATACAGTGGCGCAGTGCTCATGCTTCTCGAACATGCGCCCAGGCGAAAACGTGGACTCTACGCCGCGATCAACAACATTGGCCCGGTGTTCGGCTTCATCGCCTCGGCTGGTTTACTCCTGATCGTCAGCAGTGCGTTATCCAAGGAAGATTTCTACTCTTGGGGATGGCGCATTCCTTTTGTCGCCAGCCTTGTACTACTGATCGTTGGGGTCTTCGTTCGCTCGAAGGTGCCCGAATCTCCAGTATTCCTAGAGACCGCCGCGAAACGTTCTGCTAACGCTGCGCCTAGCCAGTCACCCGCAATGCGCTTATTCAAGCGCTATCCCAAGCAATTGCTACTGGTCGCCGGTGCCAACATCTGCCATTTCTCTACGTTCTACCTGTTCACCGTGTTCGCCCTGAGTTATGGCCAGCGGGAGCTAGGGCTATCCAACGCCTTCGTGCTATCGGTTGCTATGGTCGCGGTCTGCACCCATCTAGTAGTCGTGCCTTGCGCCGGCGCCCTGGCTGATCGAATAGGCAGGCGTACCACCATGCTTATTGGGTTCGCGTTCACAGCGATGGTCGCATTTCCCTTCTGGTACCTATTTTCCTTGGGCCAGTTTCTGCCGATGGTTATAGGTTCATGCCTCTTCATGACGGGGTACGGATTGGTCTACGGTGCTGTACCGTCGTTTACCGGTGAGGCATTCGGCCCCAGCGCTCGGTTCACCGGCTTTGCAATGGCGACCAACGTTGGGGGCATCATCGGCGGCGGAACCGCGCCAATCCTCGGAGCGTACTTACTGAACCATTTCGGCTCCCCCTATGCCATTTCGATACTGACCATAAGCCTCGCAGTAATCTCCGCAACCTGCGTTTACCTATCTGCCGAAACGAGGGATATCGATATCGTGAATGACTAATCAAGCTGAGTGCGGCATCAGCTCAAGGAACGGCGCCATGCCTATCCGGACCGGACTGCTGGCCTAGTCATGGGCCGGCAGCAGCCGGGTACCGCCAGCGGCATGACTTTTGTAACGCTCAAGGACAAGTTCGGGATGGTGAACGTGGCGATGTGGCGAACCCTGGAGGAGCGCTAGCGGCGAGAGCTGGTGGCGTTACAGCTGCTATGGGTAGAGGGGACAGCGGAGACGCGCGATGGGTTGCTGCACGTTGTGGCCGGCTGGCTGGAGGACATAAGCGAGCTGTTGCAAGGGCTGGGCACCCGCAGTAGAGACGTCCGCTAGTTGCACCATGCCCTTAGAATAATTGCTTTATTAAAAGCCAGACGAGCAACAAAAGCACAGGTTACTGCCTGGCTATACAACGCAGCTGTCTACTCATCTGACGCCCAGCTAGATCTCCTTCGATTGAGAAGCAATTGATCGGTCAGAAGATTACGACAGCGTTCAGCTATCACCACCTGCACCTCCATTTCCACCATCGCCAGCATTGGCTCCTGCACCGCCTGCGCCGACAGGTCCTCCATTACCACCTCTTCCACCATCCTGGTCGGGACCGCCGGCCGCACCTGCACCGCCACTTTGGCCTGGCACCATCTGCTGCACGAGCGAGGAAAGGAATTTTAGAAGATTTACCGTAAGCGTCTGCCCAACACATATTGTCCGTTCGCACGCTGCTCATGGGGATGAGGCTACTTTGAGCGCTCGCGGAATGCAGAGCTTTTTGCAAATACATCTGCCATGAAGTCCATGAATACAATGGCTCGTTTGGGCAGCAGCCGATTCGCTAGATATACAACTTGGATCGGCACCTGTGGTGCTACGTAGTCTTTAAGCAGCAATTCAAGGTTGCCAGTTCTCAGCCCTTCCTCATAAAGCCACTGAGGCCCCTGTGCGATCCCCAGCCCTGCGTTGACATACTCACGTATCGCCTCGGGAGAGTTAACCCGCAGTCGCCCGGAGACCGGGACATCAATGTCCTTGAACCGCCAGTTAGTCCCGGTAGATAGCAGGGTGTAAATAAGGCAGTCATGCTCCTTCAGGTCATCAGGCGAAGAGGGAGCGCCTCGTTTCGCCAAGTACTCGCGGCTGGCCACGCACACGCGCTCGAACCAAGCTAGTGGCCGTGCACGCATTGCGCTGTCCTCCAGGTGGCCGATGCGAATCGCGAGCTCAGCTCCCTCGTCGACCAGATTGACGTAGCGATCGTTGATTTGAAGATCGAGCGACACCTCTGGATAGAGTTCAAGAAACCTGGCCACATGGGGCACGATGAAGGTGTGCGCCAAAGCAGTCGGGCATGCGATGCGCAGTAACCCAGACGGTGCCACGTTGCCTTTCAGTGAGGATTCGGACTGTTCCACCGAGTCCAAGATACGCCTCGCGTCTGCGTAGTAGCGCTCACCTTCAGGTGTGAGCGTCAGCTTTCGTGTCGACCGGTGAAGCAACCTGGTTTGCAGATGATCTTCAAGGGCGGCGACGTAACGGCTCACGCTCGGTTGCCCGAGCCCAAGATCACGTCCTGCAGCCGAAAGGCTGCCTGTCTCGACGGCGCGTACAAAACAGCTCATCAGTAACAACCGATCCATCACACGTCCTCTTTCATGCGGATCTCGCATGACATTTATTCTCTGCGGCCATCTTATCAACACAATGGCATAAATCCATGATTGCTCTCAGAAGGTCAGTCGTCCGACTGGCCGTCACAAATGAGAGGAAATTTACATGCCCCGCTTACAAGGCAAGCGCACGCTCATCACTGGCGGCACAAGTGGCATTGGTCTGGAGACCGCAAAGCAGTTTCTCGCAGAAGGTGCGCGGGTGATCGTCACTGGCGTCAACCCTGAGTCAATTGCAAATGCCCAAACTGTTTTAGGTAGCGAAGTTCTGGTGTTGCGAGCTGACTCCGCCAGTGTCACAACTCAGAAGGAGCTGGCCCAAGCTGTTCAGTCTCATTACGGGCAACTCGACGTTGCCTTCCTCAACGCCGGCGTATCCGTCTGGATGCCAATCGAAGACTGGAGCGAGGAGATGTTTGACCGCTCCTTTGACATCAACGTCAAAGGGCCTTACTTCCTCCTGCAAGCACTGTTGCCGGTCTTCTCCAACCCTGCATCGGTGGTTCTTAACACATCGGTCAGTGCGCACCTCGGCGCCGCGCGTTCATCCGTTTACGCGGCAACGAAGGCGGCTTTTCTGAACATGTCGAAAACGCTCTCGAGCGAGCTTCTGCCGCGTGGTGTTCGAGTAAATGCGGTCAGCCCAGGGCCGATCGATACGCCGCTATACGACAAGCTGGGTATCCCCGATGCCTACCGCGAGCAGGTCAACAAGGATATTGCTGCGACCATCCCATTTGGACGTTTTGGCACGCCTAACGAAGTAGCTAACGCGGTGCTGTATCTCGCGTCAGACGAGTCTTGTTGGACGGTGGGAACGGAAATCATCGTTGATGGTGGTCGCTCGCTTTAACGAGCTAGGCACATCTTCGCGTCTGTGTATCCCGCTTCTTGCCCGGAAGCGGGATCTGTCGAAATAACAGCGAGTATTCAAATGTCGCAATCACAGCTCACGCTCGTTAGCCATGGGCTTTGCCCATTTGTTCAGCGAGTAGCAATTATGCTCCTTGAAAAAGAGGTTCCATTTCAGCGCATCGACGTAGATTTAAAGGTCAGGCCCGACTGGTTTATGACCATCTCCCCAACAGGCAAAGTACCACTCCTGAAGGTGCAAAAAGGCGACGAGAAAGCCAATGTGCTCTTCGAAAGCATGGCCATCTGTGAGTATATCGAAGAGGTTTATCCGGACCCCGCTTTGCACCCCGAAGATTCCATCACCCGAGCCCAACACCGTGCCTGGATCGAATTCGCCACTGCCATGCTCGCGGATGCGTGGGGATATCTGAATGCTGCAGATCAGCAGGCAGCGCTCAGTAAATCTGCAGCGTTGAGAGGCAAACTGGAGCGATTCAACCTTGAAAAGCTGGACGGCTCTTACTTCGCTGGCGCGAAGCTCAGCATGGTGGATATCGCCGTCGCTCCAGTTTTCCGCTATTTCGACCTTCTAGGATTCGAACTAAGTCATCCGTTGTTCGAAGGCCTTGGCCGCGTTGCAGAGTGGCGCCATGCACTGGCAAATCGCGCGAGTGTTCACGCTGCAGTCCCCGAAGATTATGCGTCCCGGTTCCGCGCGCATCTGCAGCAAGCCAAGGCCATCTTGGTTATCTAAGTCGGGCATTTCGGTTTGGCCCAAGCCTTTGCTGTGGTGTTATCGAAAAGCCCTGCCCCCATTCCTTCTCTCTAAGCTCAGAGCCGTCTGATGAAGTCTCGTAGGGGTTGCCTAAATGGTCGAGGTGAATCCCTTAGTTTTCCAGAAACCTTCAAGCCTCAAGATGGTACTCATGCGACTGTGAAATCGTCGCCAATTTTTGACTACTACAGAGGGCGGCTTCTGGCCGATTTCTGCCGATGCGAACGGCAGCTTTGGGTCGATAGCAGCCCTTTGAGCTTTCCCTCGCCATTAAAGGCTATCTCTAAATTGTTCACCGAAAATTCCACAGACAGTCGCAGCTATTACTAGCAGAACCTAGGGCCGTTGCGCTGATTGCCGCCAGCAGTCGCAGCTATTTCGAAAATCTGGAGTCGCCGATTGAGGCCTTCGCTGGCGAGAAGTCGCATTTGTTTTGGAAACCGGCACCTTTTGCTGCTTGTAGCCTTGTACCGGATACTCAGAGCACCGGCGAGAACACCCGTGCCACCCGCATGGCCACTCGCCGCCAGCGGCGCAGGGCGACGTTGTCCTCGGGGGTGAGTTCGCGGGAGCGGCTGAAGTCCTGCTCCAGCATCTTGCGCACCTCCCAGGCGAAGGAGACGTCCATCACCATCACCATGACCTCGAAGTTGAGGCGGAAGGAGCGGTTGTCCAGGTTGGCGCTGCCCACCGCGGCCACGTCCTCGTCGATCAGCACCACCTTCTGGTGCAGGAAGCCGGGGCCGTAGCGGAACACCCGGATGCCGGCGTGCACCGCCTCGAAGGCATAGAGGTAGGAGGCGGCATAGACCACCTTGTGGTCCGGGCGCGAGGGCAGCAGGATGCGCACGTCGACCCCGCGCAGCGCCGCCAGGCGCAGGGCGGCGGAGACGGCTTCGTCGGGGATGAAATAGGGCGTGGTGATCCAGACGCGGTGCCGCGCCGAATGGATGGCCTCGACGAAGAACAGCGAGCAGGTCTCCTGGTCGTCCGCCGGCCCGCTGGGCACCACCTGGCAGAGCACGCCGCCTTCCTCGTAGCGCTCCGGCAGCAGCAGGGTGGGCAGCCGCCGGGTCACCCAGTACCAGTCCTGGGCGAAGGTCTCCTGCAGGGTGGCCAGGGCCGGGCCGCGCAGTTCCAGGTGGGTATCGCGCCAGGGCGCCAGGGGCGGCTTGAGCCCCATGTATTCGTCGCCGACGTTGAGCCCGCCGGTGAAGCCCACCTCGCCATCCACGATCACGATCTTGCGGTGGTTGCGGAAGTTGACCTGGAATCTGTTGATCAGTCCGCGTCGATTGCTGAAGCCCTTCACCTCGCACCCGGCCTCGCGCAGTTTCTCCACGTAGGCGCGCGGCAGGGCATGGCTGCCGATGGCGTCGTACAGCAGAAACACCTGGACCCCGGCACGGGCCCGGTCGAGCAGGGTGTTCTGCAGGGCCAGGCCGAGGGCGTCGTCGTGGATGATGAAGAATTGCACCAGCACCACCTTCTCGGCGCCGCGGATGGCGCCAAGGATGGCGGCGAAGGTCTCTTCGCCGTTGATCAGCAGGCGCACCTGGTTGTTGGCCACGCAAGGAGTGCCGGTGAGGGCGGTCATGGCCTTGAGCTTGCGATTGGCCGCGCTGCACTGCTGGGCGGCCATGGCCTCGGCGATCCAGGGCCGCCAATCCAGTTCGGCGGCCTGGCGCGCCATCTCCTCATCCGCCTGGCGCCGCGCCTTCACATAGCTGTCGAAGCGTCGCCGGCCGAACACCAGGTAGGGGATCAGGCTGAGCAAGGGCATGAACACCAGGGCCATGGCCCAGGCCATGGCGCCCTGGGCGGTGCGCACCGTGACGATGGCGTGGATCGCCGCACTGATACCGATCAGTTCGAGGACCAGGGCGATGTAGTGGAGGTCGAGGGGCAGGGATGGCACGCGGGCGGCTCTCTTCTCCAGGGTGGCGTTGAAGCCTTTTCACAATCTTACGGGCGAGGGCCAGGCAACGCCTGGACGGGCCGCGAAAAGGCCTGGGGACGCTTGATAAAGGTCACTGAGCACGGGCCTTCCAGGGCCTTTTCAACGCCGTTTGGCCGCTGCACAGCGGATTGTGGACAGGCTGTCAGAGGGGTTGGACCGCCTTTAGCACCACGAATTTCGGCGTCGCCGCGATCTGTTCGACGCGCTTGAACAGCCGCTTGAGCTTGACGTGATAGCCCAGGTGGCGATTGCCCACCAGCCAGAGTTCGCCCTGCTCGGTCAGTGCGGCCCGGGCCTGCTGGAACATGCGCCAGGCGAGGAAATCGCCCACCACCTGCTGCTGGTGGAAGGGCGGATTGCACAGGATCAGCTCCAGTGACCGCGGCGGCTGGTCGGCCAGGCCATCGGCGGCGCGGATCGCGACCGGGCGGTCGACAAAGGCCGCGGCCCAGTTCTCCCGCGCCGACTGCACCGCCATATAGGATTCGTCCACCAGGGTGAACCGGGCATCGGGGTTGGCCAGGGCACAGGCCAGGGCCAGGACGCCATTGCCGCAACCGAGATCGGCCACCCGGGCCTGGCCCAGGCCCCGGGGCAGGTGAGGCAGGAAGGCGCGGGTGCCGATGTCCAGGCCCTCGCGGCAGAAGACGTTGGCGTGGTTGACCAGGGTCAGGGGCGGTGCGTCCAGTCGATAGCGACTGGGGTAGGGCGAGGCGATCGCCGGGCGCGCTTGCGGGGTGACGAACAGCAGTCGCGCCTTCTTCACCGCCAGCGAGGCCTGCACCGGGCCGACATGGCGCTCCAGCAGATCGCCGGCCGCCCGTGGCAGGTGCTTGAGCATGCCGGCGGCGATCACCCGGGCGCCCGGCGCCAGCTGGCCATGCAGGCGGATCAACTGTTCTTCCAGCAGCGCCAGGGTCTTGGGCACCCGCACCAGCACCAGATCGAAGGGACCACTGGTCGCTTCATTGGCCGGGATGAAGGTGACGGCATCGGTCGCCAGGCCATTGCCTGCGAGATTGGCCGCCAGTGCCAGGGCTGCCAGGTGCGAGTCGCCACTGGAGGTCACCCGGGCGTGGCGGGCCAGGCTGGCGGCCAGGGCGCCGAAGCCGTCGTTGAGCACCAGCACCCGGGCGGCGGGGTCCAGGCCGTCCTCGGCGACCTGCTGTAGCAGGTACTCGTCGGCGGCGTCGAAGGCCTGCAGGGGATCGTCGCGGCGCGGGGGCTGACGGTCGAGTTGGAGGGTGGCGAAGGGCGAGACGAGAGAAGGCATGGTTTCTGTCAGTGTTTATTGGCGGCCCAGTGCGGGACAATGGCGCAAAGAACCTGTTTACGATCTGCTGCGCGTCGGCCAAACGGCGTTGAAAATGGCCTGGAAGGCCAGCCCCACCTGGGCGGCCCCGTCGCCATGCTCATTTACCACTCGTAAACCCGGGCGCGGGTCCGATCCGCTTCTTCAGCCATTTTCGTGGGGCCGCCTAGGCCTTGTTTGGCTTTAGCTCGCGAGATCGTAAACAGGCTCTAAGCAATCGGTAAAAAGAGGCCAGTATGACCGCCACCGAAGACAAGTTCACCCGCGAGACGATCACCGCCGTCTGGCCCTGGAGCGA
>Ga0157371_10001440_pt1 | contig 24703 bp, 17 predicted proteins | sample C45metaG_FD_113462 | JGI IMG/M metagenome (GOLD analysis project Ga0157371, IMG submission 113462) | Corn rhizosphere microbial communities from Kellogg Biological Station, Michigan, USA - C4-5 metaG | ecosystem: Host-associated > Plants > Roots > Rhizosphere > Soil | place: USA: Michigan...
CTCAACGCATCTACAACTACGCATTGGACTGGTGCAGATCATTCACTTTTAGGACTGATCAATGTAGATGGTAATATATATCGTTTTCTGGGTAAGGAAGAGGCTAACTATAAAACAATACTTGGTACTTCTGAGGAAACTCCGTATACAGTACAGTACACTGAGACAACGCCAGATGGGGATTGGAAAGCCGCTAATTATGCTGCCAGCAACTGGAAATCGGGCTCGGCTCCTATTGGTGATGATGCCAAGCAGGTAAAGACATTTTGGAAATCTAACGACATCTGGGTAAGAAGGACATTTAATATCGCCAACCCTGCCAGCATTAATGAGCTGTTGTTAAAAATGAACCACGATGATAACATTGAAGTATACCTAAATGGCAAAAAGGTATATCAAAAAGAAGGTTGGACAAATACATTCCAATATTTCCCTCTTGATAAGAAAGATTTAAAAGCCGGTCAGAATATAATCGCCATCCACCTTGCTAACTCAGCCGGCGGCAGGTATCTGGACTTTGGTTTAGCTGATAAACTGAAAGACAATGCCGCCAGGATTCAGGTTGCGAAACAGAAAAATGTAGAGGTGACGGCTACGCAAACCATCTACGATTTTACTTGTGGCAAGGTAGATCTTAAAGTTACATTTACATCGCCCCTGCTCATGAATGATTTGGGATTGCTGGCCCGACCGGTTTCTTACATTACTTACAATGTTCAGGCTAATGACAGGAAAACCCATGCTGTGAAGGTTTTTCTGAGTGCTTCATCGAGCATCGCAGTGTATAAGCCTTCACAGGAAGTAACTGCAAAAAAATACTCAACTGCCAAATTATCTATCCTGAAAGCGGGTACTGTAGAACAACCAATTCTACAAAAGGGAGCTGACGATATGCGAATTGACTGGGGATATTTTTACGTTGCTGCTCCAAAATCAAGCAATGCTGTTCAGTTTATTACCAACGGTAACGCTGCCGCTGATGCATTCAGAAACGGATCTTCAGCTTCTACAGCCTCTCGCGGTAAGTCGCTTGCATTGAACACTGTTGTTCCTTTTGGAACTGTTGGTCAAACAGCCGTTGAGCGTTTTGTTGAACTGGGTTACGATGAAATTTATTCAATTCAGTATTTCAAGAGAGACCTTAGACCTTGGTGGAACACTTCAGGCAAGGAAACAATTGAAGGCCAACTGACAGATGCAGCTAATCAGTATAAAGAGGTAATGCGGAAATGTGAGACTTTTAACAAAGCGGTATATGCAGATGCACTTAAATCTGGTGGTAAGGAATATGCACATTTATGTATACTTGGCTATCGTCAGAGTATTGCGGCGCATACTTTAGTAAAGAGTCCGGAGAACGAAATCTTATGGTTATCTAAAGAAAACAATAGCGGTGGATTTATCAATACTGTGGATGTAACTTACCCTTCTGCCCCACTTTACTTAATCTATAATCCGTCATTACTACAAGGTATGTTGAACGGTATTTTTTATTTCAGCGAAAGCGGCAAATATCCGCATCCTTGGGCTGCTCATGATTTGGGTACATATCCATTAGCTAACGGCCAGACTTATGGCGAGCCAATGCCGGTTGAAGAATCGGGCAATATGATTATCCTTACGGCAGCTATAGCCAAAGCTCAGGGTAATGCCAACTACGCAAAAAAGCATTGGAAAACCCTAACCACCTGGGCAGATTACCTGACTAAAGAAGGATTGGATCCAAAAACGCAATTGTGTACCGACGATTTTGCAGGTCACCTGGCCAGAAATGCAAACTTATCAGTAAAAGCAATTGTAGGTATTGCATGCTATGCTCAAATGGCTGAGACATTGGGCTATACCGAAATTGCAACCAAATACAGAACCATTGCTGAAAGCATGGTACCTAAGTGGATTGAAATGGCTGATGCCGGTGACCATTATGCTTTGACTTTTGACAACAAGAATACATGGAGCCAGAAATATAACCTGGTTTGGGATAAGGTATTAGGTTTGAACTTATTTCCGCAAAAGGTTTATGATACAGAAATCAAGTATTACCTGACAAAACAGAATAAGTTTGGCTTACCACTGGATAGTAGAAAAGCTTATACGAAGAATGACTGGATATTGTGGACAGCGACTTTTGCTCCTACCGAGAAAGAGTTCGAAGCGCTTATAAAACCTGTTTACAGACATGCTATAGAAACAGAATCTCGTGTTCCCTTGAATGACTTTTACGATTCTAATACAGGTATAAGAGATAACTTTAAAGCAAGAAGCGTTGTTGGCGGTTTCTATATGAAGCTCTTTGCTGATAAGCTGAAGTAAAAAAGAAGGAGGTGTATCGTACTTGATACACCTCCTTCTTTTTTACTTATTAAAATCTGGATATGGCAGTCCTTTGCCGGTTTCACAAAGCAGTTTTAAACTCCTCAGAAAAAGTGCCCAGTCAAAACTGCAGGCTGCAAATTCCGGGGTACATTCTGCCCATCCATCGTGATGAAAGAGTAGAGAAGATCCTTTTCTATTTGGCTCCAGTTCAAAAGTAATTGTAGTTCCCACCCATTCCTCGTGGGCTTTAAGACAAAGCCATTTTATACTTCCGTAAGGTTTAAGTTCAGTTACCTTTATCTCTTTAAAATAAGTTGGGCCAAATGCAAACCTCGAAACACTACCTACCTCCGGTTTCGCAATAGTTTCAGGTGTCCACCAGCCGGCCAAACCTTTCTGGGTGGTTAGGGCTCCATAAACTGTTTCAACCGGTGCATTAATTTGTAGTTTGTGATAAATGCTTTTTGAGCTTACTTGTTTTGTAGAACTGTCTTTTTCTGCCAATTCTGCATTACCATCTGTTTCAGCCACCTCTTTGGGTGTTGCTCCCCCTTTACCAGTTAAAATAAGATCTTTTAAACTCCCTTGTATATAGTGGGTCCATGCATCGTGACAAACATTAAAACACTCATAATCTGGCACTAAACCCTGATGTGTAAATTTCAATTGTGTTTTACCGTCCTTTTCGGAAATTTCAAAGATCACATTAGTGTCCTTCCATTCGGTCTCATCTTTTGTGAATTTGAAATAATTGTCGAGCACATGCCAAACCACTTTTTTATCGGAAACATATTCTGTAATCTTCATTTTGGCGCGATGTACATCCTGATAGTGATATAAAAATTCACTATTTAATTTATTGGTATCGCCATCAATATTTTCAGACCACCAGCCACGCACGTTATTAATTGCATTAAAAACATCCCGTGCAGCTGCATCGACCAAAATAGTTGTTGTGAAATCTTCATTTTTCATAGGTATAGTTATTTAATTAGAAAATGTATTTCTGCATCCTTTAGCAGATGCTTTCTAATTCAAAATTACTGACAAATAAAGGTCAATCAGAGGTGTAGAATAGACTTTTATAGGGGTTGATTTAGACAACTTGTAAACTAAAAAAAGCACCACCCACAAGAGTACTGTGGGTGGTGCATATAAAAATCATTATAAGGAAATGATCTGATTAAGCTAAATCAAACCTATCTAAGTTCATTACTTTAGTCCAGGCTGCTATAAAGTCTTTTACAAATTTACTTTGAGCATCAGTACTTCCATACACTTCAGCAATTGCCCTCAGTTCTGAGTTAGACCCAAACACCAGATCTGCGCGAGAACCAGTCCATTTTATTTCTCCAGTGGCACGATCGCTTCCTTCGTACAATTCTCTGTCCTGTGATACAGCTTTCCATGAAATACCCATATCAAGCAGATTAATAAAGAAATCGTTAGTCAGCTGTCCAGGGCGTGAAGTAAACACACCATATTGTGAACCATCAAAATTTGTATTTAATGCTCGCATCCCGCCTACTAATACTGTTAACTCAGGTGCAGAAAGAGTCAATAAATTTGCCTTATCTATCAATAATTCCTCAGTAGATACAGGGAATTTTGATTTGCGATAATTGCGGAAACCATCAGCAATTGGTTCCAGGTAGCCAACTGATTCAACATCAGTTTGCTCCTGAGAAGCATCTGCACGACCAGATGCAAAAGGAACGGTAACAGCATATCCCGCGTCCTTTGCTGCCTTTTCAATACCTGCACCCCCGGCAAGCACTATCAAATCTGCTAAAGAAACTTTTTTACCATCCGACTGTGCACTATTAAAATCCTTTTGAATACTTTCTAATGTATCTAAGACCTTTTGCAGCTGCCCGGGATTATTTACCTGCCAGTATTTTTGTGGGGCCAAACGAATACGGGCACCATTAGCACCACCACGCTTATCTGAACCACGGAAGGTGGAGGCTGAGGCCCATGCGGTAGAAACCAGTTCTGAAACGGTTAATCCAGATGCTAATACTTTTGCTTTTAGAGCAGTAATATCATTTTCGTCAATAAGTTTATGATCGACTGCAGGAATCGGATCTTGCCAAATCAATTCTTCGGCAGGTACATCCGCGCCAAGGTATCTTGCGCGCGGCCCCATATCACGGTGTGTTAATTTAAACCATGCACGGGCAAAAGCATCAGCAAATTCATCTGGGTTTTCCAGAAAGCGCCTGGATATTTTTTCGTAAGCCGGATCAAACCTTAAAGACAGGTCTGTTGTGAGCATACTGGGTGCATGTTTTTTTGAGCTATCAAATGCATCAGGAATAATGGCTTCTGCATCTTTAGCTACCCATTGATGTGCACCGGCCGGACTTTTAGTAAGTTGCCATTCAAAACCAAAAAGATTTTCAAAGAAATTATTGCTCCATTGAGTTGGGGTTTTTGTCCAGATAACTTCAAGTCCGCTTGTAATAGCATCAGCTCCCTTACCCGAGCCATAACTGTTTTTCCAGCCAAGGCCCTGCATATCCATATCCACAGCTTCAGGTTCTTTACCTACATTGGTTGCAGGTGCAGCACCATGGGTTTTGCCAAAACTATGGCCTCCAGCAATCAGAGCAACTGTTTCTTCGTCATCCATTGCCATACGGCCAAAAGTATCACGAATGTCTTTAGCCGCGGCAATAGGATCCGGATTGCCATCAGGTCCTTCAGGATTCACATAGATAAGCCCCATTTGTACTGCAGCCAATGGTTTCTCGAGGTTACGCGAATGGATCTTACCGTCTGCATTGTCGTCAGATGACACTACTCCATGATTTTCTTCAACACCTTCAGATCCCTGAGCATATCGCAGATCACCACCAAGCCAGGTACTTTCAGAGCCCCAATACACATCCTCATCTGGTTCCCATACATCTGGACGCCCGCCGGCAAAACCAAACGTTTTAAAGCCCATTGATTCAAGTGCTATATTTCCGGCAAGAATCATTAAATCAGCCCATGAAATTTTGCTGCCATATTTCTGTTTAATTGGCCAAAGTAATCTGCGGGCCTTATCTAAACTCACATTATCTGGCCAGCTATTAAGGGGAGCAAAACGTTGCTGCCCTGCACCTGCCCCACCGCGGCCATCACCTACACGATAGGTACCGGCACTATGCCATGCCATACGAATAAACAAACCACCATAATGCCCAAAGTCTGCCGGCCACCAATCTTGTGAATCCGTCATTAGTGCATGAAGGTCTTTTTTTACCGCTTCCAGATCAAGGCTTTTAAAAGCTTCTGCGTAATCGAAATCATTACCCATTGGATTTGACAACGAAGAATGCTGACGCAAAATACTTAGCTTTAACTGATTTGGCCACCAGTCCCGATTTCTGGTACCGCCACCACCTACATTGTGTTTCATGCTGCCATTATGAAATGGGCATTTACTGATATCGTTTGATTCTGTTTCCATCTTTATTAATTTATGGTATTGAACTTATTTACAGGTCTTATTCTGACTATTATAAATTTAGGACATTAGAAGAAATAATCACAATCATTTAATTCTATATTTCGATAGCTAAAATCTATTGCGATATGTAGTTAATATTGAAACTCCTCTTAAGGCGAATACAGTAATAAAGGGTAATCGTGGCCGTTACAGTTTATGTAAAAACTATAATCTATCCCACCCCCTATGAAAAACAAAATATCCCCCCTAACCCTATTCCAGCCTAATAAGCTAAGGGTTTTACTATCCTTAGGTTTTAAAGGCTACCTGGCTGATAAAGGATGGTTCGATGCCTATAAAACAAAATCGGCTATTGATGAAGCCGGAAAACCTATTGCCTGGGTCACTTATTCTTTCATTGATTTTATTAAAGAAAGGCTTAATAAATTGCAATCCGTATTTGAATTTGGTTCAGGTAATTCAACTTTCTTTTATGCCGGTCTGGCAGGAGAAGTTTACTCTGTTGAGCATGACAAAATTTGGTTCAAAAAAAATAAGGCATCAATGCTCCGGAATGTTCATCTTATTTTTTGCAATCTTATTCCTAACGGAGACTATTGCAGAAGTGCAGAACATACCAAAAAGAAATTTGATGTTATTATTATTGACGGAAGAGATAGGGTAAATTGCTGTAAACATTCCATCAATGCTTTAACTGAAAAAGGTGTTGTAGTATTAGATGATTCGGAAAGAAGTCAGTATGCAGAAGGGGTCTCTTTTTTAATGCAAAACGGCTTTAAACATATTCCGTTTTCAGGAATTGCACCCGGCGTAATTATATCTAAATGCACCTCTGTATTTTACAGACCAAACAATTGTCTTAATATATAACCAATTAGTTGCCTATGTATATGTAAAGGTAGAATTTCGCATATCTTAAATATTAAATCGTAAAATAACATTTTTTATTACTCTTTAGATACTGTAATTCAAGTTGACAATTTATTTGAATTTTTATTTGTTTCTTTAATCATTTAATAAGAACTATTGACATTAAACATCCCTTTGTTTAGTATTGAACTATAGACTTATTAAAGAAGGATAAACAAATTAAAACGATATATTATTAAACTAGATTCGAAACAATTGGTTTTTGAGGCAATGGCTATTCTGCGTGAAAGTACTGTAGATTCCTTGCCCGTGTATGACGGCAATCGTTTTATTGCCAACATTTCTTATGAGGATCTTATAGATTTTTTAAATCAACTGGATAATGGTAAAAACATATATTTCCATAAGTTAAATTTTGACCTGGGAACCGTTCTGGTAAGAACGAGAGAACAGAAACTTAAGCCCAAAAAGATATCAACCGTACTTGTTCGTGTGGCTATAATAGCTTTTACAATTTTAGGGTTCGCCTGGTTCTCTTTTAATAACAATAAGATTGAGTGGCCAGCTGCCTTCAGGAATGAAACCAAGGTTGTAAATTCAAAGAGTATTGTTCCCGGTTCTAACAAGGCAACATTAACGCTTGCTAATGGTAAAACTATAAGTTTAAGTGGATCACAAACTGGAATTGTGATTAGTGGAAATAATATAACTTATTCTGATGGTACTCGTATTGAGGCAGGGAATCAATACAATTCTTTGACTGCGCAGTTTGATGACCTGAAGTTAAATACGCCTTCTGGTGGCCAATACCAAATTACATTGGCAGACGGCACTAAAGTTTGGTTAAATGCAAAATCAAGTTTGAAATTCAATTTAAGTTTTGCCAATTCAGCTCAACGTAAAGTGGAATTAAATGGAGAGGCCTATTTTGAAGTAACAAAAAATGTTAGACAACCTTTCATTGTAATAACCAATCAACAGCAGACAGAGGTACTAGGTACCCATTTTAATATTAGTAGTTATACTGATGAAAGAGGTATAAAAACTACATTATCAGAGGGTAGTATTAAAGTTAGTTCATTAGCGGTTCAACCCAATCAGCATGATAATGGGGTAATCCTTAAACCTGGACAACAATCTACTTTTATTGTTGATCATCCAATAGAGATTGACCAGATTGATGCTGATGATGCTATTGCCTGGAAAGATGGAAAATTCGCATTCAGAAAAGAGCCTTTAGAAAGTATCATGCGCAAATTGGCCAGATGGTATGACGTTGAAATTGTATACCAGGATCATGAGATAGGCAAACAGATCTTGGGGGGCTCCTTTACCAGATCCGAAGAAATCTCCAGTGTACTAACAACTCTTGAACTTACCGGAGATGTACATTTCAAAATACAAGATCAAAAGATTATAGTAGCAAAATAATGAGGTTAAATTCGCTGCTAACATGCTCAATATTGCTCTTACTTAGTTCGTCGGCAATAGGTCAGAAATTAAATCTTGTCCAAAAAAGGATTAAACTTGTTCAGGTTTTTAAAGAAATAACCCGGCAAACTGATTATCAGATAATCTGGAATGAACAGAAACTAAATGCGGATAAAAGGATTGACGCTGATTTTGTTGCTACTCCGTTGCCCGAGGTTATGAATCATATTCTATCTGGCCTGCCGCTTACTTATATCATTTCAAAAAAAATGATCGTTATAAAACCATCATCTACTATTGATATAGGTGGTACGGTAACAAATGAGCAAGGTGAATTATTACAAGGTGCAACTATCAGAGTAAAAGGGGAAGACAAATCCAGTGTTACAGACTTAAAGGGTAAATATCTTTTAAGGCAAATAGATACCGCAGCCATGCTGATCATTTCTTATATAGGTTATCAAAACAAAGAATCCAGGGCATTATATGCAGGCAACGTAACACTATCCTTAAGCAATGATCATTTAAAGGAAATAGAAATAGTAAGTACAGGTTATCAAAAAATAGCCAGGCAAAGGGCAACAGGAAGTTTTGCATTGGTAGATACTGCGCAATTTACCCGTAGGGTAACTGAAGATGTATTTCCCAGACTAGAAGGTATTACAAGTGGCTTATTATTTAATAAAAACACTTTGATTTCAAATAGAGGCGTCTTAGATTTATCGGTTCGTGGCCGAAGTACCATTTATGCAAATGCCCAGCCACTTATTATTCTGGATAATTTCCCATTTAACGGAGAATTTAATTCTATAAACCCTAATGATATTGCTTCAATTTCAGTATTAAAAGATGCAGCAGCTTCATCTATCTGGGGGGTAAGGGCCGGAAATGGGGTTATTGTAATTACCACTAAAAGGGGAAGAAATAAACAACCATTAAGGGCCTCAGTAAATTCGAACCTTACCATTTCCGGCAAACCAGATCTTACTTATAATCCAAACTACTTGTCTTCGTCTGACTATATAGATATAGAAACATACCTGTTCAATAATGGAAAATATGACGAAATATTAAACGATCCTCAAAATTACTCAATAGTTTCTCCTGTAGTACAAATCCTGAACAAACAACGAATGGGGCAATCTGCTAATGAAACTGAGGAACAATTAAACTCCTTAAGAACTAAAGATGTAAGGCAGGATGAATTAAAATATTTTTACCGTAAACCAGTTAGCCAACAATATGCTGTATCATTAGCCGGTGGAACTGCCCAGTCAAACCATTATTTCTCTGCCGGATACGATAAAACTGATGCCACAATTGTAGCCAATAACAATAACAGGATTACTATAAATAGTCAAAACAGCGTTCGTCCGCTTAAAAATCTTGAATTGGAAGTTGGGTTGTATTTTGTAAAATCCAATTCAAAAACGGATAGTATTAGCTTTACTGATATGACCTCATTAGCCCCTTCTTATTATCAGTTTAAAGATGTAAATGGCCGTAATACTGTGCTTGACCGGGACTTTAATTCCCGTTTTAAAAATGAAGCAATTGACAGGGGTTTTTTAGATTGGCAATATGTGCCCTTAAATGAATTAGGTAAATCTCCGGCTGTTACAAAAGACAATGATCTTCGTTTAAACGGAGGCTTAACCTATAACATAATTCCAGGACTAAGCGCAGCTATTAAATATCAGTATCAACGTATAGATAGTAAGTTATCACGTTATAGCAATATTGAAACTTACAAAACCAGGCAGCTAATTAATCAATATTCCATTTTAACTTCAGGAGTGGTTAGCGGCTACAATATTCCCCTGGGAGGCATTCTATATACCGCAGATGGAAAATTCACTTCCAACAACTTACGAACTCAGTTAAATTATGAGAAAAAATGGAATAAGAATGTTATTTCTGCCATTATTGGCTATGAAGTTTCAGAATCTATATATAGCTTAAATAAAAATACTAGGTACGGATATGATGAAAATTCAGGCAAATCTGTAGCGGTAGATACAACCAGCTATTTTGACTTAAACCCGGTAGGGTCAGCCCAAATTGGAACCAGTTCAAGGATTTTTGGAAATACAGACAGAATGCGTTCCTCCTATTTAAATGTTGCCTACACTCATGATGACAGATATACCATATCTGGAAGCGCGAGGGTTGATGGTTCTAATTATTTTGGAGTAAAAACCAATCATAAATATGTTCCTTTATGGTCTGCAGGAGCCTTATGGAATATTGACAGAGAAGATTTTTATAAGTTAAACTGGCTACCTGTGTTAAAATTCAGAGCTTCATATGGATATAATGGCAATCTCGATAAATCCTACACAGGGGTTACTACATTTAAATATAGTTTAGTGGAGGCTGCATTTACTAACCTACCCTTTGCAAGTATTATAAATATTGGCAACCCCGAATTGAGATGGGAAAAGGTAGCGATTACCAATGTAGGGCTTGAATTTGGGCTTCAAAAACCTGCAATTAGAGGAAAAATTGAATATTATATAAAAAATGGCTCTGATATACTAGGGGACAAATCTTTCCCTTCCAATACCGGTATTAAAGTTTTAAGAGGAAACTATTCAAAAATAAAGGCTAAAGGATTTGATATTTCTTTGATTTCGGAAAACTTAAGTGGAAAACTGAGATGGACAACCGCATTTATGTTCTCTGCAGTACGTGATTGGATTTCAGATTATGATGTTACTGAACCAATCAGTATCTACTATGTTGGAACCAACAGTATTACACCTGTTATAAATAAGCCTGTATACGGAGTTTATAGTTACAAATGGGCAGGATTAGATCCTATAACGGGAGATCCAAGAGGATATATAGATGGTTTGATTAGTAAAGATTATAACGCAATCCTTAATGGTAACGCGACAGATCTGGAATACAATGGTCCGGCACGACCTACCATTTTTGGAGGTTTAAGCAATAGTTTTACGCTTCAAAAATTTACATTAGCCTTTAATCTTAGTTATAAATTTGGCTATTATATTAAAAAAAACAGTGTAGATTACTACGGCATGTACAATATAGGGATTAATTCACATATGAATAGCGATTATCAAAACCGGTGGAAAAAGAGTGGTGATGAAACCGTAACCAATATACCTTCACAAGGAAGGTTTGGAGAGGATAGCTCCCGGGACACGTTCTACAATAATTCTTATGCAACTGTAGCCCGTGGTGACCATATTCGCTTGCAGGATGTGAGTTTAAGCTATGATTTTAATATGATTAATTGGAAAGGAATTCCTATTAAACAATTGCAGCTATATTTTTATGCAAATAATCTGGGAGTTATCTGGAGGGCAAATGATTTTGGATTAGATCCTGACCTGATACCTCCAACAACCAATAATTTTTCCAATCTAACAGCAAAAAGCTTTGCTTTTGGATTTAAAGCAAGCTTCTAATTGATATGGACTGAGATGAAGACAAAAAAAATAATTCTATCTGCCATTATACTTTTGATGGTTTCTTTAGCTTCCTGCAAAAAGGATTGGCTGGAAGCAAACCCCGATGAATCAGTCATTGTACCAAAAACCCTTGAAGATTTTCAAGCTTTACTGGACAATAACTATCAGATTTTTAATATTGTACAAGCCAGTGGTTTAGTTGAAATTGCTTCAGGCGATTTCTATATTCTCTACACCTCCTGGCAATCGCTCTTTACCACTCAGGAAAAATCAGCTTATATCTGGGCACCAACAACTAAGTTTTATAATAACGAATCGAGTGCCGATTGGGTAAATTCTTATAAGAGAATCTTAAACACTAACGTTATCTTAAATGGGATAAAAAAGATAAAAGCTTCCCCTGCAAAACAAAATGAATGGAACAACATAGCAGGTAGTGCATTGTTTTTTCGCTCATTTGATTTTTTTAATCTTGCTCAGGAATATTGCAAAGGCTACGAACAAAATACTGCAAAGTCAGAATTAGGCTTACCCTTAAGATTGGATTACAATGTAAACATACAACTGCAACGCGCTACACTGCAGCAAACTTACGACCAAATTATTAATGATCTAAAATCAGCGGCACCGCTATTAGGTACTACGCCATTATTTAAAACCAGACCATCCAAACAAGCGGCTTTTGCTTTGTTAGCCAGAACATATCTGGCTATGGAAGATTACAGACAAGCATTGCTATATGCAGACTCAGCCCTTCAAATCCAATCAGAACTGATGGATTATTCAACTTTGAACCCGGATGTCTCCTACCCGATCCAAAGATTTAATCCGGAAGTAATATTCCATAACACTTTTAGTTTCGGGATTTTTAATGCTTCCAGATTAATTGTTGAACCAGCATTGCTTGATTCATATTCAGAAGGAGATTATCGCCGTAAGGTTTTCTTTAAAGACAACCCTAATGGCACAACAACCTACAAAGGCAGCTATGCCAATGACAAGAACTTATTTGGTGGTTTAGCTACTGATGAACTTTACTTAATCCGTGCAGAATGCAATGCCAGAATTGGTAATATTGCTACTGCATTGGCAGATTTGAACCATCTTTTAAAGACCAGGTGGGACCTTAGCTACAAGGAGTTTAGTGCTGACAATGCTGAGCAGGTTCTAACTTTTATATTAAAAGAAAGAAGAAAAGAGTTAGTATTCCGCGGACTTAGATGGCAAGATCTCAGAAGATTAAATAAGGATAGCAGGTTTGCTACCACTTTGACAAGAACATTAAACGATCAGACATACACGCTTCCTCCAAACGATAAAAAATATGTTTTCCCAATCGATGAAATGGAATTGAAGCTAAGTGGAATCCAGCAAAATGACAGGTAATAAAATAGTTAACAGGGGGTAGGTAGCCCCCCATAACTTATTTACTATTCGAAATGACCTTCAGTTACAGATCCAGCAACAAATGATATGCCAGTAGTTGGCAATGCTGTTCCGTCTACAGTTGGGAGAGTATTGGATCCAATATCCCATTTTGCTGAACAAATATTACCACCAGGCTCACACCTCTCACCTGAGTAATAGTAATAACCAGCCGGGTTATTTGACGCAGGATATGTTTTGTCTGCCTTATAGTATGTAACTATCAAGCTTTGTTTAATAGTTGTAAATGCACTGAAACCAAATGCAAGACCGGCCACCAATACACCCAGCGCCGCTTTTTTAATGTTGCTCATTTTTAAAATTTTAATTGAAATGGAGCTATATTTATTTTAACAGGTTACAGCAATTACCTGTTTCACGCGCGTAAAATCTTTATTTTTTATAAATATAAATTCCTGTAAAAGCCAGTAACACAAAGCCCAGATTAAACCAGATATGTTGCTTCCAGGTCATTGTACCGATCACCCCCCCACAATGGCACGGTAATTTATTACCCGAATAAACCATATACAGCAGGTAAAGTGTAAATAAAACCATAAGTGCAAAAGAGGCATACAAGCCCAATTTTCTAATCGGGGCAAAAATTAACAAAACACCAATAATCACTTCAGTAATTGGAATCCCCCATGCAACTAACCTGCTGTATTCCCCAATCAAAGGTGATTTAGCCAGTGTAGATGAAAATGACTTAATAGTAAAGAATTTGCTTGCAGCCGTATACATAAACAAGGCAAGCATCAAATAAGCAATAACATCAGCAATAATAACCCTCACTTTCGGAGATAAATAAAATTTCGCTTGGTTAAAAAACGTGGTCAGCATGGTTTAGTATTATTTGTTTTACTGGCTCAAAAATGCAGTTCATTTGTGTCTAAAAAAATATAAATTGCTGCCAAAATACCTGAGAAATGCGGTGGCAGGATCTCACACCTGAACCAAAAATTTAGGTGATACCCCAAAACATTTTTTAAACGCACTGCTAAAATAATGCGGGTCTTTGTAACCCACCAATTCGGCAATTTCATAAATGGGTTTGTTTGTGGTAAGAAGATATTTTGCCCCATAATACATTCTCATCTTGATGATCTGTGCATGCAAAGGAATGCCAAAAGCCATTTTTGATAAACGCATCAAATTTCGTTCCGACATCATAAAACGAGAAGCAAGGTCAGGCAGGTCATCAACCAGTTCTGTGGCGAAGTTCTTTTTCACAAACTCAGCAATTGCATCAGCTTTTTGCTGATAATAAATATGCGTATTGTTTCCGGCAATAAGTCGCTTATAGTATTTGTTGATACAACCATTTATAAAAGTATAGACATCATCATCCAGATCATTGGTTTTAACATCCATCCTATTAAGCAAATTAAAAATACTCTCAGATATACCAACACGTGGCAGATTGACATATCTGCTATCTGACTGATTATAATAATTTATGAGAGGTTTTAATGAGGTCAATTTTTTAGCTTTATACATCAGCCAATCAGGTTTGAAAGTAATTACTAAAATCTTATGTACTCCACAAGGCACAATTTCACTGTACTCACCAGCAGGACGATAACATAAAAAGCATGCATTTTTATGTTGTACAACGTACATAATAAAAGAAGCCTCTTTTATTAGAAACTGAATATTAGCATCCTGCTTAAGGGAATACTCAAACAACTCAATATGCGCGAAATAATGACTTATAGATTGAAGCAGAATCTCTCCTTCCTTTATCCTGAATTTTCGGGATTGCCCTGTATGTAATGCGGTTGTACAGAAATCAGGGAGCGTATTAAAAGTAAGAATTTCCGATTCTGCAAGCGCAAATTGGGATTTTAAGTTTGATTGCATTGTTTACAGCTTTAATAAGCAGTAAAGTTGTATTATTTAAAAGGTGCATCCGCATAAGGGGTGCAAAAACAAAAACAGCCTGTTAATGTAAAATCAAAACTTTTACATTAACAGGCTGAAAAAAATTATGAATAGATTTTAATTAATCTCGAAGCTGTAAGTAGCACCTTTCCAGGTTGCTTTGTAATTCTTACCATTATGCTCACCAGGATTCTTATCCACATCACTCACTTCAATTACATACCTGCCTTTCCATAGCGGTGTAAATTCTGCCACACCATTATCATCTGTGGTCAGTTCTTTTGCCCAACCATTAGGAGAGAATACAGATATCGTCTTGCCTTTTGCTGCTGTTTCATTAAGAAAAGCCTTTAATTGTAGCGATTTATTAGGTTTTGCAAATAAAACACCATCAACATGTAATTTTAATACATTTGAATTTTGAGTTGCTGCTACTGATGCCTTTCCTACAATAACATCAGCACTCGATAAGAAATGATATTTAGTGGTTCCACCAAGTTCCCTAGCTTCATGACTTACCAGCACAGTATACGCGCCATTCTGATCAGGTGTAAAAACTGCCTCAAAATAATTTGTTCCAGGGTTTAGTGTCAATTGGGTTTTCTTTTGATCTGGTCCTACCACCCATAACGAAAACTCCTTAACATCAGAATACCATTTGGTCACACTATCGCGTTCATTGGCTACATACTCGCCATAAAATACCTTTACAGATTGTTTCTGTCCTACTTTACCAGACGCGGCTGTTTCTATCCACAGTGCATGAGCAAAAATACTGGTCGTTACAAAGCTGAATACTAAGGTCAGCGCTAAAAAAGTTATTTTCTTCATTATTTTTTAATATTAAGATTTAAGGGAATATTTTATTGAGGCAAAGCAGAATTGGCTGCCAATACCGGTTCCTGGTCTTTACTCATTACCTTTAACTTAGGTTTCTCTACTGGTTTATTTATAAGCTTTGAGGTATCTGTTGATCCGGCATCAGTTTTTCCCTTCTTCTTTTTGAACTTGCGTCCGTACCAGATCAGGAACCCTGTAATTGGTAAACTTGCACCAATTAAGGAAGCAAGAAATGCCAGCACCTTACCTGGAAAGCCTAAAATACTACCCACATGGATATCATAATTCATTTTACGGAGTTTCCCTCCAAATGACGATGATGCATATGAGGTTGCATAAACATCTTCCCGCTTCAGTTCTTTTAAAGTGTGCTGATCAAAGGTATACCCTTGACTATTGTAAAACTGACCTCTATTTGGATATACAGTAATACCTATTGTTGCCTTAGCCTTTGATGTATCTGGAAAATTATAATAAAAACCCTCCGATTTAGGGTGTTTGGCAAGAACTTTATTCCATGCGATATCCATTGCCTGCTGAGGGGTATAATGCTTGTTTACCTGTAACGAATCCGACTCCAACCTCCTAAATTCCTTCAACTTATCACCACCAGATGTAACCCAATACAAGCCATTACTATACCATTGAATTCCATACACCATTCCTGTAAGCGCAATGGCCAAAAGAAACAGTAGCGAATAAAACCCAAGTACATTGTGCAGATCAAGGTTTACCCTTTTAAACGATGCACCCCATTTTATTTTAAAACTCTTGTCTCGGGTAGATTTGTTCCATTTCTTTGGATACCACCAAATCAATCCTGTAATAAGAAGTACAACAAACACCATTGTACCATAGTTTACAATTGGTCTGCCAATCTCGTATGGCATCCATAGAAAACGGTGACCATTAAGGATAAATCGAAAAAAATCCGTTTCTCCTTTTTTATGAACCTTCTTACTGATTACCTCACCTGTATATGGATTTATTTTAAGAGAAGTACCTCCACCCCTTCTACCTTCTTCTTTAGGCGATTTAAGATTTAAGTTAATTGCCCTTCCTTGTTGATAGGTAGCATAAGAAGGCACCTTATCAGGGTACAGATTTGCTGCAATCGCACTCAATTGCGAAGGCGTAATTACTGGTCTGTCTTGCTTCTCAACTTTAGTCTCAGGTTCTAGCAGTCCGGTAATCTCTTCATTAAATACCCAGATACATGCTGTAACGCAAACAATTAAAACAATAATTCCCGAAACAAGGCCAAGCCATAAATGCAGCCATTTATTAATCCTGTTAAAAAGAGAATCTTTATTCTTCTTTTTTGGGGTTGAGGTTTTATTTCCGGTTATCATTGTTTTAATTGTAAGGTCTTTTAATTGTGTTTATTGGTATTAAGAAAAGCTGTAATTATTGTAAATGTTGTATAGCAGTAATCTTTCCGCCTTTTACTTCCAAACCTTTGGTAGCAGTGGCATTGTTAGCATCTACTTTATATACCCATGTAGAACCATCTAATAAGTTTACACCGATATAGCCATATCTTCCGTCTTTAGGAGTATAGTTATTGGTGGTTAGCCCTACAATGGTAGAAACCTCCGGAAGACCAGTTACCGCTGTTACTGTCTTATCAACCACATTTACAATTGCTAAACGAACTCCCGCTTTATATGCTCCTCTGGTTGCTTTAGGCTCAACATGTGCTATAAACTTATTTCCTCCAATGTACAACCAGTTGGTAATTATATTACCTTTTGAAACCTCTTCAAAATTCAGAAAATAAGACTGATCAAATTCAGTTGTACCTGCCTTGATGCGTGTGATAGCAGATGGCTTGGTTGAAGTGAGCGTACCAGAGTTAACAGCTACAGAAGAAGAGAAAGCATAAACATCTCCGTTTTCTACAACTCCCAAACCATCAACAAAATATCTTCCAATAAAACTGGTTCTGGTATCCTTAATGGTTTTTTCATATTTCATATCAGGGTAAGAATACACGGCAATACCTGCATAATCAGGGTAGTCAGTGCTGAATGAATTATTTTTGATACCAAAGAAAGGCGCCCAAACTTTATTCCCAACCTGTTTGATCCAGCTAAAGTGTGCAATTTCGCCATTCCCGGTTGGCTGAACAGCATCAAGAGTACCTTCCGAAGTTTGCGAAGCAGAATTGGTATTTACAATGTACCAGCTTGCAAGCGTACTACCTGTTGCGGCAATTGTTCTAGGCAATTTAACCATCAGGATGTCATCGTTAACCGGAGCAAAAGCCTGAACTGTTGCAGATACAAAGTCATTTACTTTATTTAGTTTTCCGCCTACAATATTGTATGTAGTTACAGCTCCAGGATTTCCCTGACCATAAAGCATGCTAAAGAACTTATTATTAGAAGTTACATAATAGCGATAGGTACCATCTTGTTCTACACCATTGCCTAGAATAGAAACTTTTCCGGTATCTAAACTGCTAGAAGTAACCAGGTAATCGGCCACACCGGTAGATGCAACCGGAGTTACAGCAATAACAAAATTGCCTGGGTTTTCAGGAACTACCTCTTTATCTTTTTTAGAACAAGAGCTCAGGACTGCTGCAAACGCCAATGCTGAAAGCGTTTTGGTAATTGTTGTTTTCATATCTGTTGTTATTATTAAATTATTATTGATTATTGTGTTCTATTGATAAAATATCTTAGGTTCATATAAAAACCGCGACCTGGTTTTTGTAAGCTAAAGTTGTCGAACAGTGGCTTGTCGGTGATGTTTCTCGCTTCAAGCGAGATATTGTACCTTCCATTTTTCATGCTGTACACAAAGTTTAAATCATGTGCAAGCTGTTCAGGAACCACATATTTATCACCACTGGTGGTACTGCTGCTGTTTCCGTACGAAGGCCAGTACAACCAAAATGAATGCACGTAAAGCAGGTTGTAGCCAATAGTCAGGTTATTGCCTTTTGCCCCTACATTTTTCAATGAAACCGACACATCTGCATTACCGAATAAATAAGGGATATTTGGCATCTGATCCAGATATACATCACTTACCTTGGTAAATTTCTTTCCTGTTTGTGGGTCAGTGGCATATTTTTCCTGGTTCCTGAGCAACTGATAAGTAACCGTAGTTCCGGCAGTCAGCCAGTTTTTGTAAGAATATCTGATGTCGGCATCACCACCCCAGGTATTTACCCCCTCCCTGTTGTCGGCAACAGTTTTAGTCTGATTATTATTGAGGCGGTTATAGATAAAATCAGCCGAATATCTATACACTCCATTAGCAGCTATCGAGAAATTGTGTACTTTATTGAGGTTAAAACCATATGTCAGCCCCAAATTCATATTGTCACTCTTTTCCGGTTTCAAAGCAGGGTTTGCCTCCTGATTTTCCAGATCACCAAATATCTCATTGGCTTCAGGCATCCTGTTCGTCAATTCATAAGAACCCTTTAATTGCAGGTTTGGTGTAAAATAATAAGCCAATGCAAGCCCGTAACCTAACTTATTCACGGTAGCCTCAGCATTTGCCGATCTTCCAATTACATTATTCTGTATAATGTACTTTCCAAAAACATTAGCACTCCACTTATCCTGAACATCATAACTATACCCTAAGCCCAAAATATTCTTGTTGGTCTTTTTAGGCGGATCATTTACATCGTTGGCAGGGTTCAGCAAATTGTTGGTCTTACGGTCAAACGTCGAAAACACATTATTAACCGCTACCGAATGGTGATCGCTAATTTTGTAACTAACCATAGTGGTAGCCAAACCATTGTTATTCTTAAATCTGGAAAGTTGCCCCTCGCGCTCACCCATTGATGCTTTAGGGGTACGCACGCCATACCAATCATAAGTAGCCTTTGCAGTGTCTATTGTTTTCTCATAACCAAGATTATAATTCGCGTTGATTGTAACATCCAAGCCCTTTATCAGGTCTGTCTTTCTATATTTCAGTGTGGGCATAATAATATTTCCACGCCTGTGCAGCTGACCAAATTTGGCTTCCGGGCGGGCGCCGGTCTGTATCTCCTTGTAGTTTTGTCCAAGAGTAATACCCAGCAACAACTTATCAGCAAAAGATTTATCTACCAGTCCAACGTTCGCTATAACAGTCTCATTGTGATAAGTATCGTTAAATCTTTTTAGCCATACATCCTTACCAATTACTCCCGTGTTCCGGGTACCCAGCTTCATTTTGTAATCATTATCAGAATAGTTCTGGAAAGTACTTAGCTGTACAGTTAAACCGGTTTTAGTAGTAGCAGCAGTGTTAATCACCGTCCTGTGGGTATTAAAACTCCCATATGAATAAGAAGCGTCAATGTAATTTCTCTGGCGGTCGCTAGTCACTATGTTCACTGCACCACCCAGGGCATCAGACCCAAGCCACATCGGTACTACACCCTTATACACTTCAACGCGGTCTGCAATATTAATAGGGATGTTATTGATTTGAAAAGAAGAGCCAAAATTGTCCATAGGCACACCATCTATAAAATAACGGATATGGCTTCCCGAAAACCCATTCACAGATAAATTAAAGCTCGATCCTACCCCCCCTGTTTCACGCACCCTTACCCCGGCAACCCTATCAAGCGCACCGGAAATATCAAGCGTTGTATTGTAAAGTTTTTTGGCATCAATAGCCGTAACATTAAAAGCCTGTCTGTTTACCTCCTGAGCTTTGGTACGGCCAACAACATTAACCGTTTCCATTTCTTTAACATCTTCATCCAGACCAAGATTTAACTTTAAATCCTCACCAGCACGTATTTTAACAGATTTTTTTTGAGGTTTAAAACCAATCGCTACAACCTCAACAATATAGTCTCCGGGTTTAACGTTAAGGACTTTATAAAATCCATTCAGGTCTGAGATAGCTCCATAAGAGGAATTTCGAAGCTTTATGGTAGCTGCAGATACAGGTTCCCCTGAGCTGCTTTTTAGCTGCCCGCTAACACTGGAAGATGCTGTTTGGGCTTTTGAAAAAATAACATAGGTACACAGTATACCCAATAGCAAAAATTTCTTAATTTGCATGACTTTTAACTACGATTAAAGGTGAGCCGGCTTAGCCGGTTAGCCACACGGGTCCGAACCGTGTGGCATTTTTTATGCAGCAAAGATAGAGTTATTTAGATTAAGTCCAAATAACAATTCAGATTTTTAAAAATAATGCCTTTTCAAGATTATCTTTAAAGTTCCGGCCAATGGGAATTTGATGGCCGTTCAGTACAATACGGTTCCTTTCCAGACGTGTTATTTTCTTTATGGAAACAATAAAAGATTTATGTACCCGAATAAAACCATCGGCCGGAAAAATATCCAGCATAGCCTTAATTGATCCTTTCAGTAAGATTTTTTCAGAATGGGTATATATTATTGCGTAGTCTTTTAGTCCCTGTATGTGGGTAACATCATTAAAATGGAGTTTTATCCGTTGCACCCCGCTTTTAACAAAAATGAACTCAGCTTTTTCAGAAGCAGGATTGTCTTCAATATTTGTATTCTGGGCCTTTAAGGTTAGCAGTTCTGTAATTTTTTCAATTGATTGTTTAAAACGATTAAAAGATATAGGTTTTAATAAAAAGTCGATCACCCCCATTTCATAACCTTCAAAAGCATAATCACGGTACGCAGTTGTAAAAATTGTAAGGGGAGCATCTTGCAATTGCTTTAAAAACTCAATACCCGTCATTTCCGGCATCTCAATATCCAGCAGGAGTACATCAGCCTGATGGCTCTGCAAAAAGAGTAAGGCAGCCCGCGTATTGGTAAACAAGGATACAGAATGCACATTATGAATACGTTTCAGGTAGCCTTCCAATATTTCAAGGGCAAGCGGTTCATCATCTACAACCACAATTTTCAGCATTGTTTCCAACTTCAATCCTTTTAGTTACAATTCAATTACCAGGTGGGCATGATAAACGTTTTTCTTATCTTCCAGTACCAGCTGGTGTTTAGCCGGATAAAGCAGCTCCAGTCGTTTTCTCAAATTATCAAGCCCTATCCCACCCTTGCTTTTATCAGTATACAATGCCGGTTTCGAATTCTCTATAACAACAGTTAATACTGCGTTGTTTAATGAAACATCAACTGTAAGCCAGCTGTTTTCAGTTTGCCTGCTAAGCCCGTGTTTAAAAGCATTTTCTACAAGAGGTAATAATAACAACGGGGCAATTTCATATCCACCCAAATCTGCATTAATATTTAATGAAATGGCAGCTTCAGCACTAAACCTAAGCCGTTCCAGTTCAATATAATTGCTTAGGTAAGTAACTTCTTTTTCTAACAAAACCTTGGTATCAGTACTGTCATACAGCATGTATTCCATCATTTCCGAAAGCTTAAGCACCACATCGGGTGCCAGTTCCGATTTTTTAAGTGTTAGTGCATACAAGTTGTTTAATATATTAAACAGGAAATGCGGATTTACCTGCGCACGAAGAAAATTAACCTCGGCATTCAGTTTTTCAACCGTAATTTTCTGAATAATGAGTTGCTGGCTGTACCAGTCCATGCTTAACTTTAGCGCAAGCATCAATCCCAGATACCAAAGCGTACTAAAAAAATTATAAGATAAACTTTCAATTAAACGGCTGTTACGCAGAGGGCCTATAACATAACCGTACAAATAATAATCGAACAGGCTCTGAGCCGTTAAATAACCAATTACAGAAACAGCAACAGCCAAACAATAAGTAAAATAGCGCTTCTTTAACAGATATTTAGGTAAAAAATAATGGAGGTTAAGGTAAGCTATCACAATAAGCAAAGCAATCCTAACCGTTACACAAGCCACAAAGTAAGGCATACTGGCCTTGTATATGAGGTATCTTTTCTCGTAAATAAAGAATCCGGTAATCAACACCCAATAGGCACTGTGTACTAGTATATACCTCAGGGAAACTGTCCCTTTCAAAAATGGCAGCTTAACCTGCTTATCCAGAAAGTCCATATTTACAAATTATACATTAAAGGAACCTAAAAGTGTTAAGGCTGCAAAATTATTTCGACGAACAGCCAAAAAAGTAGATGTTCGTCTACTTTTTTGTTTGCTGGTCTACTATTTTTTCAGCTGGTTCCCTTTTCTGCTAATATTGTTCTAACAAAAAGACAAGTATTTTAATTTAAAAAATTGCACCATGAAAACTACAACATTCAATCAGGCGTTTATTAAGATATTTACGCTGATTATCCTATGCTTTACCACATTCAGTTTTACCACTAAATTCGGGTTAGACAGTTACGAAATCTACCTCAACAACAAGCTTATCCTAAAACAATCTGTAAACCAGCCTTTGAGTTTAAGAGTACTGAAGCTTGAAAAGACCAATGATAATGATCAGCTACGCATTAAATACACCCATTGCACCGTAAAGGGAGCCGGCACCGACAGAAACATTGTATTAAAAGATGAAAAAGGAAAAGTTCTAAAAAACTGGGCATTTGCCGATGCTACCGATTCCGATTTAAGCATGGTAATATCAGTTAAAGAGTTATTGAAACTAGAAAAAGATAATGCGGGTCATGATCTGAGCCTGCAATATAGTGCCAAAGAGCTCCCAAAAGGGCAAACACTGGCCTTTCTACGCTAAATAAATATATGATATATTTGTTTTTCATTATTCATAATCATGCCCGGACCCAATTTTAAAAAAGCTGCATTAATAGCCATTATATTATTTGCCTGTCAATTTGCAAATGCGCAAACTGTATCAGTTCCTGAAAGCACACCACCAGAATGGTCGGCACCTTATCAGCCGTTCCGAATAGCAGGTAACCTGTACTATGTTGGCACTTACGATCTGGCTTGTTATCTGATTACCACATCACAAGGAAATATACTTATCAATACCGGGCTTGCTAACTCAGTAAATATGATAAATAAAAATATAGAAACGTTAGGTTTCAAACCTGCCGATACACGTATATTATTAACAACCCAGGCGCATTTTGACCATATGGCCGGAATGGCAGCAATTCAACGCCTTACAGGAGCCAAAATGATGGTTAGCAAAGGAGATTCAGCAGTGGTGGCCGACGGCGGAAAGTCTGATTATGCCCACCTTTCTACCTACGAGCCTGTTAAAATCAACCGGATTTTAAAAAACCGGGATACCATAAAATTAGGCAGTACCAAACTGGTACTGCTTAATCATCCAGGTCATACAAAAGGTTCCTGCAGTTTTCTGTTTGATGTTAAGGATAAGCAAAAAACCTATCGTGTTTTAATAGCCAATATGCCAACCATTGTTACAGAGAAAAAGTTTTCTGAAATACCCGCGTACAAGCAAATTGCCAGCGATTATGCCTATACCCTACGCGAGATGAAGAAATTATCTTTCGATATCTGGTTAGCATCCCATGCCAGCCAGTTCAATCTTCATACAAAGCATAAGCCAGGTGGCAAGTACAATCCAGCTGCTTTTATTGACAGGGCCGGATACGATGCATCGTTAAAGGACTTACAGGCTCAGTTTTCTAAAAAAAGTAAACAGAAATAGATTAAAAACTATTTACCTGGTACAATTTTATAAACCGCACCTTTTTCCTCTTCAATCAGGTTAACCAGCATATAAATTTCACCTTGCTGATCCTCACCAAAACTATAGATCTGCAAATGTCCCGGTTCTTTGGAAATAGAAAGCTTTTCTCTTTTCCATAGTTCCTTGTTAACGTCGGTTAACGACCATACCGTTCCCATCAAATCTCCAAATATGTATTTACCGGAAAGTTCAGGGAGCTGTTTACCGCGATAAAGAAAACCACCTGTAACGCTAATACCTTCATTGCGGCCATAATCAGTTATTGGGTTTATCCAGTTCTTCGAATCCGGATCATTAGGGAATTTAACATGAGTACCCTCTCTAACGCGCCATCCAAAATTCCCGCCCTTGGTAACAATATCAACCTCCTCCAAGTTGTTCTGTCCAACATCCCCTGCAAACAACCTGCCGTTTAGTTTGTCAAAACTTATCCTCCATGGGTTTCTAAAGCCGTAGGCATAAATTTCGGGTTTTGCATTTTCTGTTTTTATA